>TARA_R110002050_G_scaffold167503_4_pt1 | contig 20863 bp, 17 predicted proteins | sample TARA_R110002050 | Tara Oceans TARA_R110002050 (sample SAMEA4396988) | marine metagenome | biome: Polar Biome; feature: [DCM] deep chlorophyll maximum layer (ENVO:01000326); material: water (ENVO:00002006), including particulate matter (ENVO:01000060) such as... | depth 25 m
CTGCTAACCAACGGCCGTCACCCCCAAATTCATTGACATTGTCATGTTAAATTCAGCAACGTCGTCATCCCCAAAATCTTTTATTAGGTAGCCAGCTTTGCTCTAGCCTTTAAAATTGTGGATACGTGCCCAGAAGCATTACAGTAATGACTAAGTAAGAAATATTGCCGGAATGTATTAACAGCTAAATATCACTATCAAATTGACAAATTTAACTTTTAGATGTTTTTAATGGAACTAATTTAAAATAGGATTTTATATGATCAAAGTTTTATCTGTATTTGGCACAAGGCCGGAAGCGATAAAGATGGCCCCGTTGGTCAAAGCCTTAGAAATTGACAAAGGTATCGATGCAAAAGTGTGTGTTACCGCTCAACACAGAGAAATGCTTGATCAAGTATTAAACTTATTCGACATAAAACCAGATTACGATCTAAACATCATGAAGCCGGGTCAGACACTTTATGACGTAACGACTAATATCTTACTGGGTTTAAAACCTGTATTAGAAGAGTTCAAACCAGATATCGTTTTAGTGCATGGCGACACTGCAACAACGTTATCAACCAGTTTAGCGGCATATTATCAACAGATCCCCGTAGGCCATGTAGAAGCTGGATTAAGAACCGGTAATATTTACTCTCCTTGGCCAGAAGAAGGCAATCGTAAATTAACCGGAGCCATTGCAACTTTGCATTTTGCGCCTACTGAAGCTTCATTAAATAACTTATTAAATGAAGGTGTAAAACAAAGCCAAATAGCAACAACGGGTAATACTGTCATTGATGCTTTGTTCATTATAAAAAACAAACTTGATACAGGCACCGAACTCAATGAATCGCTGGCAGCACAATACCCGGTAATTGATAAAACTAAAAAAATGATTTTGGTAACGGGCCATCGCCGCGAAAGTTTTGGTGGTGGATTTGAGCGTATATGCGAAGCACTAGTAACAATTGCTAGCAATCACCCGGAATGCCAAATCATCTATCCGGTACATTTAAACCCAAATGTGCGCGAACCGGTTAATCGTATCCTGAACAATGTAAATAATGTCCATTTAATCGAACCTTTAGATTACCTTCCTTTCGTGTATTTCATGAACCAAGCTCACATTCTATTAACTGATTCTGGTGGTATACAAGAAGAAGCGCCTTCATTAGGTAAACCTGTTTTGGTCATGCGCGATACAACAGAGCGTCCTGAAGCGGTAAACGCAGGTACGGTAAAACTGGTTGGTACAGACAAGCAAGTAATCATTGATGCAGTTGAAAGCTTATTGGCTAATAAAGATGAATACCACGCAATGAGCCGAGCACATAACCCTTATGGTGATGGTAAAGCTTGCGAGCGAATTATTGACAGCATTAAACAATATTTTGCTAAAAAGTGATTTAACCAAGCTGTCCGAAATTAAAACATTTTCATAAATATTATATTTTTTAAGGAAGCAACATGTCGTTCAAAAAGGTTTCTGTTCTCGGTTTAGGCTATATTGGCTTACCAACCGCAGCCGTTTTAGCTTCACGCGGTTTAGAAGTTGTTGGTGTGGATGTTAATCAGCAAGCCGTTGATACTATCAATGAAGGGCGTATACATATTGTAGAACCGGATCTAGATATAGTGGTTCGTGGTGTAGTGACTACCGGAAATCTTAGAGCAACAACAATCCCAGAGCCAGCAGAAGCATTTATGATTGCCGTGCCTACGCCTTTTAAAGAAGGTAATGCGCCCGACCTTAAATATATTGAAGCAGCAGCTAAAGCGATTGCACCTGTATTAGAAAAGGGCAATTTGGTTGTTTTGGAATCGACCTCACCAGTAGGTGCAACTGAAAAGTTATCTGCATGGTTAAAAGAGGCACGTCCCGACTTAACGTTCCCTCAAGACTTAGGTGATAGTGCCGACATTAAAATTGCGCATTGCCCTGAGCGTGTGTTACCTGGTTACGTATTACAAGAATTAGTCTCTAATGATCGCGTTATTGGTGGCATGAGTAAAGCTTGTAGTTTAAGGGCTGTGGAACTCTATGAAACATTTGTCCGTGGTGAATGCATTATCACCAATGCCCGTACAGCTGAAATGGCAAAATTAACAGAAAACTCATTCCGAGATGTCAACATTGCGTTTGCAAATGAGCTATCTGTTATTTGTGATAAACTTAAAATTAATGTGTGGGAGCTAATCAAATTAGCTAACCGCCATCCTCGAGTTAATATCTTAAGCCCAGGTCCTGGTGTTGGCGGCCATTGTATCGCGGTTGACCCATGGTTTATTGTGGATAGTTGCCCAGATGAAGCTAACATTATTCGTCAAGCTCGATTAACCAATGATGCAAAGCCGTACTGGGTTATAGAACAAATTACTAAAGCCGCTGATCAATTTAAAAAACCTGTTATTGCCTGTTTAGGTTTGGCATTTAAAGCAGATATAGATGATTTACGTGAGAGTCCAGCGTTGCAAATAGTAGAGCACTTGGCGAGCTTAGGTATTGCAAATTTACTTGCGGTAGAGCCGAACATAAAGAGCTTACCCAATAAATTGGCCGACAAAAATGTTGAGCTAGTGACCTTAGAAACCGCGCTTGAAAAAGCAAATGTGATGGTTGTCTTAGTTGATCACAAGCAATTTAAAGCGGCGGATAAAACCCAGTTTGCAACTAAAGTTGTGATTGATACCAGAGGGATAGTTGCATAAAAGATGACACTTATATAGGTTTATGGAATGATGCATGATTATTATTGATGGGATATTAGCATTTCTGATTTCATCTGCTTTGGATACAAATCCACTAAAAATATTAGTGTGTTGTTTTTTTAGTATATGGTTGATTTTTTACCTGAAAGAAAACGATTGGAAATTGTATTTTTCCAATGAAGCAATTGTTCTATTTTTCATTCTAATTATTGCTTTAGTCAATTCAGCATATTTTTATGTGTTTTCTGAATTCAGCTTTTATGTTGATAATAATCAACAAATGCTAGGTATAAGGAAATTTTCAATTGAAGTGACATTTGGTTTTTTTATGTATCTATATCTAAAAACTAAGAGTTATGACTTTATTTTGAATCTTGTTTATATCGGCGCGCTTGCGAATTGTATAGTAGCATTAATACAACTTCCGCTAGTACTCAACACATCCTATAGAGCCAGTATGCTTTTTTTTGAACCGAGTTCTGCTGGTTTTTATTACTGTTTTAGTATTTTTTTACTATTTATGGGTGCCGGTAGTGATAAGACAAGAAAGTGGATAGCTGTTACTTTTTCGATCTTGGGTCTTATTGCATTTTCAAAAGCTCAATTTCTTGTTTTGGCTATTGTCGCACTAATATGTACAAGTTATAAATTAAAGTTAATTTCAATCATAATGATTTTAACTATGCTAGGGTTCTTTAATAGTGAACTAAATAATTATTATGATTATTTGGTTGATAATAATCTACAGTTATACGGTTTAGATAGATTAGTCGATTCAATTAATCAAAGAGGTATTTTGGGTTTATCTAATGCGTACGAAGTTTCAGATACATATGTTACTAGATTAAGCGGGATTTATGTATCTTTTATGACCTTGATTGATTATCCTTTCGGAATCGGAGCTGCAACATTTAATCCGGTTTATAAACAATATCTAATAGATCATAATTTAGTAAATGTATTTGATGGCGGCGAAGTTGATTTAATGTTACGAGGTGAAGCTTGGGCAAGCCCTAGATCGCGTATTCTCGAATTAGTTGTAGCAGCTGGTTTTATTGGCATTATAGGACTTGCTTACATATTTAAATCATTTCATAAAGAAAGAAATAAAAGTTACTTAATATATGTAGCGTTTATCTCAACCTTTATAGCTGGAGTAATGCTCGAGTTGAATCCCATAATAGACTATTTTGTTGTGTTAATATTATTGCTTGAAAAAATAAGGGAAGGTAGCAATGAAAAAAACAACTAAAATGCTAGTAGCAAAAATAATTTCATTATTACCACTTAATTTTTTAAGGGTGATTTTCTACAAAACAATATTCAAATATAAAATTATAAATTCAAAGGTTGGATTTGGCACAATTATAGTCGTAGATAGTTTTGATGCAGACTCTGTATTTATCGGACGTTTTAACAAGTTTTCTGGTCCAATGATAGCATCTCTTAAAAAGGGCGTTAGAATTTCGGATAAGAATCAATTTATATGTGGAAGTTGGCTGAGCGATATTGAAAAAAGTAAAGCAATACTTCAACTCAACAAAAATGTAAATGTTACCTGTGGGCATTATTTTGATGTAAATGGCGGAATAACTATTTCTGATGATACTTGGATTGCTGGTAAGTCAAGTCAATTTTGGACGCACGGTGCTGGTCAAAGACCAATGGGTATAACTATAGGTAGTAATTGCTATATAGGTTCTTCTGTGTTGATCCCGGCAAATGTAAACATTGCAAATGGTGTGACTGTTGCTCTTGGTTCAGTTGTTGTCAAAAATATCGATATTACTGACTCTCTAATTGGTGGTAATCCAGCTAAAGTGATAAGAACAAATTACAAGTGGAACAGAAAAGAACAATAGGAATAAACATGTATCAAAGTAGAGTTGCGATTATTATTGATGAATATAGTTTAACACCAGCAGTTTGGACTGCTTACATGAAGCACATAGCATCTATTAGAGAATTACATGAGGTAGTACTCTTTGTTGATGAAAATTCAAATAGAGTTATTGAAGCAGATTTTGTCAATAAAATTGATATTGAAAAATATTCAAGCATAATTTCACTTTATTTAAAGTTGATTAAATATAAAATAAAAATAATTTACGTTCCGCATATCTTATTAGCAGCCAAGCTATCAGTTGTTCCAGTATTTGGTGTGAAAGTTTTTTTATGGCTACAAGGGCTTTTGCCAGAAGAATCATTTATGCGTCATCGATGTAACATTAGATACAGAGCTATTTCTTTCATAGAAAAGTACTCACTTAATAGATTGGCTGGTGTTGTATTGGTATCTAATGCAATGTTATGCCATATAAAAGAAAAATATAATTACACACCTGATAAATTTGCAATTTTGCCATGCAGGTCAGATTTGGTTTTTGATTGTAGTGTAACTAAAAATAAAAATAGTTTTGTTTACGTTGGTGGTGCATCAGAATGGCAAAAAATAGATACGGTCATATTATCATTTATTGAAATAAGAAAAAATAATTTATTTGCAACGCTTGATTTCATTTCTAGAGATATTAGGGAAATTGAAATTATGTTAAATGGAGTTGTGAGTGAAAATGATAGAGAAAATATTAATGTTTTTTCTCTAGAAAGCAGAAGTGAAATGGCTTCAAAATTAAGTGAGTATAAATTTGGATTTCTTTTTAGGGACGATATTCCTGTGAATAGGGTCTCTTCACCAATAAAGTATTTAGAGTATTTGTCATGTGGTATTATTCCTATAATGTCCAATTGCATAGGTGATTACTCGAAATATACAGAGGAAAATAATATCGGTGTATCTTTAAAGAACGGAAGTGAGCTGGATGCATTTAAAATGATCGAATCCCTAACTATATCTTCTTGTGACATACTCGAAAAGTATAACTCAATTAAGTCTGATATGGATTCTAATAATCCATTTTTAAATTTTTTTCGATAAATAAATGATATCTATAAAAAAGTATTTTAATACGATAAAATATTTGAAGCCTATTCAAATATTTTATCGTATTTATTATAAAATAATTCCGGTCTTTTTCTTTGTTCCTAGACATGAATTTGTATCGGGAATAAGACTAACTTCAAACAATATTATGCCAACTTGTGATAAAGATACATATTTTAAGGATGGTTATGTTTATGTTTTTGGAACGAAAGTATTATTACCATCTGGTGTCTGGCGATTCAATAAACAAAGTAAACTGGTCAACTATAATGTAAATTATTTCGATTTTATTCATTCTTCGAAAAGCTGTTATGATAAAGGTGAAGAAATAATTCAATTGCTAACGTGGATTGACGGTAATAATGATTTTAGCGCAATTTCTTGGCATGCATATCCTACATCATTGCGTATTATTAATTGGGTGAAATTTTTACATGGCTTGCAGAACGTTCACATTGGAATTCTCAAAAGCCTTGAATTTCAAGGTCATTGGTTAATCAACAATCTCGAATATCAATTGTTAGGAAATCATTTATTTGTGAATGCAAAGGCATTGATTTTTTGTGGGTATTATTTATCAGGTAATGATGCTGAAAAAATAAAAAATTTAGGTATAGAGATATTAATAAAAGAATTAAAAGAACAAGTTTTAGATGATGGTGCTAGTTTTGAATTAAGTCCAATGTATCATGGTATTATGTTGGAAGATTTATTAGACCTATTCAATTTTATTTCAACTTATACTGATGATGCGAATGCGCCAAGATTATTGACACATCTAGAATTAGTTATTTTAAAAATGTTTCGTTGGTTGGGACATATGACACCACCTACAGGACGTTATGCACATTTTAATGACTCAAGCGGTGGTGTTGCACCTTCATATATTAAGCTAATTGAATATGCAGAAAGAATCGGTATTGTAGTACCTATTATCGATGGTGTATCAATATATTTCGAGAATAGTTCTTATGCCTGTATTAAAAATAGAGATGCGCTTTTGATTTGTGATGCTGCAAAGGTAGGGCCAGATTATATTCCTGGACATGCACATGCTGACACTCTTTCATTCGAGTTTTTTCTAAATAACAAAGAAGTCTTTGTCAACTCCGGAACATCGGAATATGGTTTATCTAATGAACGTTTAAGACAACGATCTACATCAGCACATAATACGGCAGTTATTGACGATGCTGATTCAAGTGAGGTGTGGGGCGGTTTTAGAGTTGCTAAAAGAGCAGTAGTTACAGATGTACTCTTTGATATGAATACAAATTATTTTACGGCTACGCATGATGGGTATATGAGGCTTCCATGCAAGGCTATACACAAGCGTGAGTGGCAGTTAAATGAAAAGGAACTAATTATTACCGATACGATTAATAGCTTTTCCCCTTGCGAGGTTGAAACCTATTTTTATATACATCCAGATATTATAATCAGTCAAATTACAAATAATTCAATCTCGATGCGTGATAATAATAATGTTAAAATTGTTGAGATTAAATTCAATGAAAATGTAAGCATTTTTATTGAGGCTACAACGTATCATCCACAATTTGGTAAAAGTATACCTAACAATAGACTGCGATTTAAAAGCCAAATATCTAATTCGATAAATATGAAATATATAATAAGCTGGAATTAATGAAAGTAATTAACTTAGTATGTGGTAGCTTTTTACCTGAGCGTACAGCTGGAGCAAATCGTCTATCAGTTGTTGCCAAAACGCTATCAACAGAAAATATTGTCAATGTAATTTATTTGGTTAAATCCGGCGAGGTTTATGATCCCAGTTTAATTGATGAAAGAGTTATGTTAAACAATAATATAAAGTTATTTCCTGTGGAAATTAACGCTTTTTCTAAAAGTAATTTTGTATTCCGGACTTTAAATGAGATTAGTCATGCATATAAATTACTTAGGGTGTCTAGAGGCGTAAAATCGGATGTCCAAATTGTCAGTATACCATTTTTAATGTTATTGCCAGTTGCAATGGTATTTAATTGGTTTTCAAACTCTGTAATACAAATCCTTGAAATTAGAGATTTGATTTGGAGGTATTTTGAATTTAAAAAAGGGATGTTAAATAAGTTTTTTTATCATATTTTAAAGGGGTTATGTCATTTAGCAATAAAGTCATTCGATAAAGTGATAACCGTAACAGAGACTCAAAAAATTGAAGTGGAGAAGTTTTATACACGTAGTGTCACGTGTATTGCTAATGGATTAGATGATGATTCTTATAGGAAGCTAAGTTCATTAGATATGGCTGTAAACGATAAGACATTGAATATTGTTTATGCAGGGTCGATTGGTTATCCTCAAAATTTGTCCGTACTTCTTGATGCCAGCAAGCTAGCAATTAAATCAGGGGTTGATATAAAAATAGATATATTAGGAGATGGGCCAGAAAAGGTTTTGTTAGAGACTTATATCAAAGATAATAATATAACTAATGTGAACTTTAGGGGGGCAGTATCATTTGAAGTTTTGTGTGATTTTTATAATAATGCACATGTACTTTATGCTCAATTAAGAAATATACCATCACTAAAATCTGCTGAACCTACCAAAATATTTGAGTATGCCTCTACTGGTAAAATAATTTTGTTTGGTATTAAAGGTGATGGAGAAAAGTTACTAAAAGGCTTTGAGAATGTTAACTTAATTGAACCTGATAATCCGATAGTTTTGTTAGAGCGAATAGAATACTTAGCTAAGAACTTACCATTGGAATTAAGTATTTATAATCGGGATAGAGTAAGGTCTCTCTATATTAGAGAAAATTTGTCTAAATTATATTTGAATGAAATTTAAATGAGTATTTATAAAGGGAAGAAAAATGAACATATGCTAAACGCCGTCACTGCGGTTCTCGTTTTAGCATTAACTACATTGTTTAATTTTATGTTGACACCTTTTTTCATCAATAAGCTTGGTGTAGATGGTTTAGCTATAGTTCGTATTTCTTTATCAATTCCTGTCTATATTGGCTTGATATCACTTGCAATGATGGGGACATTTAGTCGTTTCTTAACTGTTGAACTAAGTAATAATAATTACCATGGAGCGCAGGAGGTATTCGGCACGTCATTTTACTCAATAATTTTTCTTTTTCTATTTTTGTTGTTTATTTCGTACATTTTGTTTTTATTTTTTTTACCATATTTTCATGATTTGGAGCAATATAAGTCTTTATTTGCATTTATGTTTTTGTTTGCTTTTTTTAGCACCGTATCATTTGTTTTTACTTTACCTGCTTATGCTAAGAATAAACAAGTTTTTTATAATTCCAATAAGTTAATTGCAATTATTTTTCAAAGTTCATTTATTTTTTTGCTTTTGAGTATTTCACCAGAAATTAGCTACGTAGGTATGTCATTCTTTATTGGATCTTTAGCTTCATTAATATTTAGTATTTACTGTTTTCGTAAATTCTCTAATGATATGAATATTAAATTTGTTAATTTTTCGTTTTCTAAAGCTTTTGAAATGTTCTCTGTTAGTAAGTGGATATTTATAGATAGTGTAGGGGTTTTATTTTTATTAACTATTGATCTTGTTTTGATTAATTTTTATTATGATTCAACTTCTTCTGGTGAATATTCAATTTTTTTGCAAATGTTGGTTGCAACTTTTGCAATATCTAAGGCTATAAGTGGTTTGTTTGGTCCAAAAATTTATAGTTTTTATGCAGTTTCTGATAAAAGTAACTTACAAAAATTTGAATTATTTTCAATATTGAGTGTAGGATTGGTTTTAGGCTTGTTAATTGGTTTTATAATGGCATTTTCTAAACCTATATTAAGAATTTGGTTGGGTGAAGATCTAGTCCATTTGTCTTTATTTCTTTCTATAGGTCTTGCTTTGTTTCCAGTTATTTTTGCGACGAATATTTTCAGCTTTTCCTTTAATGCATGTCTTAAAGTAAAAACTCCTGCTATTTTTACATTATCCTGTGGTTTGGCTCATTTTATTATGGTAAATTTTCTTGCTAGATATTCGGAGTTACATATTTGGGGGGTTTTATTTTCGTTGGTTTTTTTTATGTTTATCCGCTATGTCGTTTTTCAGTTTTGGTATGTAAAACATATCGGATGGAGTAAGTTAAATCAATATTTTATTGCCATACTTTTCGTTTGCTTATATTGTTTTGTTGTCTTTTTATTCTCTTTCTTTATCGTGAATAATTTCAATGTCGACAGTTTTTTTGATTTATTTATTTCCTTCCTTGTAGTATCCTTGATTCCTTGTTTTTCTTTATTTATTTTTAAGGGAAAATTTTTAGAGAGTACATTAAAATGCTAAATAAAATCTTATTTATGATTCGTAAATTATTTTACTTTAATCTAGTCGAACCTCTTTATATCGGTGTGCGCGTAAAAATTTCAGGTAAGGCTAGAATAGATAAATATGTGGAATTATTCGATGGGGTTATTATATTAGATAATGTTGAAATTGGTATTTATAATTCAATTAACTCTGGTTCTAGAATAGATTCTGCTGTGATAGGTAATTATAATTCTATTGGTGCTGACTGTCATATTGGCGGTGGAAACCACTCTTTAAAATCCATTACAACTTCGCAGTTGATACATCGGTTTCCCTCTGTAAATATGTCATTGGCTTCGCCTTGGGCTAATCCCCCTATTATTGGTAATGATGTTTGGATAGCTGCTAAGTCGATAGTTTTTCAAGGTGTTAAAATCGGAAACGGCGCTGTTATAGGTGCAGGCTCTGTAGTGACTAAAGATGTACCTGATTATGCAATAGTAGCAGGGAATCCTGCTCGAATAATTAGATATCGTTTTACTCCAGATATAATAGCATATTTGAATGAAACTAAATGGTGGAATTACACTCTGGATAACTTAGATGATAATTTTTTGAGTATGCTCAATTCAGGTGAACAATGGCAAGAAACAGAACATTTCGAACTATAGAGACCATGGCGAGATCGTGAACATTTCACTAATTATTACAAAAATAATTTATTCTTATTTATAAGTATCACAAATTTATTGAAGAACTTTTCCAAACTTCACTTTGATTATGTAGACGAAAAAGCTAATGTTTAACATTATGTCAGTGAAAATGTTCGCTCTTATTGCTGATGGCAATTGACGGTAAAGTCATTATTGTAGCTATTATATGAGTAACAATATAATTTTTTACATGGTAACTGTTCATGCCACAGGGAGCAAAATTGTTGCTTCACAGAAGCAATATATACCAAACTTAACTAGCTTATTAGTCGATATAGCTATGGATATAAAATACTTTTTATTTTCATTAATGTAATAGCGATGTTGCTAAAGTAGATAAAGTTAATTCGTATTGTTTGATATTTTCTATTAAAATAATTATTTAATTTTAAATGTATAATGTAATAAATATTGATATTTAATATAGTGTTCTGTCATAGTTAGGGTTGAAGGTAATTAATATTAAAATTGAGTACGTCTACATCTAGAATTCAAAGTGTATTATGAAATGTAAATAGTAACATTAATGCAATGGTTGTTAAATATGAAATTGCTATATAAAAATATTAAAGCCATTTCATCCATAAATTACATTTAGCTAAAAAAGCAGAAAAATAATGATTAAAAAAGTATTGTTAATAGGTAATTATCCACCTCCAATAGGAGGTGTTTCTATGCATTTGGAACGTTTCTTGTTGGAAATGCAGAATGAAAAGTACATTACTTCACTTTTAGATATAAAAAAGAGAAAAGTTTTTGGTGCGGAAAGTGGCGGTTTTTTTGCTTGCATTAATTCCTTCATATCGGCTGATCTAATTCATATTCATCTATCAACAAATCTGAAAAATATTATAGTTACATTGGCAATAATATTAGGTAAAAAGGTTGTTTATACTCATCATAATTCTAGAGTTACTGATGTGCGTAATTTTGTTAAGTTATTCAATATGCTAGATCATCTCATACTTGTAAATGATCGTTCCATACAAATTGATAAGAAAATTTTAAATAGTCAAAAAACTTCCGTTATCCCAGCATTTTTACCTCCAAAAAAATACAACAAACTCGATGATGACTTAAGAAGAAGAATTACTGGAATAGATTTTTTAGTTACAACAAATTGTTCAAATAAAAGTGAGTTTAATGGAAAAGATCTATATGGTTTTGATATTATCATTGCTGCCTACGCTCAATTTTGTGATGAGAATAAAAGTGTTAATTCTTTATTGGTTTTAGTCGACCCTTCTAATACGAGCAGTGAATTTACTAACAACTGTTTAAGAAAACACAACATACCAATTTCGAAAGTAATTTTTTGGGGACAATCCGTTGATTTTTATTCATTAATGCTTGAGTCAAACGCGGTAATCAGAGGGACTCGTTCTGATGGTGATTCTTTGACTGTAAGAGAAGCACTTTATAATGGTACTCCAATCATAGCGAGTGATTGTACATGGAGACCTAATGGTACTATTACATATGAAACAGAAAGTAGTCACGAACTATTTTCTAAACTTAAAATCGTATACGCAAATAAATCTAATTTAGTTTATAAATCAGAAGATTATTTTTATAAAATTTTGAATGTTTATGATAAAGTAATTCAGAGATAAGTGGCTTTTTATTAAATAAAACCAGTCCAGTAAGTTTAGCTTTTACCGTTATTTTGTGTTTGTATTAGTTATATTTGTTTATGTTTTAATTGATTTGATTGTTAATGGAGGTGATGGAAAGGTAGCTGGTTACAAACTCTAAGTTTCTATTTTACTATTAAAAGAAAACTTTTTATTAAATAAGATGATTAATTATGGATTCGCAAAAAACTTTGGATGTTGAAAAAGACAGCTATACATTTCTGTATCGTCTTATTGATATCTTAATTATTATTATTTGTTTCAATGCAGCACTTCTTTTATATGGTGCAGTTTTTTCTAAAGATTACTTAATTGTATTAATATTTACTTTACTTGTTTATTCCTATTTATCAGAATCATTTCAATTGTATCGTTCATGGCGAGTTGGGAAGTTTTCAAGAATGATTAGTTCATTGTTTTTGGTGAAACTTTTTTGCTTTTTTATTGTTGCATCTAGTTTATTTCTTCTTAAAGAATCTGAGACATTTTCCCGTATTATCATTGTTGGCTGGTTTACGTTATCAATTATATGTTTAATGACCTGGCGTTTTTTAGCTAAATGGATTAAATCATTGCGTAGACGGTCTGGATTTGGTTTTCAAGATGTTGCCATAGTAGGTTTAACATCATCAGGTATAAATCTTTATCGTGAAATATTAAAAAATTATGAATTAGGTTTTAAATTTGTTGGTTTCTTTGATGATAGAGAACCGAAACGCCTTGGTGGTATGCAAACTACTCTCATTGAGGGGGGGGTTAATGAAGCTGTTGCTTTAGCTAAAAATGGAAAAATACAAAAGTTGTATATTTGCTTACCCATGGTAGCTGAAAAACGTATTGCTGATATTATTGAGCAGCTTGGAAATACCACTGTCGATGTATTAATCACTCCTGATTTTCTACTAAAAAACTTAATGCAGGCTCGAATCGGTAGCGTCGGTGACGTTGACACTATAAGTGTATTTGAGTCTCCAGTAAACGGTATGAGACGTTTTTACAAGCGAACTTTCGATATAATCTTTAGCTTAACTGCTATTTTAGCCCTATCGCCTGTTTTGGTGATTATTGGTGCCGCAATTAAACTAAATTCACCAGGCGCTGTCATTTTTAAGCAAGATCGATATGGCTTAGATGGTCGCAAGATTAAAGTATGGAAGTTTCGTTCGATGACGGTAACCGAAAACAGTGATGTTGTTACACAAGCTACAAAAGGCGATACCCGCATTACTAAAGTGGGTGCTTTTTTACGAAAAACATCTTTGGATGAGTTACCGCAATTTTTTAATGTGTTTAAGGGCGATATGTCAGTAGTGGGTCCTCGTCCACATGCCGTAGCTCACAACGAGGAGTATCGGAAATTAGTCACTTATTACATGTTACGCCACAAGGTGTTACCAGGTATTACTGGTTGGGCACAAGTGAATGGCTGGCGCGGTGAAACCGATACTTTAAATAAGATGGAAAAACGAATTGAGTACGATCTAGCTTATATTCGTAACTGGACCTTGTGGTGGGATATAAAAATTGTTTTTATGACTATTTTTAAAGGCTTTGTTGGTAAGAACGTTTATTAGTGAGGTTATGCTTATCCTTTTGTAGGTTCTTTTCTTTACGATAGGTTTTTAATATTAAGTTGCGTTTATTTATTAGTCTTTCGGATGATGTTTAGTTGTTTGTCATTCTGGTAACGTTTTAATTTTATGATACTTATTAAGAGCTTTTACTTTACCTTGTATAGGTTAGGTGTTCGCTGCGGTATCTGCTTTTGTTAAAGGTTTAAAGGCTGGATTCCCGATAAGATATCTTGGGGATTACGGCGAAGAAAAATTTACTCACTGACGTGATAGCGTTGGTGTTAATTATTTCCATGTATTTATTTTATAAGGATATAAATCATGAATGTACCCTATAAGTTGAGTTGCATCGCTACAGTGGTTGCTTCAATAGTGATAACAAACCCTGTGTCTGCTGCAGATGAAAAAGCCGGTGTTATTCGTACTGAATCTGGTATTGATTTTACCCCTGGTTTAAACAGTGGCCTGAAATATGATGACAACATTACTAGCGCAAATGCTTCGGTTGATAAGTTAGATAGTTGGATACTAACTGTTACTCCTGCAGTTCAAGCCCAACTAATTGACGGCAGCAGTGTTTTTACCCTTGATGCGGGCATTGAGTATGGTGATTACTTTTCTAGTAGCGATGATAATTATTTAGATGCTTTGATCAAGGCCAAAGCAGAGGTTGATGTTAATCAGTCTAGACGATTCGGTCTTGAGGCAACTTATATTTCTGGCCACGAAGACCGCGGTAGCGGAATTTTCGAAGGCAACAGTGGTGCAGATCAGGATGAACCAAATACTTATGATGTTTCAAGCGTAGGCGGCTTTTATGAATATGGTGCTAAAACTACCCCCGCACGTATCCGAGCTAATGCTAAGTACTTAAGTAAAGAGTATAGTAACTTTGAATCTATCACTCAATTTCGTAATTTTGATGACACCACATTAGGTGCCACTTTTTATTATGATACAAGAGCTTCTACCAGTATTTTTATTGACTTTCAAAATGTAGGCACTGTTTATGAAGTTGTCGATCCTACTGGCGATCGTGATAGTACTACTAATACTGCAAGAGTAGGTGTTGAATGGCTAGCATCTGCATCGACTGAAGGTAGCATTGGTATAGGTTATCAACGTAAAGGCTTTGATAATGATACCCGTGAAGACTTTAGTGGTTTATCGTGGGACGCTAAAGTGACCTGGACTCCGTTAACCTATTCTGCTTTTGATTTTTCTACTGGCAGAACGAGTCGAGACCCTAATGGCGCAGGTGACTTTATTAGAGGGACTAGTTATGGGGTCAAATGGCATCATGAATGGAGCGAACTGTTTACCTCCTCTGTTGGATTCAAGCAAGTAAATGACGACTATACTGGTGTCGAACGTGAGGACAAAAGTAAAATTTACCAATTCGGCCTTAATTATTACGTCACCCGTTGGTTAACCTTAAACACTGGAGTCGATATTATTGAGGTTGATTCTATTGACAACCAATATGCTTTTGATCGAAATGTATACTTTATTAAAGCAGAAATGACACTCTAGGAAGGCCATGAAGTATTTAACGCCAATTTATTCAGTCATACTATTTTTGTCATTGGCGCTATTGCCAATGACAACCAGTGCTGAAACACAGAATTACCGTTTAGGTGCTGGTGATACCATAGTGATTAAAGTATATGGTGAAGAGGCATTAACTCTCGAAACCCAAATTACCAATAGTGGCACCATCAACTATCCTTTTCTAGGCTCGTTAAAATTAATTGGTTTAACCATTAAAGAAGTTGAACAAATTGTTTATAACGGCTTAAAGGGCGATTATTTTGTTGAACCTAATGTATTTGTTGGCATGATATTATATCGACCCTTTTATATACACGGTGAAGTTAAACAACCGGGAGGCTACCCTTATCAGCCTGGGATGACGGTAAACCAAGCCATTGCATTAGCGGGTGGATTAACCGAGCGAGCCTCGCAAGAAAAGATTTTAATTTCACGTGAGGGCAGCAAAGTCGAGTCTGAGCGCGGCACGATTAATAGTGCGATTCAAGCAGGCGATACAATTACCATTGAACAGAGATTTTTTTAATGAGCTTCCAAGAAAGACGACAAAGTGCTTCCCCTGGTAATTTACTGAGTCCTGCTGTGACGCAAATGGATCAGCTTATTGATGTAAAAAAACTGCTTCTACCACTATTACGTTTTAAGTGGCGCATTTTAGCATTTGCTTTATTGGTCACAGCGTTAGCCGTATTTGTGGTGTTAAGCATGACACCGATTTATAAGGCTTCATCAACGTTATTGATAGAATCCGAACAAGCTAAAGCGATTAAAATAGATGAAGTGTATGGTATTAATTCTGGGCAGCAAGAATACTATTTAACCCAGTTTGAGATTATTAAATCGCGCAGCATTGCCGAGCGAGTTTTTAATGAATTGGATTTAATCAATCATCCCGCTTTTAACCAGCCTCCAAGTTGGTTTTCTGAGATTAAATCGCAGTTAAATTTTATCCCTGAAGAAATTGCTACGGCTGCTGATAGCCAAATTAGCCAAGATATAGCCAAGCATAAATTAATTGATAGTTTCGCTCAAGATATCAATGTATCTCCAGTGCGTAAAACCCAACTAGTGAATATTAGTTATGAAAGCTCAGACTCTCAGCTTGCAGCACAGATAGCAAATGTTGTTGGTGATACTTATATTTTAAGCCAGTTAGAAGCCAAATTGGGTATGACTCAAAAAGTGAATACTTGGTTAGGCGGTCGCTTAGAAGACTTACGTATAAAGCTGGATGAGTCTGAGAAACGATTAGAGCAATTTAAATTAATAAATGGATTAATTGACGTTGAAGGGGTGACGGCATTAGATGCCAAAGAGTTAGAACGTTTAAGTGATGAGATTACCGTTGCCAGATCGCGTAAGGCCCAAGCTGATAGCTTTATAGCGGTGGTGAGGCGTTACGGTGCCACTGACATTAGTCGCCTAGAAAGTTTACCCGAGGTGACCTCGCATTTATCGATTCAAAACGTTAAACGTGAAGTAGTATTGGTTGAGCGTAAAGTGTCTGAGTTACAACAGGTGTATGGTCCTAAACATCCAAAGATGATTGCAGCACAAGCCGAACTAAATACGGTGCAACAGAATTTACACAAGCAAATAAGCCGGTTAGTTCAAGGTATAGAAGATGAAGCACAAACTGCAGCTCAAACACTGCAAGCGTTAGAAGCGCAATTTAGTAACGCTAAAGGTGCTTTTCAAAACTTAAGTACCACAGACACCGATTATCAACGCTTATTGCGTGAAGTCGATACCAATAGACAGTTATTTGATACTTTTTTAGCCCGTCAAAAAGAAACCGCTGTTACTGGTGATTTTGACTCACCTGTCGCACGTTTTACCGACCGTGCCGTAGTTCCGTTGTTGCCAGAAAAGCCTAAAAAGAAAATGATTGTTATTTTAGCTTTTATGGCCAGTTTAGGTTTTTCCATGGTATTAGTGTTGGTGTTGGATGCATTAAATGACACTATAAAAACCAGCGATGATGTTGAAAAGCTTTTATCGCAACGGGCGTTAGGTTATGTGCCAAAAGCTAAAAAAGGTACTAGTTATGAAGATATTAACTTTGCTTTTTACGATGCGAGTTTACCCTTACATGCAGAGGCTGTAAGGACGATACGAACATCTATGTCGTTAATGGCTATGGGCACTTCGCTATCGACCATTGAAGTGACGTCTTCCAATCCGAATGAAGGTAAAACTACCACGTCAATGAATATATCATTTGCCTATGCCACCATGGAAAAAGTGTTAATTATTGATGCTGATTTACGCAAATCAAGTTTAGGTATGCGCTTTGGTTTACCTACTTACCAGCCTGGGCTTGCTAATGTATTGTCGGGTACCGATAGCTTACATAACAGTATTGTAAAAGAGGTTAAACCTAACGTTGATGTGATGCCTGCTGGTGCAGTGCCGTTAAATCCGCAAGAGTTACTAACATCTCGTCATTTTGCAGAACTGTTGACTGAACTGAAAACTCAATACGGTAAAATTATTATCGATACTCCACCGGTTCATGCGGTGAGTGATGCACTCATTATCACCTCGTTGTGCGATGCTACTGTACTAGTAGTCAAAGCTGGTCATACTCGTAGCGAAGCGGTTAAGATGACATTAGCTAAGTTAAACCAGGCGCGCAGTAAAGTGTTTGGAGTAGTGTTAAATCAATTCAACACTAAAGATGCTCAGCGCTACCAAGGTGATTATGGTTACTACCGGGCCTATGGTGCCGACTATGCCATCAAACAGCCTGCTGGTAACAGTAAAGCAAAGAGTAAGGAAAACACCAAGGCATGATTGATTTGCATTGCCATATATTACCCAATATTGATGATGGGGCTAAATCAATTGACGAAGCCATTGCTTTGGTGGCTCTAGCCGCCGAGCAGGGGGTGTCACGGATGGTGGCGACTCCTCATATTCACTTGGGTATTTATGACAATAACTTACAATCAATCAATGCTGCTTATCATTTGTTGTGTGACGCGTTGGCGTTAACCAATATAGATATACAATTGCGCGCAGCTGCAGAGGTAAGGGTTTCACCCGAAATCATGCTGTTTATTGAGCAACAGCAATTGCCTTTTTTAGGCCGTTACCAGCAAAAAGATGTGTTGCTGCTAGAACTGCCTAGCAGCCATATTCCACCTGGTACCGACAAGCTGATTAGTTGGCTATTAGCAAAAAATGTATTACCCATGATTGCTCACCCAGAGCGAAATCGTGAGCTACAATCCCATCCTGAACGGATAACCCCTTTCGTACGTGCGGGTTGCTTATTTCAGTTAACTGCAGCGTCATTGATTGGTGACATGGGTGAGGCACCAAAGCAATTGAGTGAATATTTTATTAAACAAAAGCTGTATTCTATTATCGGGTCCGATTGCCATTCGTTAAACCGCCGACCACCTAAGTTGTTACAAGCACAACATGCTGTGACTGCTCTGACTGACCAGGAGTATGCCTTTGCATTAACCACTTCTATGCCAGGTAGTATTTCGAATGTGTTATTTTCCCAGAGCAGCGACTAATGAAACGGATAAGTTGGTCTGCCCGCAATATTGTGTATGCATTGATGATGTTGGCACTGTTAGCTTTACTGCCAGTTTTACTTCAAAAAGGCTTAGCTAACGCGTACCACTTTAAATCTCGCTTTTACATTGATCAATGGCAGCAAGGTGCTAAGCCGACTTCGTTACAGTATGCCAATGCGTTGTTAGCTGCTGATTATGCCTCTAGTATTGACGACCAAAATCCACACTATTTATTAACATTAGCTAAAGTGATGGAATGGGGCGTTTTTTCTCAATTGGCTCAACCGAATAAGACAGTGTTTAATCAACTGTATATAGATGCCATTATCCAGCGCCCTAATTGGCCAAATGCTTACAGTGACTATGCCTATAATTTGGCCTTTATTCAGAAGGATATTGTTCAAGCTTGGCCGTATTTACAACAAGCATTGCATTATGGTCCTTATACCCCCGAGGTGTTACATCAAACCTTAGCCATTGGATTTGCTTATTGGCCGAGTTTAACCGTGATCCAAAAGCAAACTGTATTTAGCACCGCACATATTGCTGCCAGTGCCAATTGGAAAATGCGTAACGATTTAAAGCAACTGGCCTTGGAGTATCGATTAACCTCTGTTATGTGTACTTACCTTACTTATGCAACTCCAGTTAGCGCCAACGTTGATAAATGGATTAAACAGGATATGTGCCGCTAATGGATATCAGGAGCCCCCACACAATAAAATCTTTTGGGTACTTTAATCGTTTTATGCTGTTGGGGCTATGTGCGCTGATTATTTGGATGCCTATCCCATTAGGTAGTAATCGTATTTGGTCGTTAGCTATTTTAGAGTTGTGTATTGTATTACTTGGCGTTGTGCACATAGGCTACTGCATTAAGCAAAATGCGTTATTGTTACGTTATCATTGGCAAAAGTATGCATTAATCCCCATTGGATTAATGCTAGTTTATTTATGCTTACAATTACTTAACTGGATCCCTGTAATTAATACAGTTGATGGCTATCAAACGGCACAACAACTTTTAAAAACCTTCTGTTATGGCGTGTTTATTTTACTGTTAAGTCAATATTGTCAGAGTTCACAGGCGATTCGTTGGCTGTTAATTACCATTATATTATCTGGTTGTTTACAGGCCTTTTATGGCACCTTGCTGAATTTGTTGCAACTGGATGTATCACCTGTATTTGGTTATTCCGATGGCGATAGGGCCCGTGGATCGTTTGTGTACCAAAATCATTTTGCTAATTATTTAGCATTATGTCTTTCTATTGCGTTTGGTTGGCTGTTATCCGAGCTAAAAACCAGCAAGAAAGAGTTCGATTTGCGTGCAATGATGATTGACTTACTATCGACATTATTCAGTCGAAAACTGATCCTTCGCTTAGCCATTGTGATTATGGTGATAGGCTTAATCTTAAGTCGCTCACGAATGGGCAACGCTGGCTTCTTTACTGCACTGGGTGTTGTATCACTATTGTCGATGTTTATTTATCGTCGACCGCCAACGTTATTTAAGCCTTTAGTACTGAGTATTTTCATTCTTGATTTGCTCATTGTCGGCTCAATTTTTGGGGTCGATAAACTAAAACAGCGTTTAGACGATACCTCTTTTAGTTCAGAAACTCGTGATGAAGTGGTAATGGATAGTCTTCCCATCATCCAAGAACACTTGTTCACGGGTACTGGGGGAGGGAGTTTCTATACTGTTTTCCCACAATACCAACCTCAGTTTTATTCTGGTTTTTATGACCATGCCCATAACGAATATATTCAGTTTGTTGTTGAGTATGGGATTGTAATGACAGCCATTTTAGGCTTATGGGTGTTGTACGCGTTTTGGTTAGCGTGTCGAACCATGTATTTGCGCAATAATAAACTTTATAAAGGGGTCGCTTTTGGTTGTGCAATGGCCATAGTGCACATGCTATTGCATATTTCT
>TARA_R110002050_G_scaffold90284_1_pt1 | contig 20829 bp, 21 predicted proteins | sample TARA_R110002050 | Tara Oceans TARA_R110002050 (sample SAMEA4396988) | marine metagenome | biome: Polar Biome; feature: [DCM] deep chlorophyll maximum layer (ENVO:01000326); material: water (ENVO:00002006), including particulate matter (ENVO:01000060) such as... | depth 25 m
CCTTTAATATTTTTAGCTTTTTCCTTTAACAACGCTTCAATTTGCTTTTTAAGATTGTTGTTTTCATCTTGTAAAACCTGAACTGCTTTAACTGGTTCGTTTGCATTATTAAGTAAATTTTTTATTTCAAAATATGCTTTGTTATTTTCCTGATAAAAATCTTTAACAGCATCATTTGTAATGGCTTCTATTCGCCTAATTCCAGCAGCTACCGCACCTTCTGATACTATTTTAAAGTGCCAAATATCGGCCGTGTTTTTCACATGAGTACCACCACAAAGCTCAATAGATTGACCAAAACGAATTGCCCTGACCGTATCTCCATATTTTTCACCAAACAAGCTCATGGCGCCTTCTGCAATGGCTTCTTCTTTAGGTATATTTCGTTTTTCAATTAATGGTAGTTTCCCTTCTATACGGGCATTTACAAAATTTTCTACGTCGTGCAATTCTTCAGCAGTAAGTTTTGCAAAGTGTGAAAAGTCAAAACGCAAATATTTTGAATGTACCGCACTTCCTTTTTGCTCAACATGAGTTCCTAAAATTTCACGTAATGCTTGATGCAATAAATGGGTTGCCGTATGGTTGCATTCTGTTCTTTGACGCTGTTTTGCATCAACAACCGCCTTAAAACTTTCGTTTAAATGTTTAGGGAGGTTTTTAGCAAAATGAATAATGACATTGTTTTCTTTTTTAGTATCCAAAATATAAATCACATCACCATGTACATCCTCCAAATAGCCTTTATCACCTACTTGCCCACCACCTTCAGGATAAAAGGGTGTGAGATTAAAAACCAGTTGATACATATCTCCGGATTTTTTAGAGATTACTTTTCTATATCTGGTTAATTTCACATTAGCTTCAAGTGCATCATATCCGATAAACCCCTCTTCAGAATCATCCAATAAAACAGTCCAATCTTCAGTTGACATTTCACTGGCAGCCCGTGAACGTTTTTTTTGTTTCTGCATTTCAGCATGAAAACCAGCTTCATCTATTTGTAATCCCTTTTCCCTAAGGATTAATGAGGTTAAATCAAATGGAAATCCATACGTGTCATATAATGTAAAGGCTTTTTCTCCCGAAATAATATCTTTATCAGATTCATCAACAATTCTATTTAATAACACAAGTCCTTGGTCGAGCGTTCTTAAAAATGATTGTTCTTCTTCACGTATTACGTTTTCAATAAGCTGCTTTTGGGCTTTTAATTCAGGAAAAGCATGTCCCATTTTCTCAGTTAAAACCTCAATCAATCTATATATGAACGGTTCTTTTTGATTTAAGAACGTAAAACTATACCGAATGGCTCTTCGTAATATTCTGCGAATCACATATCCAGCTCCTGTATTACTTGGCAACTGCCCATCTGCTATTGAAAATGCCACGGCCCGTAGATGATCAGCAATCACACGAATAGCCACATCAACCTTTTCATCATCGCCATAAGTTTTATCGGCAATGGTTTCAATCTCTCTTATAATTGGAATAAAAATATCCGTATCATAATTTGATTGAACGCCTTGTAATACCATACATAAACGCTCAAATCCCATACCGGTATCAATATGTTTATTTGGTAAATTCTCAAGGGAACCGTTTGCTTTTCGGTTGTATTGCATGAATACCAAATTCCAGATTTCAACCACTTGAGGGTGGTCTTTATTTACTAAATCTTTACCTGAAATCTTTGCTTTTTCTTCTTTAGAACGAATATCAACATGAATTTCACTACAAGGCCCACAAGGTCCTTGGTCGCCCATTTCCCAAAAATTATCTTTTTTGCTACCCTTTAAAATACGGTCTTCAGAAATAAATTGTTTCCATAAATTATAAGCCTCAGTATCCATTGGTAGGTTTTCATCCTCACTTCCTTCAAATACTGTTACATACAGAATATCCTTATTTATACCATAAACTTCGGTTAATAATTCCCAAGCCCAGGTGATGGCTTCTTTTTTAAAATAATCACCAAAACTCCAGTTGCCCAACATTTCAAACAAGGTATGATGGTAGGTGTCATAACCTACTTCCTCCAAATCATTATGTTTACCAGATACCCGCAAGCATTTTTGGGTATCGGCAATTCTGTTGTTTTTAGGTTTGGCATTTCCTAAAAAATATTCTTTAAAAGGGGCCATACCAGAATTAACAAACATTAAAGTTGGATCATTTTTTAAAACCATAGGTGCTGATGGGACAATGCTATGGTTCTTTTCTTCAAAAAACTTTAAAAATTTAGCACGAATATCTTGAGATTTCATCTACGTAAAATAGTTACAGTGTTGTTAAATTATGTATTAATTGCAAAACAATTATTATTTTTACTCTCCAATTTTTATTTTAAATATTAAAGAGCATGAACCTACAATTATACTCTGATAATATTTTTGTAATAATATTTTTGTAGGTTTAATTGTTTTCACATGAAATTTAATGATAAATTGCATATTCAATAAAATGCAAAAATAGTATAATTTAAGGAATGAGTAAGGTAAAATATTATTACGATTCTGAATCACTATCCTATCGGAAAATAGAACGAAAAAAAAGAACTACGTTTACATATGCCTTTATGTTTTTATTGGCTTCTGGACTTTTTGGCTTTTTGTTTGTTTTCATTACTAGTCAGTATATTGAATCGCCAAAAGAACGAGCACTAAAAAGAGAACTTCAAAACTCACAACTACAGTTTCAATTACTCAATAGAAAAATGACCGAAGCTGAAACTGTTTTAGCTAATGTTGCTGATAGGGATAATAATATTTATCGCGTTTATTTTGAGGCTAACCCAATTCCAGATGAGCAACGTAAAGCCGGATTTGGTGGTGTTAACAGGTATAAAAATTTTGAAGGGTTTGATAATTCCAAATTAATTATTGAAAGCAATAAACGCCTTGATATTCTTCAAAAAGAAATAGTTGTGCAGTCAAAATCTTTAGATGAAATTGCAAAACTTGCTGCCGAAAAAGAAAAGCTTTTGGCCGCTATTCCCGCGATTCAACCGGTACCAAATGAAGATTTAAAAAGAATGGCATCTGGTTATGGAATGCGTTCAGACCCATTTACCAAAGTGCGAAAAATGCATTGGGGCATGGATTTTTCAGCCCCAAAAGGCACGCCTATTTATGCAAGTGGTGATGGTATTGTAGAACGCGCAGACAATACAGCTACGGGTTATGGCAACCATATAAGAATTGATCATGGCTACGGTTATGAAAGCCTTTATGCCCATTTATATAAATACAATGTAAAGAGAAACCAAAAGGTTAGGCGTGGCGACCTTATTGGGTTTGTTGGAAGCACCGGTCGGTCAGAGGCCCCACATTTACATTATGAAATTTTTAAAGATGGCCAGCGCATAAACCCTATTAACTTCTATTATGGAAGTTTAACAGCAGAAGAATTTAACAAAATGTTAGAACACGCTTCCTTAGAAAATCAATCTTTAGACTAATGTTTATAGAACTCCCTGAAAAACGATACTATGCCATTGGAGAGGTTGCCAATGCATTTAGCGTAAACACCTCATTAATTCGTTTTTGGGAAAAAGAGTTTGATATATTAAAACCTAAGAAAAATGCCAAGGGAAATAGAAAATTTACTCCAGAAGATATTAAAAATCTCAAGCTAATTTTTCATTTAGTTAAAGAACGCGGTTTCACTCTTGATGGCGCAAAAACACATCTCAAAGAAGAAAAACAAAAAACACTTAATAACTTTGAAATTATTAGTAAATTAGAGGATATTAAAAATCAACTTTCAAAAATAAAAGAGCAACTGTAACATTTTGCTGATTTTTGCAACTAATATTCTGAACAAAATCAATAATAAACTTTAAAACTAAACTATTATGAAAAAATGGCTAATTCCTGTAATTATAATTGTTGTTGCAGTTTTTGGAATATATCAATGGGCTGTAGGATTTAATAATACCGCCGTTAAATTAAATGAAAATGTAAGTGAAGCCTGGGGAAATGTGCAAACATCTTACCAACGCAGAAATGACCTTATTGGAAATCTAGTGAACACGGTGAAAGGCGCAGCAGATTTTGAAAAAAGCACTTTAACTGCTGTTATTGAAGCACGTTCAAAAGCAACGCAAACTACTATAGACCCTGCCAATATTACGCCTGAACAACTTAAACAATTCAATGAAGCTCAAGGAGGCCTGAGCAGTGCGCTTTCAAGATTATTGGTTACGGTTGAACGATATCCAGAACTAAAAGCCAATGAAAACTTCCTGAAACTACAAGATGAATTAACAAGTACAGAAAATACCATTCAAACGGCAAGAACCCGTTATAATGAAGCTATTAAGCCTTTCAATAACCATGTAAAAACATTTCCAAATTCAGTTTTAGCAGGTATTTTTAATTTTGAAGGCAAACCATACTTTGATGCTGAAGCAGGGGCAGAAAAACCAGTTGATGTACAATTCGATTTTAATTAAAACATATGTCTAAAGTAGAAGATTTCCTTTCTAAAGAAGATGAGCAGGAAATCATTGATGCCATTAGAACTGCAGAGCAAAACACCTCTGGAGAGATTCGTGTACATATTGAAAAAAAATCAAATGTTGACCCATTTAATCGTGCTTTAGAAGTATTTCATTATTTAAAAATGGACAATACCAAAGAGCAAAATGGTGTCCTTATTTACGTTGCGGTATCAGATAAAACATTCGTTATTTATGGCGACAAAGGCATAAATGATGTGGTTCCTGATGATTTTTGGGATACTACAAAAGATTTGATACAATCACATTTTAAATCTGGCAATTTTAAACAAGGCCTTGTTGAAGGTATCTTAAAAGCTGGGTTAGTTTTAGAACAATATTTTCCTTGGCAACATGGCGACAAAAATGAACTTTCAGATGACCTTTCTAAAGGATAATTTAAGCTTATCATATTATTTAAACGGGATAAAGTCATCTAACAACTTTATCCATACAACCCAGTTTATTATTTTATTAATTGCTTTTTTAACTTTTAGTTCATCTTTTGCGCAATTTGATATTCCTGAGATACCAAAAGAACAAACCAGCGTTTATGATTATATAAATCTTTTATCAAGTGCAGAAAAAAATAATCTTGAACAGAAGCTTATAAAATATTCTGATAGCACGTCCACTCAAATTGTTGTAGTGATTATTAGTACTACAAAAGGAGAAAATATTGGATTGCTTGCTCCAAAATGGGCACAAAAATGGGGTATTGGTCAAGCTAAAGAAGATAATGGTGTGTTTGTTTTATTAGCACGAGATGATAGAAAAATATGGATTTCACCAGGCTATGGTGTTGAAGACAGGCTGACTGCAGGTATTGTTGGTGAACTAACAAGAAATGTGATTATACCTGAGTTTAAAAACGGTGATTATTACCAAGGCTTAAACAAAGGCGTTGATGCTATTTTTGATATTTTAACGGGCGCCTATCAAGGCACCCGGAAAGTTGACTCTCCTTCTTTTCCTCCAGAAATATTTATAATATTATTTATAATTTTCATTATCATCATAATTTCTATCTCTAAAAACAGACGTGGTGGCAATGGCAAAGGCGGTAACAGGCATGGTGGTTTTGATATTTGGGATGTCATTATTTTAAGCAATATGGGTCGTGGAGGTTTTGGCGGCAAATCTGGTGGTTGGGGCGGAAGCTCTGGCGGCGGCGGATTTGGCGGTGGTTTTGGTGGTGGCGGATTTTCTGGTGGTGGAGCTGGTGGTAGTTGGTAAAATGCTTTATGCTTTATGCTTTATGCTTTATGCTTTATGCAAAAATAAAAACACTCTAACAACTAACAACTAACAACTAACAACTAACAACTAACAAAACTATTTCTTACGCATATACACACTTATAGGCACACCATGAAAATCAAAATGCTCACGTAATTTATTTTCCAAAAATCGCTTATACGGTTCTTTCACATATTGGGGTAAGTTGCAAAAAAATGCAAATTGCGGTTGTGGCGTTGGCAATTGCATGATGTATTTAATTTTTACATACTTTGCTTTATTCGCCGGAGGCGGGTAATTTTCAATGATTGGCAGTAAGATTTCATTTAGCTTACTTGTTTTTATCTTTTTTGTTCGGTTTTTATAAACCTCAACAGCGGTTTCAATAGCTTTATAAATACGTTGTTTAGTTAATGAAGAAATAAACACAATGGGTACATCTGTAAACGGTTCCATTTGTTGACGTATTGCTTTTTCAAACTCTTTTGTGCTTTTATGGTCTTTTTCAACTAAATCCCATTTGTTTACCAAAATCACAATCCCTTTTCGGTTACGTTCAGCCAGCCAAAAAATATTTTGAACCTGTCCGTCAAATCCTCGATTTGCATCCAGTACAACAAGACAAACATCACAATGTTCTATAGCACGAACACTTCGCATCACTGAATAAAACTCCAGATCTTCTTTAACTTTGGCTTTACGTCGGATTCCGGCCGTATCAACCAAATTAAATTCAAACCCAAAACTGCTATATTTTGTGTCAATAGAATCCCGAGTTGTTCCGGCAATATCAGTAACAATATATCTATCCTTACCCATTAATGCGTTGATAAAAGATGATTTTCCAGCATTTGGGCGTCCTACAACAGCAAATCTAGGTAAGGTTTCTTCAGCCACATATTCTTTTTCTGGCAGGGCTTTCACCAAGGCATCCAATAAATCACCTGTACCACTACCATTAATACTGGCAACGGAATAATATTCACCCAAGCCTAATGAATAAAACTCAACCGCATCTTCTTCCCTTTTGGCATTATCCACTTTGTTCACCACTAAAAAAACGGGTTTATTTACTTTTCGTAATAGAGCCGCAACATCTTCATCCATTCCTGTTACACCAGACTCTACATCTACCATAAAAATAATGACATCAGCTTCATCAATGGCTAATTCAACCTGTTTATCAATTTCTGCCTCAAAAACATCATCACTTCCTAAAACGTATCCACCGGTATCAATCAGGGAAAACTCCTTTCCGTTCCAATCACTTTTTCCATAATGACGATCTCTGGTAACTCCGCTAACGGCATCAACAATAGCTTCTCTTCGTTGAATTAAACGATTAAAAAATGTTGACTTCCCTACATTTGGCCGCCCTACTATAGCAACTATATTACTCATAATTTTTAAATTGTCTGCAAAGGTAGTGTTTAGTAATTGAAGAAAAAATTGTATTTTAATATCCTTAAAAACAATCATAAATGCCAGCTGAAAATAGCATCGTACTTCGCCCTAGGTTTACTATTGAGTTAAACCGAAATAATGAAACCCTTTTACAAGCTTTTGAGCATGCCAAAAAAGTACAATCCAATTTTATAGTTAACCGATCTGATGACCATGTGTTTATAAAATTCCCGAAACATAAACAACATTTTTGGTCGCCACAATTACACCTCGAAATAAATGAAGTTGATGAAGATTCCAGTAAATTATATGGTTTGTATGGACCCAATCCAACGGTATGGACCTTATTTATGTTTTTCCATTTTATGGTTGCAGGGTTGTTTATTGCCTTTGGGATTTGGGCCTATACCAATTGGACTTTAAAAACCGATTATGCCATTCAAGCAAGCTTGATGCTTTTTATGGTGATTATTTGGTTTGTGCTTTATTTTGCCGCCAGAATTGGCAAAGCATCCAGTAAAAATGAAATGCTGGAATTGCACGATTTTATGAATGAGACCTTGTTCAAAAAAAATAATTCAGAAAGTGATTACTAATTATTGTAACCAAATCGTTTTAATTGATTTGCATTAGAACGCCAATTTTTATTGACTTTTACATATAATTCAATATGTAATTGTTTACCAAAAAATTTCTCTAAATCTTTTCTTGCTTCAACACCAACACGCTTTAAAGCGCTTCCTTTATGACCGATAATGATTCCTTTTTGAGTTTCGCGCTCAACCATAATTACTGAACGAACCCTTATGATATTTTCTTCTTCAAAAAATTCTTCTGTATCTACCTCAACCGCATATGGAATTTCTTTTTTATAATGTATCAGGATTTTTTCTCGAATGGTTTCATTGATAAAAAAACGTTCGGGCTTATCAGTCAATTGATCTTTTGGATAAAATGCAGGCGACTCTGGAAGTAATTCTATAATTCTGTTAAAGACTTCTTTCACATTAAAACCTTGTAAGGCTGACATTGGGAAAATTTCTGCGTTTGGCACTTTTTGTGTCCATAATTGAACCTGAGTTTCCAATTGTTCTTGATTGGAGGTATCTATTTTATTTAAAAGCAGTAATACTGGTATTTTAGAACTGGTGATTTTGTTAAAAAAAACTTCGTCCTTTAGCTCCTGTTCACCAATTTCAACCATGTATAATAACACATCAGCATCTTCAAAAGCTGATTTCACAAAACCCATCATAGATTCCTGAAGTTCATACGCCGGTTTGATAATCCCAGGTGTGTCTGATAATACCACTTGAAAATCCTCACCATTTACTATGCCTAAAATACGATGTCTGGTGGTTTGTGCTTTTGATGTAATGATAGATAATTTTTCGCCTACAAACGCATTCATAAGCGTTGACTTACCAACATTTGGATTACCAATAATATTTACAAAACCTGCTTTGTGACTCATGATTCAAATTTAAAAATAATGCAAAGTTACAACCTTGGTTGGTTTATTATGCAATGAACTTGTTTAAAACCAAAAAGCAGGAAGTTTAACTTCCTGCTTTTTGGTTTTATACTTATAGTAATATATTACTTGTCAATTCCTAAAAGCTCAACTTCAAAAACCAATGTTGAAAATGGTTTTATTGGTCCTCCTTGACGTGGAAACGCTCCATAAGCCAAATCTTGAGGAATGAAAAATTTGTATTTAGACCCAACAGGCATCAATTGTAAACCTTCTGTCCATCCTTTTATTACTTGGCTTACACCAAACTCAGCTGGCTCTCCTCTATCAACAGAACTATCAAATACAGTTCCATCAATTAAAGTACCATGGTAATGTACTTTTACCTTTGAAACAGCGGTAGGTTTCTCACCAGTTCCTTCTTTCATTACCAAATATTGTAAACCGCTTGCTGTGGTTTTTACATCTGGTTTAATTTTATTTTCTTCTAAAAATTTCTCACCGGCAACTTTATTATCATTAAACTTTGCTTCTGCGCTAGCTAATGCTTCTTCTTGTTGTTTGGCTCTTTCGGTTTCTTGTTTTTTCTTGAAATAGGTGCTTAATATTTCTTGTACTTTATCTTTTGGTATTAATAAATTTGTTGAATCTAAAGCGCTTTTAAATCCTTGAATAAAAAGATTGTTATCAATTTCAGAAACGTTGGTTTGCACATTTCTTGCTACGTCCATACCAATAGCATAGCTTAAGGAATCAATTTCTGTATCTAATGATTTTTTTGTTACTCCCTGGCTATTACAAGAAGAGACTAAAGTTGTTAAAAACACAACTGCTAAAAACTTTATTAATTTCATTTTTTTATTTATTTAAAAATTCGACCCAAAAGTAACAAATTTATATTGAGAAAACAGGATGCATGTGTTACAATTTTCATAAATAAAAACTAAAATACTTTTTATAAACTTAAAATACTTTTTTACTTTAAAACAACTCAAATTATCAAGGTTTTTTTTAAGATATAATTTAATTAAAATTCGCAGCCATACGTGATTTTAATGTGATAAATATTACACTGTCAATATTTATTAATCTTTATTTGGACGTACTTAAGTACCATCTTATTTAAAGATTAATTATTAGCTGGTAAATGCATTCTAATTTTAGAGTGCTTCTTAGTTTGCTGATGGAGGTCATTTTTTTCACTACTAATCTTTATATTGTTTTTATTCTTAAATAATTTATTTCAATAATGCTAAGTAACAAAGGTTACTGAAGAACTTTATATTTATCCCTACCTTTGCCACGTTAAACAAATTTTATATGAAAAACAACCTCAATATATTAACTATTTGTTTTTTAAGCTTTGTTTCTATTTTAAATGCTCAAGAGATTATTCAAATTTCAAAAGCAGATGTTTTAGACAGAGTTTCAAATAACAATCAATCCATTAAAATTTCAAAAGAAGAATTTAATTTGGCACGAGCTGATTACAGACAAACCAACGCCATTTTCCTACCAAATATTACGGTGTCACATACTGGTATTTCTACCACAAATCCTTTAATGGCCTTTGGGTCTAAGTTAAATCAGGAAATATTGACTGCAAATGATTTTAATCCTGCTTTTTTGAATAATCCCGAACAAATACAAAATTTTGCTACAAGAATTGAAGTCAAGCAGCCCCTAATAAATATGGATGGTTTGTATCAGCGTAAAGCAGCTAAAAGTAAAATGGAAGCTATGACATTGCAAACGGAAAGAACTACTGATTACTTGATGTTTGAAGTAGATAAAGCCTACATGCAATTACAATTAGCATATAAGGCTTTAGATGTTCTAGAAAAAGCACTTGAAGCTGCCCAATCCAACAAACAATTAGCAGATAACAGTTTTAAACAAGGCTATTTACAACGAGCCGATGTACTAGCGGTAGAAGTTAGGGTTACCGAAGTGAAAAACCAGTTGCAAATGGCTAAAAGCAATGTTAAAAATGCTTCAAACTACTTATCATTTCTAATGAATGATTATGCAAACGTTATTCTAAAACCAGCTGATAATTTAACTATTAATCCTATGGATTTAGTTGTAGCATCACAAATTTCAACAGATCGCTCAGATATAAAAGCCATGAAACTAGCATCCAATGCCTACGAAACCATGCACAAGGCTGATAACATGACCTTTCTTCCAACCTTAAACGCTTTTGGCAGTTATGAGTTATATGATAATCAGGTTTTTCAAGGTGATGCCAATGGGTATTTAATTGGCGCCCAATTAAGCTGGACCCTTTTAGATGGCACCAAACGTTTTGGAAAAGCACAAAAAAGTAAAGCTGAATATGAAAAATCAAAACTTCAGTATGAGCAATATATCTCTCAAAGTCGGTTAGAATTAAATAAAGCCAAGCGTATGTTTATTGATGCTGAAAACAAACTACATCTTACAAAACTTGCTATGGAGCAATCACATGAATCTTTAAGAATTAGAACCAACCGTTTTGAAGAAGGTTTGGAAAAAACATCTGACTTATTAATGGCCGAAACACAATTTGCTCAAAAACAACTGGAATATTATCAAACCATTTTTGAATATAACTATGCCCAGGCATATTTACAATTTTTAACTAAAGAATGAAAATAAGTCGCAGTGAACAGTCTCGGTCCCGATAGCTATCGGGATCAGTAACAGGAAGCAGTATTGATAAAAAAAAGAGTAAGCCAATAAACATTTGCGGCAAGAAAGAAAAAAAAGAAAAAATTATGAGAATGAAAAATATTTATATAATCGCGTTTTTAACGGTATCCATACTTATAACAAGCTGTGGCAGCGACGAGAAAAAATTGATGGCAGATAATGCTCCCATTTCAGTTAAGGTAAATACTGTAAAGGACACTAGTAATAATTCATTTTTAACCGCCAGTGGAACCATTCAAGCCGTTAACAGTGCAAATTTAAGCACACGCATGATGGGATTTGTTACAAAAATGCCAGTAAATGTTGGCGACCATGTAAAAAAAGGCCAGTTATTGGTTGCTATTAATAATGCCGATTTACAAGCCAAACTATCACAAGTTAATGCTGGTATTACTGAAGCTACTGTAGGGTTTACAAATGCCGAAAAAGACTTTAATCGCTTTAAAAATTTATATGCTGAAAATAGCGCATCCCAAAAAGAGCTGGATGACATGACAGCTCATTACAATATGGCTAAAGCCAGATTGGAAGGTGCTAAACAAATGAAAAATGAAGTGGAAGCACAATTTGCTTATGCTAATATCCGCGCACCTTTTGATGGTATAATAACCGGTAAATTTATTAATAGCGGTGCTTTGGCAAACCCAGGGACCCCATTAATTGCTATGGAAGCTCCAGGAAAATTTGAAGTTATGGCTAGTGTGCCAGAAAGTGAAATCTCTAAAATAACATCAGGTTCCTTAGTCAATGTACTTGTAAAGTCAATTGAAAAAACCGTAAAAGGAAACGTTACTGAAGTAAGTAGTTCTGCAAAAAATACGGGTGGACAGTATTTGGCTAAAATAGCTTTAGATAAAACAGATGCCCCCATTTTATCAGGGATGTTTGTAACAGTTCAATTCCCTATAGAAACGAAAGAACTAACAGATATGGTTTTAATCCCGTTAGAAGCTATTGTTACTACAGGGCAACTATCTGGTGTTTATACGGTAAGTGAAAGCAATACAGCTATTTTACGCTGGTTGCGTTTAGGAAGAACTTTTGGAAATCAGGTACAAGTGTTATCTGGATTATCATCAAACGAAACTTATATTATTTCGGCTGATGGTAAATTATATAATGGAGTAAAAGTCATCCCATCCCCAGCCCTTCCCTAAGGGAAGGGAGATTGGTATAGAATTTTATTAATTAAATAAGAATAATTTAAAAATTTATCCTAAAAAAAGTCCCTTTGGGGTTTGGGGATAATAAAAAAAATCGCGTTAAGGATAGCAGTGAAAATCCTTTTTTTGAAATTGAAACGTCATTACGAGAAGCAATAGCGACGAAGTAATCTGCTTGTTATTAGACAGATTGCCACAGTAAATTAAAAATTTACTTCGCAATGACAAATCAAAAAAAGATTGCAACGAATAGCCTGTTAAAAAACCAAAAAAAATAAACGAACATGCAAGAAGGAATTTCAGGAAAGATCGCCCATTTTTTCATCAACTCAAAACTAACAATTTTGTTGATGATTGGCTTGATGATAATTGGTATATACAGTTCGTTTCTTATTCCGCGAGAGGAAGAGCCGCAGATTAACGTACCCATGGCAGACATTATGGTTGGATATCCCGGAGCGAACCCCACAGAGGTGGAAAGCAGGGTTGTAAAGCCCTTGGAGAAGATAATTTCCAATATTAAAGGTGTTGAGCATGTGCATGGCATGGCCATGAATGGACAAGCGCTCATAGTAGTTCAGTTTTATGTTGGCGAAGACATAGAACGTTCATATGTGAAACTGTACGATGAGTTGACCAAGCACCAAAACATATTTCCGGACGGGGTGTATCAACCCATAGTTAAAACACGGTCTATTGATGATGTGCCCATGTTGGGATTGACACTTTGGAGCTCCACTTATGACGATTTTCAATTGCGCCGAATTGCTGAAGAAGTAACCTCTGAAATAAAAAAAGTGAAAGATGTTTCCGTAACCAATGTTATTGGCGGAAGAAATCGCGAACTAAAAGTAATCTTGGACAAAGATAAAATGGCCGAAAATGGTGTGGATGCTTTGGGGATTATGCAAATGATCCAAGCTAACAACAGTAGTTCACAGTCTGGAAGTTTTGTAAATAATGATACAGAGTATTTAATTACAACAGGGCGCTTTTTGGAAACCGCTGAAGATGTTGAAAACTTAGTAGTTGGTGTCAATCAAAACATGCCGGTGTATTTAAAACAAGTGGCAACCATTCAAGACGGACCAGCATCTCCAAAAAGTTATGTGTCTTTTGGATTTGGTCAAGCCAATGAAGCTTTTAAAAACAACAAATCAGAGTATCCTGCGGTTACCATTTCGGTTTCTAAAGTAAAAGGTGCTGATGCCATGAAAATATCTGATAAAATTTTAACAAAAATTGAACAGATAAAGCAAACAATAATACCAACAGAGGTGCATGTGGATGTTACCAGAAATTATGGCGAAACCGCTTCTGACAAGGTAGGCGAATTGTTATTGCACTTGGGACTCGCCATATTGGCCGTTACCGTATTGGTTATGTTGGCAATGGGTTGGCGAGGTGGTTTGGTGGTATTTTTCTCAGTACCATTGACCTTTGCTTTGACCCTGTTTGCTTATTATATGTTGGGCTATACATTAAATAGAATTACGCTTTTCGCCTTAGTGTTTGTGGTAGGCATTGTGGTAGATGACAGCATTATTATTGCCGAAAATATGCACCGGCATTTTAAAATGAAGCGTCTACCATTTAAACAAGCTGCTATTTATGCCATAAATGAAGTTGGTAATCCAACCATACTGGCAACCTTTACGGTAATTGCGGCTATTTTACCAATGGCGTTCGTTTCGGGTATGATGGGGCCTTACATGAGTCCGATGCCTATTGGAGCTTCTATTGCCATGATATTATCGTTATTTGTTGCCTTAACGGTAACACCTTATTTAGCGTATCATTTATTGCAAGAAAAAGATGAACAGGCACATAAAGAAGAGGACGGCTTGGAAACAAGCAAGATATATAAAGTTTATAAAAAATTTGAACATCCCTTTTTAGATAATTCCAAAAAACGTAACGTGCTGTTTGCCATTACACTATTATTACTTATAGGTTCTGTATTGATGTTTTTCACCAAAACAGTGGCTGTAAAAATGTTGCCCTATGATAACAAAAATGAGTTTCAGGTAGTGATTGATATGCCAGAAGGCACTACCTTGGAAAGAACGGCCGTTGTTACCCAAGAAATTGCGCAATACTTAAAAACAGTGCCTGAAGTGGTAGATTACCAAAATTATATTGGTGCCTCTGCCCCTATTACTTTTAATGGTTTGGTGCGTCATTATGACTTGCGTGGTGGCAGTAATATGGCTGACATTCAAGTGAACCTTTTGCATAAAGATGACAGGGATTTACAAAGTCATGACATAGCAAAAATAGTACGCCCCAACATTCAAAATATTGCTAAACAATATGGAGCTAATGTAAAAATTGTTGAAGTGCCACCAGGACCACCAGTACTTTCTACTTTAGTAGCTGAAGTTTACGGCCCAAATTATGAGGATCAAATTAAAGTGGCTAAACAAGTAAAAGACATATTGGAAAATACGGTGGACGTTGTTGATACAGATTGGATGGTAGAAGACAATCAAATTGAGTATCGATTGGAAGTAGACAAAGAGAAGGCCATGCTTCATGGTATTGCACCGCAACAGGTGGTTGGTAATTTAACGTATTTGCTTCAAGAATATCCTATTGGCAATTTATATGATGAAACATCAAATGACAATGTTAGCATTGTACTCTCATTAGATGATAAAGACAAAACCTCACTTCAGGATATTCAAAATTTAAAAATAAAAGGAAATCATGGAGATTTGGTTTCTGTTAGTGATTTGGTGTCTGTTAAAAAAGAAACTTTAGAAAAAACCATTTACAGCAAAGACCAAAAACGCGTTGTTTATGTGTTGGCAGATATGGCTGGTGCTTTAGAAAGTCCGGTATATGCCATTTTAGGAATGAACAAAAAGCTTCAAAAGATACAACTTCCCAAGGGCTATAAAATTAACGAATTGTATTTGGGTTCACCCACGGATGAAAGTGATTTTACCGTAAAATGGGATGGCGAATGGCAAATAACTTTGGAGGTTTTCCGTGACTTAGGAACTGCCTTTTTAATAGTTATCGTTATTATTTATATGTTAATTGTTGGCTGGTTTCAAAACTTTAAAACGCCAATGGTCATGATGGTGGCTATTCCATTATCATTAATAGGAATTGTATTAGGTCACTGGATTTTAGGGGCTTTTTTCACTGCAACGTCATTTATTGGAATGATTGCTTTAGCAGGTGTTATGGTGAGAAACTCGGTATTATTAATAGATTTTATTGAAATTCGACTTAACGATGGTATTCCTTTAAAACAAGCTATCATTGATGCCGGTGCGGTTAGAACGACGCCTATTTTATTAACAACAGGCGCCGTGGTCATTGGTGCTTCCATTATTCTGTTCGACCCTGTTTTTCAAGGACTGGCCATATCATTGGTTGCCGGAGCTATAGTATCTACCATTCTAACACTTATTGTGGTGCCGTTAATATATTATATTACAGAGAGAAAAAAATGGGAAAAAGAAGACGTCATTGAGGAAAACAAAAAAGACATAAATTCATAATATCATGAAACATCCATTAATAAATTCTCAATCACTGAATGATTTTAAATTGGATGTCACATGTGACTATTTAAAAACAATAAATACAAACTCATGAAACTACTTATTATTACCGCCATTAAGCAATTTAAAAAAGACATCATATTGCAACTAAAAAAAGCCAATGTAAGCACCTTTTCCTTTAGGGAAGTTACAGGCTTTAGAGATGGTTCTAAAGACTCTATTGAGTCAAATTGGTTTTCCAGTGAAATGAACCAAACCGAATCCATCCTTTTTTTCGCGTTCGTTAAAAAGGAAAATGTTGATATTCTTTTTGAATTGATTCATGATTTCAATAATCAACAAAAAACCTTGTCAAACATTCATGTGGCGGTTTTAAACATAGAAAAATCAAATTAAAAAATAAAATACAATGAAAATGAAAAACAGAATTTTTAGAGCCATCGTAGGAACATTTATACTAGTAAGTTTATTACTCGCTGTTTATGTCAATCAAAACTGGTTATGGTTTACAGCTTTTGTAGGCGCAAATTTATTGCAATCATCCCTAACCAAATGGTGTTTATTAGATACTATTTTATTAAAATTGGGGGTTAGAGATTGATAAATAAATAATACTTACTTATTAATCTATAAATAACCCATGTATCTGTTTCTTTAGTGCCAATACATCCATTGGAATATGCTTCTATAATGTATTAGGGTTTGTTATCGGATGGATAAATTGTCCGTTTCTAACACTCTTTATCAGGGTTTCAATAAAAGGTATTTCAGGTAATTTGGTCATTTTATTTTAATCTCTCTTGGTTACAAAATATTGGTACCCATTTGTAGGATTATGATAATCTTTAGATTCAATAGCACCTTGTTTGGTTTAGATGTTAATTTTTTAAAATTCCTTTTAATATGTCTTCTTTAGCTAACTTTTTGGTACAAAAAAACCAATCTTCACATTCTAATTCACCGTGAGATTCCATACGTTCCTCAGCAACACCACAAGAACCCGCTGGAGATATAATAACATCATCACCCGGATTCCAATCGGCTGGCGTAGCAACAGAAAACTTATCAGAAGTTTGCATAGCTATTAAAGCTCTGTAAATCTCATTAAAGTTTCTTCCTAAACTTAACGGATAATAAATTATGGCTCTAATAGTTCCTACAGGGTCAATAAAAAAAACTGCTCGTACGGCTTGGGTTTTACTCTCTCCAGGTTGAATCATCCCATATTTTTTGGCGATTTCCATAGAAATATCTTCAATTAATGGGAATTTCACCTCCATGTTTTTCATGCCATTGAACTTGATTTTTTCCTTAATGGTTCTTAACCAAGCAATGTGGCTGTATAACCCATCAATTGAAAGACCAACTAAATTACAATTGGCTTTTTTAAATTTTTCCTCAAGATGAGCAAATGTTATAAACTCAGAAGTACAAACCGGTGTAAAATCTGCTGGGTGACTAAATAAAATAACCCATTCGCCCGCATAATCAACAGGGAAATTAATCTCACCTTGAGTTGTTATGGCTTCAAATTCTGGAGCTTTATCACCAATTCTTGGCATTGATACGTTTTGTTCGTGTAATGTTTCCATTGTAATTTTATTTTAAAAATTCTGTAACCTAATTATAATTTCATTAAGCAACTAATTGAATCCTAAGCCCGTGACTGGATAACCAATGCTAGAAAGCACGTGTTTTGCCTTTTCAAAATCATGATGCGTATGATATTCAAAAGAAACCGTTTCTTCATCTTGGTTTACTACAACATCATATATATTCTTTAATGCTGAAAGATTATCTATAATATTCAATTTGCACCCACAAAACTTTATATTTTGCACCTTTACTTTAGTTCTCATTTCTCCATGTTTTATCCTTAAAAATAGAGCATAATATTATAAATTCAAATGATAATTATCAGTTCTCAAAAGTTTAAACTGATTGAAGTTTGCCGTTAAATTCCTTGTTTTTTTTAATTGCGACTATAGCGGAATCATAACCAATCTTAAATATGATATCTAGATATTTTTTATCAAAAGTTCCATATTTACTAAGTTCTTTTGGGCTTATAACAAAATCACAATCTTTAAATTTATCCAAATCATCTTTCATGGATTTTAGTTTGAATGCCCGTTCCACAACATTATGAGAGTGTTTTAAATCATTAATTGTAACAACTTGAAAACCATTAACATAAACACCTATTATTTTATCGCATTTGGCCTGCAACAGGTTTACAGGAAAATTATTTAAGGCACCACCATCAACATAATAAGAATTATCAACCTTTACAGGTGCGAACAAACCGGGAAAAGCTGCTGATGCCAAAATTGGTTTAATGAGTTCTCCTTTATCAAAAATCATGAGTTTACCACTTAAAATATTAGTAGCCGTGATAAAAAGTTTTTTTTCCAGAGCATTAAAATTATCTTCTTTTAAGTATAATTTAAAGTTTGGATAAAACTTATCAGTATCTAAAAACCCTGGTTTATTTAAAGTGAATTTTGTAAAATCCAAAATTTGAATTCCTTTAAAGAACTTTAATATGTCACTATAATTGTACCCATACGCATATAATGCACCTACAATTGCTCCTGAGCTAGTACCTGCAATATGAGTTGGGATAATTCCATGTTCTTCCAATGCCTTAATAGCCCCAATATGAGCCACACCTCTCATGCCTCCTCCAGATAAAGCTAATCCTATTTTCATCTTAAAAAATCTTCAAATAAAGATACATCTAAACAGTTGTATGCAAAATGATCACGGTCATTTACCAATTTTTAAAACATCTCAAATTTTTAAAGTTTATTTTAAGCCAACTGTTAACAAAAAAAAGGAGGCTGCCATTTATGGCAGCCTCCTTTTTTTAATACTGTCTTTTTTATGATGACCCACTTTAGGTTTAAATCTTATTGTTTTCTGCGCTCTTTGCTCTAAAAGTATAGTTAAAACCAACCAAAATTACAGACGCAATACAGGAATATGATTACAATTGGAGGTTAGTATTTAAGTATTGATTTCATTTTCATTCAATAAATTATATTTCTCTGTTAAAACCATTGACCTAAATATTAAATACTGTGCCAATATATAGGTGCTCATTACTATTATTTCAAATAAATGTGAAGCCTCATAAAATTTATTAATGGCTAAAACGGAGTCCGATACCATAAAAATAACAGCTCCAATTAACATAAAGAGTGATTTTTTGGATTTAGTTTCTAAATGGTTAATCAGTGAAACTGAACCAAAAGTAGAAATTGTTAATCCATAAATTAACACTGGCCAAAACATTTCATGAAGTGAATCTTTTAAAATAAAAATCAATAATGAGAGTGCTGCTAAAAATGGTATCACCGAATAAACCACTTTCAATACGTTGGTCTTTTTAATACTATTTACTACAATTTTTATAAATAAAAAGTGGGCTATTAAAAAAGATACTAATCCAAAAATAAAAAACATCTCTCCTGGAAACATCAAAAAAACATCTCCAAAAAAACAAAGTTCCAAAGCCATTACGTACCATTTAAGTCTTTTAGGCAAGGAAAACACATATAAAAATATCAATGAAAATACAATTAGTGGTTTGAAAATATAGACGAGTATAGGAATTGTAAAAATAATTCCAACTATCTCTAAAATTGATGCCAGCAAGAATACAAAAAAGGTGATTTTAATTTTATTCATAAAACATTTATTATTTCCAAGTTGGTAATATACACCTTTTGTCCAATTTTTTTAATAATGGTTCTAATCCAAATTCTAAAGATTGCCGGCAAATATTTGAATTGTCTATAACATTGAAGCAGGTTCCTGGAATTTTTTAAATAATTTCATTTTAAACAATAAAACGCTTCTATTTAACCAAGTTTATTTCATTTAATTCCTATCCTGAAGAAAAGTTGATTTTAGGATGACTCACTTTGTATTTATATCTCATTATTTTTTGTGTTTATATCTCATTATTTTCAGTACTCTTTGCTCTAAAAGTATAGCTAAATCCCACCATAATCATATCTGTTGTCATCTTATAAGAGACTTCGCTATCAGGAATAGCTCCATAAGGAGGGTAACTTCCAATAAACATAGGATTTAGTATCTGCCCTAATGTTTCACCATCACTTGCTCCATGGAGATATACGGCATCTAAAGAAAATCAATCATTTACCACATAACTAAAGCCAAACATATATGCATTTTTAGTAATAGCTGTAGCTGGATATTAAAAAAGGCAACATCACCATTAATTGGATTTGAGCTATAAGTATATCCTTAACGTATTGGTAATTTATCAGAAAACTCATAAGCCCAGGTATATGCCGCATTTATGATGGCAAACGGAGCAAGAATGGAAGGTATTGAATCAGAAATATTTTTTACTTTTTTTGGACTGGAAGCTATCCAAAAGAAAAAATTAGAACATTTGCATGTTGCTACCGTTGGAAATCCAGCCATGCATATGCCAACAATGTTAGGAGGTTTACCAGGTGTAGAAGCTTTAGCCACCAGTATGATGAAAAAAGAAATGGAAAAATTAGATATGCCATCAATTGGTGAGTTTCTTGAAATACTTTCTGATTCAGGTTGTAAGCTTTGGGCATGTAAGCTTGCAGTAGATATGTTCCATTTAGAAAAGGAAGATTTAATCGATCAATTAGATGGTATTTTAACTGTTGGGGATTTTTACAATAGAGCTGACCAAGAAGGATGTCAATTATTGTTTATTTAAGCGACAATTATTGATGTGTAGTGAATTACTACCAAATTAATTTAAAGAGGCTGTCTAAAAGTCGTCATTGCGAATGAAATGAAGCAATCTGTAAATTGCAA
>TARA_R110002050_G_scaffold267009_2_pt1 | contig 20776 bp, 18 predicted proteins | sample TARA_R110002050 | Tara Oceans TARA_R110002050 (sample SAMEA4396988) | marine metagenome | biome: Polar Biome; feature: [DCM] deep chlorophyll maximum layer (ENVO:01000326); material: water (ENVO:00002006), including particulate matter (ENVO:01000060) such as... | depth 25 m
CTCTTTAAGCATGAATTTGCTACCTTTTAGTGATAATATCAGCAAATATAGCAATTTTATTCTCTTGCTGTTTTATGTCGTCATTGTAATATAAACACTAAACAAACATTAATTAACAGCAAATAAATGCAAAATTAGTGGCAAAAAACTGCATAAAATCAAAATAACACATATATTTGCATGATTTAAAAACCTAAAATTTCATTACAATCTTATGAAAAACGCCGTTAAAGAAACTAAAATCGACATTGGCCATCAACCCATTGGCCAATTTGAAGAAACACGATTCGAAAAAATTCACAATGTAATCTTTCAAGATTCCAACAAGGCATCTATTGAAGTGGCTCATGAAATTGCAAGTCTAATAAAGAAAAGACAAGGTCAAAAAAGAAATTGTGTTTTAGGTTTAGCAACAGGATCATCACCTATAAGGGTGTATGAAGAGTTGGTACGCATGCACAAAGAAGAAGGTTTAAGTTTTAAGAATGTGGTTACTTTCAATTTAGATGAGTATCTACCTATGGAGCCAAATAACATTCAAAGTTACTTTTACTTCATGCATGAGCATCTATTCAATCATATAGATATTCCAGAAAAAAATATCCATATTCCAGACGGCACAGTGAGTAATGAAGACACAACGGCATATTGTCTAAGTTATGAACGAAAAATAAAAGAAAATGGCGGTCTTGATTTTCAATTATTAGGTATAGGTAGAACGGGACACATAGGTTTCAATGAGCCTGGTTCTCATTTTAACTCGGGTACTAGGGTTATAACTTTAGATCATATAACGCGTGTTGATGCTGCACCTTCATTTTTAGGTATAGATAATGTACCTCGTAAAGCAATCACTATGGGAATTGCGACTGTAAGAAAGGCAAAACGTATCGTTCTTTTAGGATGGGGTCAGAATAAAGCTGAAATAATTAAAAAGACAATTGAGGGTGAAGTGTCTTCGCATGTACCGGCGACCTACTTACAGCACCATGACAATTGTACTTTCGTCTTAGATACGGGAGCAGGTAGCGAACTTACACGTAACAAAACACCTTGGCTAGTAGATGCGTGTAAATGGAATGAAGATTTAAGAGCCAAGGCAATGGTTTGGCTATGCGAAACTACGGGTAAGACTATTTTAAGCTTAACGGATAAAGACTATAATGATAATGGTATGGCAGACCTTCTTGCTTTAGAAGATTCTTACGACCTTAACATTAAAATGTTCAATAAACTTCAGCATACCATTACTGGTTGGCCTGGTGGTAAACCAAATGCAGATGATACACATAGACCTGAACGTGCAACACCAGCTAAAAAACGGGTTATCATTTTCAGCCCACACCCAGATGACGATGTTATTTCTATGGGCGGTACATTTGATAGACTTGTAGAACAAGGGCATGAAGTACATATTGTTTATCAGACTTCTGGAAATATAGCGGTTTCCGATACGGATGCCAGAAAATACGCAGAAATAGCTTTACAGATTCATCCATCAGATGAGGCTAAAAAAATCATAAAATCGATTACCGATAAAAACGAAACTCAAATAGATTCTAAAGAAGTTCGTAATTTAAAAGGCAAAATAAGACGAGGTGAATCTTATGCGGCAACTAGGTATATGGGTTTAAAAGATAGTAATGTTCACTTTTTGGATTTACCATTTTATGAAACGGGTACCATTAAAAAGAAAAATTTATCTCAAGAAGATATAGCTTTAGTAGTAGGTATAATTTCAAAAATAAAACCTCATCAAATATATGCTGCAGGTGATTTAGCAGACCCACATGGCACACATAAAGTATGTTTAGATGCTGTCTTTTCTGCTTGTGAACAATTAAAATCTGAATCCTTCATGAAAGATTGTTGGTTGTGGCTATACAGAGGAGCATGGCATGAGTGGGATATCAATGAAATTGAAATGGCAGTACCTATGAGTCCTGATCAAGTATTAAAGAAAAGACATGCTATATTTTGTCATCAATCTCAAAAAGACGGCGTAATGTTTCAAGGCGATGATTCAAGAGAATTTTGGATGCGTGCCGAAGAAAGAAATCGTAATACTGCCAATAAATACAAAGCTCTGGGCTTATCTTCTTATGCTGCCATGGAAGCTTTTGTTAGGCATAAATTCAATTAACATTAAATCTTTTATAAAAAGGCCTATTTTAGTAGTAAAATGGGCCTTTTTTAATACTATGTCAAAATACACACTCTTCCTTTTTATTTTAGTCCTATTTAATTCATGTGGCATTTTTAAGACCTACGAAAAACATCCAAAAACCGAATTTAGAGGTGTTTGGATAGCAACTGTCGTTAATATCGATTGGCCTAAGAATGGCAATGACAGTAATGAAAAACAAAAAGCCGACTATATCAAGATTCTAGATTTTTATCAGAAAGAGAATTACAATGCTGTAATCGTTCAAATTCGTGCAGCTGGTGATGCTTTTTATGCTTCCGATTATGCACCTTGGTCAAGATTCTTAACAGGTGAAGAAGGTACGTCACCCAATTGGAATATAGATGTATTGGAATGGATGATTTTAGAAGCTCACCATAGAGGAATGGAATTCCATGCTTGGTTAAATCCCTACAGGGCTACATTCGATGAAAATTTTGAAGTTCTTGCTGAATCTCATGACTATTGTACACACCCAGAGTGGATGGTACATTATGGTAAAAAGAATTATTACAATCCTGGGTTGCCTGAAGTTCGAAACCATTTTTCGAATATCATTGCTGAAATTGTATCAAACTATGATGTAGATGCCATTCATTTTGACGATTATTTTTATCCATATAAAATTAAAGATGAAGTTTTCAATGATTCTACAGCCTTTGAAACTTACGCCAAAAAAGACCAGTCAATTGATGATTGGCGACGTAGTAATATTGATTCTTTAGTAAAGCAATCGCATAAAACAATTAAGTCGATAAAACCATGGGTGCAGTTTGGTATTAGTCCGTTCGGAGTTTGGAAAAATAACTCAACAGACCCTAAAGGTTCAAATACCAAAGCTGGGCAAACTACCTATGAAGATTTATATGCAGACCCATTACTTTGGATGGAAAAAGGTTGGATAGATTACCTGGCTCCACAGGTGTATTGGAGCATGGACCTACCTGTGGCATCACACAAAACTATTGTTGATTGGTGGTCAAAAAACAATTTCAAAACAAACCTTTATATTGGAAACGGAGCTTATAAAGTTCGGAACAACAGTGATAAAGCGTGGGACGATATAAAAGAATTACCAATGCAATTAGAGCTAGCTAGAGAAACACCTCAAGTTTCTGGCAATATTATGTTCAGTGCTAAATCTCTTATGAGTGATAAAGTCGATGTTGTAGAATATATTCACAAAAAGTATTATAAACTACCTGCTTTGAATCCCTCTTTCCCATTATCAAAAACCACTGAAATAAAAACTCCACGTTTGAAAATTACCGAACAAACTGAAAATGATTTTATTCTTCATCTTGATGACACCAAGAATATGCGATATGCCTTACTTTATAAAACTGGTCGTAAAGTAAAAGACGAATACCCTATTAAAAAATTAGTGTTTAAGATATTTTTAGATGATAACCCAAATAGACTGCTAATTCAAAGGAACCAAGTATCAGACAACTTTTTAGCACTAAGCTTTATCGATATTTATGGTGTTGAAACTGAACCAATGATAATTAATTTAAAAAAACTAGCAAAAGATGGTTCAAAAAGATAAACGAGCTTGGGCATGGGTGCCCGTTCTATATTTCACGCAAGGCCTACCCTACGTATTAGTGGTCACGGTATCAGTAATTATGTATAAAAAACTAGGCGTAAGCAATGAAGATATCGGCCTGTACACCAGTATTTTATATTTACCATGGGTTTTAAAACCGTTATGGAGCCCGTTTGTGGATTTAAAAAGCACGAAACGAAATTGGTTTTTAGCTATGCAGCTATTAATAGCTGTAGCACTTTTGGGGGTAGGACTGACCTTACCGACTAACATGTTTTTTATATCCTCACTAGCCTGTTTTTGGATGGCCGCATTTGCATCTGCAACCAATGATATTGCTTCAGATGGGTATTATATGCTTGGGTTAACCGAAAAGAAGCAGTCTTTTTTCGTTGGTATGAGAAGTACGTTTTACAGATTGGCCATGGTTACAGGAGAAGGATTGATTGTTGTTCTTGCTGGCTTTCTAGAAAACAAATACGGTGATAACACCAAGGCATGGAGCATTACGATGTCGGCAGCAGCTTTTTTAATGTTGATCATGACCGTCGCAAACTTTTTCGTTACTCCGAAATATGAATCTGAAAATGACGAGCTAAAGGAAAAACCTAAAGGGTTTTTAGAAGTATTCTCTTCATTCTTCAAAAAACCAGGTATTGGAGTTGCATTAACTTTCATTTTAACCTACCGTTTAGGAGAATCGCAATTGGTAAAAATGGCGTCACCTTTTCTATTAGACACTCCAGATGAAGGGGGTTTAGGCTATTCAACAGAACAACTTGGAACCATCTTCGGTACCGCCGGAGTGATTTTTCTTTCTATTGGAGGAATTCTAGGAGGCATACTAATTTCAAGAGATGGTCTAAAAAAATGGATGCTGCCTATGGTGCTTTCCTTGAATTTACCTAACATTTTATATGCAGTACTGGCAGTAACTAACACGACCAACATTTACGCCGTAACAGCAACAGTTATCTTCGAAAAATTTGGCTACGGCTTCGGGTTCGCAGCCTTTTTAATGTATCTCATATACATTGCCGACGGAAAATCGAAAACCTCTCATTATGCAATAGCTACAGGCTTTATGGCACTAGGCATGATGCTGCCTGGCATGGTAAGCGGTTACATACAACAATGGCTAGGGTATGATGGCTTTTTTGTTTGGGTTGTTATTGCAGCCTTACCCGCCCTATTCTTATTAAAATTCATTTCTTATCCAGCAGATTTCGGCAAAAAAACTACAGTTCCCAATGAATAATATTCTATCAACTTCAGAAGCGCTAAAAACACTCACTACTACTGAAAAAGTAGGTCAGTTATTTATGCCCGCAGCATTTATAAATGATACGGAAGAAGAAATACAACAGCTTGAAAAACTAATTTCTACTTACCATATTGGAGGACTTTGTTTTTTTCACTCAAGGGCAAGTGCAGCCACCAATTTTGAAGGTAAAAAGAAAGTAATAAAAAATGAGAATAGTTTTGAGGTGATTAAAAACCTCATCATTAGATATCAAAAGGCAGCGACCTACCCCCTATTAATTTCCATTGATGCAGAATGGGGACTTTCCATGCGCATTGAGAATACTCCGCAATATCCATACGCCATAACTTTGGGTGCCAATGTTAAAAATATAGACCTAACATATGAAGTAGGAAAACAAATTGCCAAAGACTGTAAATCTGCTGGAATACATTGGAATCTTTCTCCTGTTGTTGATATTAACACCAACCCTAATAATCCGGTTATTGGTTATCGTTCTTTTGGTGATGACAAAGAAAACGTAGTTTCATTGGCTACTGCATATGTAAAGGGAACGCAAAGCGAAGGAGTTCTAACTAGCATAAAACATTTTCCTGGTCATGGAGATACAGCTACCGATTCACATTTAGGACTTCCGGTTATCAATAAAACAAAAACCGAATTGTTAGAAAATGAATTATATCCTTTTCAACAGTTAATAAATCAAGGCGTAGATTCTATAATGGTTGGTCATTTATCTGTTCCTGCATTGACCACTAATAAAAATCTGCCTTCAAGTATCAATAAAGATATTATCACTGGAATACTTAGAAATGAAATGGGTTTTGATGGTGTAGTGATTTCAGATGCATTGAACATGCATGCAGTTTCTAAAAATTATCCAACCCTAGGTCAATTGGAGTGGCTAGCTTTTGATGCGGGAAATGACGTATTATGTTTTGCCGAACATATTGAAGAAGGAATACAAATGATATTAAAAAATGCAACTGTAGCTCAAATCAATAAAAGCATAGAACGCATCTGGACACTTAAAGAAAAGGTCTTTCGAAACACTTCATTAGACAAAGAATTGACAGACCCAAGTTTCCTAAACAGAAAAATTGCTGAGCAGTCGCTTACTCTGCTACATGGTACAACAAGTGGTATAGCAAGCTTCAGGAACACAAATTACTGTACACTAACCTTAAAACGTTTTGGTGCTAAGCAAACAAACCAAGATATTTTAGATAATCTCATGGAAATGAGAAAAGAAATCGAAAATGAACCTGAAATTCTTTTACTCCTCACTCCACCACAAATAAAGCCAACGAACAACTTCGGATTCCTTCAAGAAGAGATTGATTTTATGAATGAAATGATTGATTTGAAGAAAGTGGTCTTATATCATTTCGGCAATCCTTATGCCCTTAAGTTTTTGAATACTAATAAAACAACCGCAACGGTAATAGCCTATCAAAGTTTTAAGGAATTTCAAGATGTAGCTACCGAGCATTTCTTAGGCACCATGGAAGCCAAAGGTAAACTTCCTGTTTCTTTAACATTACAAAATTGAAATTTCAATTAGCACATAAAAGTGTAACATCAAAATTCTACCTATATGAAAGTATATAAAATCATTGGTCTAATGTCAGGGACATCCTTAGACGGTTTAGACCTTGCCTATTGTCATATTTGGGAGAAAAATCGAACTTGGGAATTTGACATTAAAACTACTAAAAGCGTATCCTACGACACAGAAATGTTGAACACCTTAAAAGATGCCATTGGTTTATCAGCAGAAAAACTAATTGAATTGCATAATACGTATGGCACATGGTTAGGGGAACAAACACTTCAATTTATTGAAGAAAATAATTTAAATGTTGATTATATAGCTAGTCATGGCCATACAACCCATCACCGACCAGAAATGGGACTTACTTTTCAAATTGGGTCAGGGCAGCATTTAGCAAATACCAGCGGCCATAAGGTAATCTGTGACTTTAGAACGAACGACCTTGCTCTAGGCGGTCAAGGGGCTCCTTTGGTACCAATTGGTGACCGAATATTTTTTAGTGAATATGATTTTTGCCTAAATCTTGGTGGCATTAGTAATATTTCTTTCGATGTAAAAGGAAAACGAATAGCCTACGATATCGGTTTGGCGAACATGATTTTAAATTACATTACCCGAAAAGTTAATTTGCAATATGATGAAGATGGAAAATTAGCCAGAAAAGGCACCATAAATAAAAGAATGTTAGAACGTCTAAACAACCTTCAATACTATCTACTACCCCACCCTAAATCTATCGGCTATGAGTGGTTTTTAGATGAAGTGGTACCCATAGTTGAAGAAACAGATGACTCCATCGAAAATTTACTTCACTCTAGCATTCATCACATATGCGATAAAATAGCCCAGGAAATCGATCTTAATACAATTGGTGATAAACAAAGCTTATTGGTTACAGGTGGTGGCGCTTTAAACACATTCTTTATAGAAACGTTACAGCAGAAATTAGTTAAAACCACCAATATAACGATACCCGAAAAAATTATAATAGAATTTAAGGAAGCATTGGTGTTTGCTTTAATGGGTGTACTAAGGGTTGAACAACAAACAAATGTTCTTTCATCTGTTACAGGAGCAAAAAAAGATTCTTCCAGTGGCGTTGTTTACCTGCCAAATTGAACTTTTTTACCTAATTTACTACATTATAACACAAACTAAAATGTCAGAAAAACAAAAGAAAGCTACAGCATATTGGAAACAGAACGTAAGGTATCTATTTATACTTTTAGCTATATGGTTTGTAGTTTCATTCGGAGCCGGAATATTATTTAAAGATGCGTTAGATGCTGTCAAAATTGGCGGCTTTAAATTAGGCTTTTGGTTTGCACAACAAGGATCGATCTATGTTTTTGTAATCCTCATATTTGTCTATGTTCGATTAATGAACAAACTAGATAAGAAATACGGCTATAACGAATAGACCAATATAAAACCAACCACCAAAAAAACAACAAATGAGTGTTCAAACTTGGACGTATATTTTAGTAGGGCTCACTTTTGCCCTTTATATTGGAATCGCAATTTATTCTCGAGCAGGTTCTACAAAAGATTTCTATGTTGCCGGGGGTGGTGTTTCTCCACTTGCCAATGGTATGGCAACTGCTGCTGATTGGATGTCGGCCGCCTCCTTTATTTCAATGGCAGGTATTATATCCTTTGCAGGATATGATGGCTCTGTTTACCTAATGGGCTGGACTGGCGGCTATGTGCTACTGGCATTATTGTTAGCTCCATATTTACGTAAATTCGGAAAATTCACGGTTCCTGATTTTATAGGTGACCGCTATTATTCAAAAACGGCTCGTATTGTTGCTGTTATCTGTGCCCTCATAGTTTCATTTACTTATGTAGCAGGTCAAATGCGTGGTGTAGGTGTGGTTTTCTCAAGATTCCTTCAAGTGGATATAAACACTGGTGTAATTATTGGGATGGTCATAGTTCTATTTTATGCCGTTTTAGGTGGAATGAAAGGCATAACATACACTCAAGTAGCACAGTATTGTGTTTTGATTTTTGCCTTTATGGTACCAGCTATTTTTATTTCGATACAGATGACAGGAAACCCGATTCCGCAATTGGGTATGGGTTCAACCTTAAATGATGGTTCAGGAACTTTTTTATTGGATAAATTAGACGGCCTTTCTACTGAACTTGGGTTCAACGAATATACCAACGGTTCAAAATCATTAACCGATATTTTCGCAATCACTTTAGCTTTAATGGTGGGTACCGCTGGTCTACCGCATGTAATTGTCCGCTTTTTTACAGTGAAAAAAGTTAAAGACGCACGTAAATCCGCAGGTCTAGCGCTCCTTTTAATTGCTATTTTATACACAACAGCACCTGCTGTTGCTGTGTTTGCAAAAACCAACCTGATTAACACGGTCAGTAACGAAAACTACTCCAATATGCCGGTTTGGTTTAAAAATTGGGAAGAAACCGGATTATTAACTTTCGATGATAAAAATGCGGATGGTAAAATTCAATATGTAGCGGATAAAGATAAAAACGAACTTACCATTGACAATGATATTATGGTTTTGGCGAATCCTGAAATTGCTGATTTACCAGCATGGGTCATAGCTTTAGTAGCGGCTGGTGGACTAGCAGCAGCGCTATCAACTGCAGCAGGTCTTTTACTTGTTATTTCAGCATCGGTTTCTCATGATTTGGTAAAGAAAGTATTTAACCCAAATATATCAGACAAAGCAGAGTTATGGGTGGCTAGAGGTGCAGCAACAGTTGCAGTAGGCATTGCTGGTTACTTTGGTATAAATCCGCCAGGGTTTGTAGCGGCTGTAGTAGCATTAGCCTTTGGTTTGGCTGCAGCCTCCTTTTTTCCGGCAATCGTGCTTGGAATTTTTTATAAAAAAATGAATAAGGAAGGCGCCATTAGTGGAATGGTTGTCGGTATAATTCTGATGCTTTTCTATATGACCAAATTCAAATTTGGTTGGTTTGGTGGGGGTACCGAGGCAGATTGGTGGTTTGGTATTTCACCAGAAGGTTTTGGTAGTATCGCCATGATTGCTAACTTTATTGTAGCAATTATTGTATTACAATTTACACCAGAACCGCCAGTAGATGTACAAGAAATTGTAGAGAACATTAGAATACCAAGTGGTGCTGGTGAAGCAACAGGGCATTAATTAAAAACAAATCAACTTTTATCAATAGTATAAAGGTGTTCACACGTATAGAATATAAAATTAACGGGTACAATGAGTAATTACCACATCAAACATTTAGAGGAATATTTTCAAGTATATCGTAAATCGGTTCGTAATCCTGAAGCCTTTTGGGAAGAAATCGCCGAAGAACATTTTGTTTGGCGTAAGCGATGGGACAATGTTTTGAGCTGGGATTTTAAAAAACCAGAAATAAAATGGTTCGAAGGCGCTAAATTGAACATTACAGAAAACTGTTTAGATCGTCATTTACCCACAAGGGGGACTAAAACTGCCATTATATTTGAGCCTAACAATCCAAAAGAGGAAACAGTTCATATTACCTATAGGCAATTACACGAAAGAGTTTGTCGAATGGCGAATGTATTATTAGACCACGGAGTAAAAAAAGGTGACCGCGTGTGCATCTATTTACCCATGATACCTGAGCTTGCTGTAGCACTTTTAGCTTGTGCTAGAATAGGCGCTATACATTCTGTAGTATTTGCAGGATTTTCATCAAATGCATTATCTACCCGAATCAATGATTCTGATTGTAAAATGGTTATCACTTCAGATGGTTCCTTTAGAGGAACAAAATCAATCGATTTAAAGGGAATTGTTGATAAAGCTCTTGAAGAATGTCCTAAGGTAGAAAATGTTCTTGTTGTGAAACGCACTGGTTCAGAAATTTATATGGAAGATGGTAGGGATAAATGGTTACAGCCTCTATTGGATGATGCCTATGCCGATTGTGTTGCGGAAATTATGGAAGCTGAAGACCCATTATTCATTCTGTACACATCTGGCTCAACAGGTACTCCAAAAGGTATGGTCCATACTACAGCTGGATATATGGTGTATACCGCCTATACGTTTAAAAATGTATTTCAATATACCGAAAATGATGTTTATTGGTGTACCGCCGATATAGGTTGGATTACAGGTCATTCTTATATTGTTTACGGGCCATTAGCAAATGGCGCCACTACATTAATGTTTGAAGGCGTACCATCTTATCCAGATTATGGTCGTTTTTGGAATGTTATTCAAAAACATAAAGTAAATCAATTTTATACCGCACCCACTGCTATTAGGGCATTGGCAAAGGAAAATTTAGAGTATGTCGAAAAGTATGACCTTTCAAGTCTAAAGGTATTAGGCTCGGTAGGTGAACCTATCAATGAGGAGGCATGGCACTGGTATAATAATAATGTAGGTAAAAAGAATAGTCCGATAGTTGATACTTGGTGGCAAACGGAAACAGGTGGAATAATGATAACTCCTATACCTTATGTAACACCAACGGCACCTACCTACGCGACACTACCTTTTATTGGTATTCAACCAGCACTTATGGATGAGAACGCCAAAGAAATAAAAGGAAATCAAGTTGAAGGTCGACTATGCATAAAATTCCCATGGCCTTCAATCGCCAGAACAATTTGGGGAAATCATGACCGATATAGAGACACCTATTTTACCGCCTATGAAAATATGTATTTTACAGGTGATGGTGCTCTTAGGGATGCCGTTGGGTATTACCGTATTACCGGCCGTGTTGATGATGTCATTATAGTCTCAGGCCATAATTTAGGAACAGCACCAATTGAAGATTCCATCAATGAACATCCTGCAGTAGCAGAATCAGCCATTGTAGGTTTCCCACATGACGTAAAAGGCAATGCTCTTTACGGGTTTGTTATTTTGAAAGAAACAGGTGAAAGTAGAGACCGAGAGAATTTAAGAAAAGAAATTAATCAACAAATTACAGAGCACATAGGACCTATTGCCAAGTTGGATAAAATTCAGTTTGTCTCTGGACTTCCAAAAACGCGTAGTGGTAAAATCATGCGTAGGATTCTTCGTAAAATTGCCAGTAATGACACAAGTAATTTAGGGGATACCAGTACACTTTTGAATCCGGAGGTTGTTCAAGAAATTATGGATAATTCTCTGTAAGACTTAATTAATAGAGCATATCCTTCATTAAATCAAATTAAAAATTGCTTTTTGATGAAGGATTTTTTTAATTCATTATAATTTTGAAATATTCCCTTCGGTTATTACCACCGGCTAAAATTCGGACCATAAAGAACAAGTAAAAACTGCTCTATCTCATATAAAATTTGGAACATCAAATTTTAGCTTTTGAAGAAAAATCAAAGCCTAGAAATACCAATAAACTCAAAAACATTTACTTTCTATAGGAATGATTGTTCGCAAACAATGGACGGGTCTTGAATGATAAAAATAGCAGTACAGACAATAAACCACATACACCTAAACCAGCAAAAAGCGCCCAAACAGAATCATTAATAAAACTGCCTACAAAAATTGAAATAGGAATAGATAAAATAGTGGATATAAAACCAGTAATAGCTGCTCCTATACCCGCAATATGACCAATGGGCTCCATTGCAATAGACCTCATATTTCCCCAAATAAAACCTAAGCAAAGAAATAATAAAGAAAGACAAGTTAATAAAATCCCTAAACCAGGATCTTCTGAATTCCAGAATAACAAACTATACCCTAAAGCTAGTGTTGTAAACATCACCAATGCTAAAAATGATAAATTTCGCATACCGAAGCGCAATACCAATGTGCCATTCATAAGAGTGGAAAAACCAACAGAAAATGCTAAACCTGCGAAAACATATGGGAAGGTTTCAGTTAGTCCGTATAAATCTTCAAATACATGTTGAGCAGAACTTAAATACACTAAAAACGATCCTGTAATTAAGCCTGAAATAAGGGTGCATGAAACAGTTTCTTTGTACCTCATTATTTCTTTTGTTCCTGAAATAAAAACAGATAAAGAAAATGGTACCTTAAAATTTGGATTCAAAGTTTCCTCTTGACGTTTCCAAAACCAAATACCTACCACTAAAGCGAAAAACAACTGAATATAAAAGATACCTTGCCAACCCATAATATCTAAAAGTGCTTTACCTATTGCAGGTGCAACAATGGGTACCAGTATAAAGAATGCAGTTACGAACGACATAATTTTCGCCATGTAATCGCCTTTATATGTATCGCGAATTATAGATATACTAATTGTTCTAGGAGCTGAAAGTCCGACACCTTGCAATACGCGACCTACCAACATAATCTCAAGATTAGGGGCTACTAAACAAATAACACTTGCGATTAAAAAAATTATGAATCCAAAGTATACAATTGGTTTTCTACCCAGACTATCGGAAAGTGGGCCAAAGAATAATTGCCCTACCCCTAGGCCTAAAAATATCATAGTAACCAATAACTGATTTCTAGTAGGGTCAAGGCTATTTATAGATACACCAATATCAGCTATAGCCGGTAAAATTGCATCAATAGTCAATGCCACAATAGACATTAAAGATGCCATTAGGGCAACAAACTCAAAATTAGGTTTTACCTGTTCACTTTGCATCGTGCAAAAATAAGGTTTAGTATTTCAAGCAATGTTATTTAAACTTGATTTTTAAGTTTTGCGGATATTTGAAATTCAAATATGTATTTTTGCAGCAAAATTAAATGTATGCTAATTATAGGGATAGCTGGTGGAACTGGTTGTGGAAAAACTACCGTAGTAAATCAAATTATCAATGAACTACCGAATGAGGAAGTTGGTGTGATTTCACAAGATTCTTACTATAATGACTTATCACATTTAAGTTTAGAGGACAGAAGAAAAACCAATTTCGATCATCCTAGCTCTATTGATTTTTCTCTTTTAGAGCAGCATTTAATCGCGCTTAAAAACGGGGAGTCTATAGAGCAACCTGTATATTCCTTTCTTGAGTGTAATAGAACGGCTAAAACAGTACTAACCCACCCTACCAAAGTTATTATTGTTGAAGGCATATTAATTATGACCAATTCAGCCATTCGTAAGATGTTCGATATTAAAATATTTGTTCATGCCGATACCGATGAAAGACTGATTAGAAGATTAAAACGAGATGTCAACGAAAGAGGTTGGGATTTAGATGATACTTTAGAAAAATATCAGTCTATCATTAAACCTATGCATGAGCAATTTATAGAACCAACAAAAGAGTATGCCGATATTATAATTCCGAATAACAAATACAATACCGTTGCAGTTGAAATCGTAAGGAGTATAATCAATGAAAAATTAATGCAAGAGTAATGGCATTTAAAAATTTAAAGCAAAAAAAATGGTTTAAAATCATGACCAATATGTATGTATTGGTGCTTTCTGTTTTTGTAGTTTGGATGCTTTTTTTTGATACGAATTCATTATTGATTCATTTAGAATTAAGAAAGGAAATAAAAAAACTAGAGAAAACACAAGACTTTTTAAAAGAAGAGATCGCCAAGGACAAAATAATAATTGAAAAATTATCTGATGAAGGTGAACTAGAACGATTTGCTCGTGAAGAATACTATTTAAAGAAAAAGAACGAGGAAATTTATCTAATTGAATATGAAGATAGCTTAAAACAAAAAAATAAAAATTAATTTAATATCATTTTAATAAGTTATCACCAATAGAAATACTACACACAAATTTTTTCCTTAACCCTTTCATAATTAAAATTTTAACGCATTTTTAATCAAATGCCTTTGGTTATTCACCTAGTGTTAACAAAATCCTTTCATAAGCCTCATAAATAATCGTATTTTTACGAACTAACTTACTTTGAATATGGGCAAGATTATTGCTATTGCTAATCAAAAAGGAGGGGTAGGTAAAACTACCACTACAGTAAACTTAGCTGCCTCGCTAGGTGTACTAGAAAAAAAAGTATTATTAATTGATGCAGACCCACAGGCTAATGCCACTTCAGGGCTAGGTGTTGATGTAGATAGTGTTGAACTTGGCTCCTATCAGTTATTTGAACACACAAAAAGCGCCAAAGAAACTATTATACAGACAACATCACCAAATGTTGATTTGATTCCCGCACATATCGATCTTGTTGCCATTGAAATAGAATTGGTAGATAAAGATGAGCGTGAATATATGTTGAAGAAGGCCATTATTGATTTAAAGAAAGATTACGATTATATATTGATTGACTGCGCACCGTCATTAGGGTTAATAACATTGAACGCATTAACAGCTGCAGATTCTGTCATTATACCAATACAATGTGAGTATTTCGCTCTTGAAGGTTTGGGTAAACTTTTAAACACTATAAAAAGTGTTCAGCGACTGCACAATCCCGATTTAGATATTGAAGGCATGTTATTAACGATGTACGACTCTAGATTAAGATTATCGAACCAAGTAGTCGATGAAGTGCGTAAGCATTTTGGAGATATGGTTTTCGATACCGTAATTCAGCGTAATGTTCGTTTAAGTGAGGCACCTAGTTATGGAGAAAGTATTATCAAATATGACGCTGCAAGTAAAGGGGCAACCAATTATTTGAATATGGCCGATGAAATAGTCAAAAAAAATAAGCAGAAGGTTTAAGTATGGCAAAAGCGACAAAGAAACAAGCTCTAGGAAGAGGTCTTTCAGCACTTTTGAAAGATCCGGAAAATGATATAAAATCTGCAACAGATAAAAACGCTGATAAGGTCGTTGGTAATATTATTGAACTCGATTTAGAACATATTGAGGTTAATCCGTTTCAACCTCGTTCTAATTTCAATGATGAATCTATAAAAGAATTAGCCACTTCTATTCGCGAGCTTGGTGTAATTCAACCTATTACCGTTCGAAAACTAGGTTTTAACGAATACCAATTAGTTTCTGGGGAAAGAAGATATCGCGCCTCTAAGTTATTAGGTTTAGATACAATACCTGCATACATACGTATTGCTAATGATCAGGAATCTTTAGAAATGGCCTTGGTTGAAAATATTCAACGCCAAGATTTAGACCCTATTGAAATTGCATTATCTTACCAACGATTAATTGATGAAATTAATCTTACCCAAGAAAAATTGAGTGAGCGTGTGGGCAAAAAAAGGTCTACAATTGCTAATTACCTCCGTTTACTGAAATTGGACCCAATCATACAAACAGGTATGAGAGATGGCTTTTTAAGTATGGGCCATGGTAGAGCCTTGGTTAATATCGACAAAAAGCAGGACCAAATTGCTCTTTATGAAAAAATAATCTTTGACAATCTCTCTGTCAGAGATACTGAAAGTGCAGTTAAAGCATATCATTCTGATGATGTAGTTACAGAAGAAATAAAAAAACCGGTTCAAATAGAAGCTTCTGTTTTTATTCGCAAGGGTATTAAAGAATTAACCGATGCCTTATCGGTAAAAGTCGATATAAAATCTACTGATAATGCCAGAGGAAAAATAACTATTCCATTTAAATCTCAAGAGGAGTTCGACCGTATCAAAAAATTGATAACAGGTGCGTAGTAATTTAATTCTAATCTTTGTTCTACTTTTTTTTATCAACTTCTGCTTTTCACAAGAAGAACAGGAGACTTTACCTAAAAAAGAAACAGATAGCTTACAAGCTACGCTGAATCAACACGCTATTATAATTCAAGACTCCGTTTCGTTTAAGAAATCTAAGAAAGAATTTAATCCGCTTGCACCTAGTAAAGCAGCATTTTATTCTGCCATTTTACCTGGAATGGGACAGATATACAACAAAAGATATTGGAAAGCTCCCATTGCATGGGGACTCATTGGAGGTAGTATTTATATGTATACCTATAACAATGATAACTATCAACGTTTTAGAACTGCTTTTAAGAGCAGACAAGCTGGTTTTACCGACGATGAATTTTATGATTTAAATAATGGTATTATTCCATCCTTAGATAATGATGATCTTGAATACCAACAAGAACGTTTTCAAAGTGATCGTGATCTGTGGTTGGTTGTCGCAATTGGCATGTATGCACTGAATATTGTGGATGCAAATGTAGATGCACACTTAAAGCAATTCAATATTGATGATGATCTTAGTATAGATTTCGAACCATATTTTGATTTAAATCAGGTAACTAACAGTCCGAATTACGGTATGGCATTAATTATAAAATTTTAAGAATGAAAATTGCACTTTTCGGATACGGAAAAATGGGTCAGATGATAGAGCAGGTTGCCCTAAATCGAGGTCATGAAATCGTTGCCAAAATTGATGAGCATACACTGAATATTGATTTTAATTCTATGGATGTCGCTATAGATTTCAGTATGCCAGAAGCGGCTTACAGTAATATTACAAAGTGCATCGAAAACAACGTTCCAGTAATATCAGGCACAACCGGTTGGTTAGATAAATATGAAGATGCCGCTGCATTATGCGAAAGTAAAAATGGAGCTTTTATCTACGCCTCTAATTTTAGTCTTGGAGTAAACATTTTTTTCGAGTTAAATAATTATTTAGCCAAAATGATGCAGAACTTGCCAGAGTACAAAGTCTCATTAGAAGAAATTCATCATACGCAAAAGCTAGATGCACCTAGTGGCACGGCAATTTCTTTGGCTGAAGGAGTCATATCCAACTCTGAATATACTCAATGGAAATTAGATGATGATTCTAATGGCTCATTGTCCATCACCTCAAAAAGAATAGGTAAAACTCCAGGTACACATACTGTCACATATGACAATGTTGTAGATAGTATTGAAATAAAACATACCGCACACAATAGAGAAGGATTTGCTTTAGGAGCAGTTACTGCAGCTGAATGGATTCTTGGTAAAACCGGTATTTTCTCAATGCGAGATGTGTTAAACCTTGGTTAAAAAAAGTAACAATAATCAAACATAAAGACTGATGGATTATTGATGTATAAAATAGCATCGAAAAAAATCATACTATTTCTATAAAAAACAAAGCTCATGAACGCCACCCAATGGATTATTTTCATTTTACTTGTACAGGTGATACACTTTTTAGGTACTTGGAAATTATATGTAAAAGCTGGTAGAAAAGCTTGGGAAGCAGCTATACCTGTTTACAATGCTATTGTATTAATGCAAATTATAAATAGACCTAAATGGTGGGTAATTCTTTTATTCATCCCGATTATCAACTTATTGATGTTTCCTGTAATTTGGGTTGAAACGATAAGAAGTTTTGGTCGTAATAGCACCTTAGAAACGTGGCTTGTTGTCTTTACCCTTGGCTTTTATATATATTATGTCAATTATTCGTTAGATGTCACTTACATACAAGATAGAAGTCTGCAACCAAAAACTGCCATGGGCGAATGGGTAAGTTCTATATTATTTGCAATTGTAGCAGCTACTTTGGTACATACATATTTCATTCAACCGTATGTAATTCCTACGGGATCTTTAGAACGTACATTAAGAGTAGGTGATTTTCTTTTCGTAAGTAAATTTCACTATGGCGCAAGAACACCAATGACTACGATTGCAGCACCAATGGTTCATGATACACTTCCTGTTTTAGGAGTCCCTTCTTATTTAAAAAAGCCACAACTACCCTATTTCAGGCTTCCTGGTTTTACCAAAGTCCACAGAAATGACATTGTAGTTTTTAGCTGGCCTGCCGATACGGTTCGTGTATTCTTTAAAAAAGAAAAAGGAGTGGATAAGCCTATTGACAAAAAATCGAATTATGTTAAGCGTTGTGTGGGTGTACCAGGCGATTCGTTAGAAGTTCGAAATGGTTATGTATTTATTAATGGGAAGCAATTAGAATTACCAGGCAGTGCCAAACCACAGTTTGACTACAAAGTATATAGTTCTAAAGGTGTATCCTCAAGAACTCTTGATGCCTTAGGCATTACAGACTTTACCAGAAAATATTTATCTAGTCCCTTAAATCAAGAGCAGGTTAACGGAATACGAAGTTATCTTCTAGGTTATAATCAAGCTGAAAATGGTCAAATAGAACTGTACACAAAAGGTTCTGGCATACCTGCCAATGTCATATCGAAATATAGATTATCTCTAAAAGAAATTACCGACCGTGAACGCACAGTACCTTTAACCGCTGATATGGTTAAAACACTTAAAGCTGACCCTAGAATAGATTCAGTAATCCAAAATGTAGCTGAAAAAGGACGAAGAGGAGTGAATTTATTTCCTCAAAGTCCTGATTACCCATGGAATTACAGTCAAATGGGTCCTATTTATATTCCACAAAAAGGAGCTACCGTAGATTTGAACCTTAAAGTTTTACCACTTTACAAAAAGATTATTAGCGAATACGAAAAAAATGAAATTTCTGTTTCAGGAAATCAAATCCTCATTAACGGAAAACCTGCTACTTCATATACTTTTCAGCAAGATTATTATTGGATGATGGGTGATAACAGAGATCATTCTGAAGATAGTAGAGCTTGGGGGTATGTACCTGAAAATCATATTGTAGGTACCCCCATTTTCATTTGGATGAGTTTCGATAATTTCACTGAAGGTATTAGCAATTGGAGACCTAGATGGGACCGTATCTTTACCACAGTAAATGGGGAAGGTGAGCCACAATCTTACTTCAAGTATTTCTTGATTTTATTGGTTGCTTATTTCGTTGGAAACTGGTTTTGGAAACGAAACAAGGCGAAGAAATAAATTTAGCCACTTAAACTATAAATCTTAACAGATGAAATTAATTCATCCATCTTATTTTCCGAACATTCTTACGTTCAGTTATATTATGCACCATGATATCTGTTGGGAAGTAGAGGACAATTACCAAAAACAGACATTTAGAAACCGGACATACATTTGTAATGACCGAGGTAAACATATTCTAAGTATCCCTATTATACATGTAGGTAAAGCCAACGGAAGACAAAAATATAAAGATGTAACTATAGACAATTCGTACCCATGGCAAAGACAACATTGGCGTACTTTAGAAACGGCCTATAGAACATCACCCTTCTTTGAGTTTTATGAAGATGATATTAAACCATTGTACACAGAACCCTTTGAAAGCCTACTAGGCTTTAACTTAAAGACAATTGATACTGTTTTCGAGTGTCTTCAGTTAGAAATGCCACAGACCAAAACAGAAAAGTTTGAAGAAAAACCTGTTGATAACAAAGACTATAGATCTTTGATTAGCGCCAAACTAAAACCTAAATTAGACTTTGAACCTTATGTTCAAGTATTTGGTGACCGCAATGGTTTTATACCTAATTTAAGCATCTTAGACTTACTTTTTAATGTTGGCCCAAATACGGTAGATTACTTAAAGCACGAATTCATTATACCAACTAATGGTTAGGTTTATAGCCCATTATGGCATTCATTTTATCGTTCCGATTTTTATAGCCTTTTACTTTTATAAAGAAAATCGATTTTGGGTATCCATAATATTATTGTTAGGTATCGTTATAGACTTGGATCATGTATTGGCCAACCCTATGTTCGAACCAAATCGCTGTAGCATTAATTTTCACCCGCTTCATAGCTATTGGGCAATAGCAGTATTTATACTTCTCTTTATATTAAAAAAAACAAGAGTAATCGGCTTAGCTTTATTACTACATATACTAGCAGATACCGTAGATTGTCTATTTATTAGGTCGGAATTTTAATAGTCGCCATGATTGGTTCATGGTCAGAAAGATTAATATCATAATTTTTATGAGATAGTACTTCAAAAGATGGGTCTACTAAAATATAATCGATTCGAAATGGAAATTTCCAGAAGTTGATTGTCTTACCATAACCCCTACCCTTTTCTAAAAAACTATCCTTTAAATCACCCTTTATTGTAAAATATGAGTTTGAAAATTGAGTATTATTAAAGTCCCCACAAACAATAGATTTATAAGGACTATTATTCATATGGTTTCTTACAATACAAGACTGTTCTTGCTGCTTGGCAAAAGAATCTCTTAATCTCCCATACAATTTATCTGAACGCTCTTTTTTAATACTGTTAGGTCTAATATTTAAAGATTCTAAATGAAGGTTATAAATACGAACTGTATCCTTCTTGTATCTTATATCTACAAAAATTGCGCTGTTGGATGATTCAGGAAATTCTAAAAGTCCCTTTTCTAAAAGTTTAAACTTAGAATAAACCGCTTGAATGACCCTTCCATTATCAGGTCCGAATTCGAAATCAACATACTTAAACGGGTATTCTTCAAAATAATGAGATCTAATTTTCTTGTAATCGAAC
>TARA_R110002050_G_scaffold300721_1_pt1 | contig 20722 bp, 19 predicted proteins | sample TARA_R110002050 | Tara Oceans TARA_R110002050 (sample SAMEA4396988) | marine metagenome | biome: Polar Biome; feature: [DCM] deep chlorophyll maximum layer (ENVO:01000326); material: water (ENVO:00002006), including particulate matter (ENVO:01000060) such as... | depth 25 m
GTCGAATCACTCGAACTGACAGGGGGGGTTAGGTTCTCGATACAAAATACGTCGTTCCTCCGCAGATCACTCGGTTCTCGATACAAAACCCTTTTCAAGGGTTTCACTCGAACTGACAATTAGTGAGTGGTGAATAGTGATTAGTTTAAAGTTAACTGCTCTAAATTTGGAACGTCACTGCGAGGCATGTATGCCGTGGCAGTCTTATGATATGAAGTTCAAAATATGATTGGAAACCATGTTTAGGATAGGTTGCTTTCCTTCATTAGTTTCAAGATTGCAAAAATGGGGGTGATTTTAGTCATAATAATCTGTTATAAAACTATCAAAACCCCAGTAATAACCGCTAAAAAGAGATTGTTAATAACCTTATTAATAACTCATTTCGTTAAATTTAATCAAACTTTAACATTTACTTAATTTTGCAATTAACTAATTAAAATATGAAGTAATGGAAACAATTTTAAAACATTTAGGAACCGTGTTTAAGGAACACCCAACATATTGTAGTTTATGTATAGATATTGTATTTACCCGAAAGAAATCGTCATTATATTAGGCAAAAGTTATACCCATTCCTGCCAATTGGTTAGAACAATTAAGGCTGCTTATAGTAAATCTTCCTACCAGCCTATTACCATCAAAGAATTTTGTGAGTATATGGACTTGCCCTATGAGGAGATCTTTAATATGATCAATAAGAAGCACTCCAAATCTGCCTAAAGCCTTTTATCTTTAAGAATCCACTATATTGCTTCTTCACTTTTATCTATTCACTTTTATAATTGGATGTGTTTTATCTATCATAAAAGCGTAATCACATCAAAACCTGTCAGTTAATTATTATAAACCCTTAAGTTATCAGTAGTTGTTAACATGTGCCGTACCTATCGTTAAATTCCAATAAATTTGCTTTTTTTTAAAGATAAACATCTAAAATCAATTTCATACCGTAGATACACTAAACCCATAAGTTAAAAAACATTTTATCGATAAAAAACTACATTTAAACGAGTTACATTCAAAAACAGAACGTATTTCATCGAAAATACAATTCGTTTAACGGATAAAATTTAATTAATTAATAACATTGATTTTAAAATTAATGTATGACCCCCAAATCGAGAACTTATGAAAACCACTTTAAAAACTTTGAAACCCATGCTATTGACCTTTTTTGTCATGCTATCCATACTATCCTGTAACAAGAGTGAATTATTTGAAGCTCCTGTAGCTGACGTCATTATTGATAATCCTGCAGATACCCCGGCAGAAGATACCACACCAATCGTGAATTCTACAGAGCCTTGTGATTTTACTTTAGACGCTGTTCAATCCGGTGATACGGTGATTATTAATTGTTTGATGGACTTAGGAGGGCAAACCATTAATTTACCATCCAACGTCACTATTGTCTATGAAGGGGGCGATATTATTAATGGCACCTTAGTCTTTACAGGTGCTTCTGTGATTTCTGGCGAGCTGTTAAATTCCAGTTTAACTTTAGGGGGTTCCAGCCCGCAACTGAAAGACCCCACCTTTAATTTTGACCCACAGCGTTGGGGGATTGTAGAAGGCAAAGTATCTCAAGAAGTTGCACAGAGAAACAGTGAAATAATTAATGATATCATTTTAAAAACTAAAGGATTAGGTATCAATACTTTTTCTATTGATAAATTAGACGCTTATTTTTATCAAGTTAATAATTACTCTTATGTTTTTAATTTACCATCTGACTTTCATTTAATAATGAGTGATAATACTCATTTGAGAGTTTTTCCTAATAACGATGAACTTAAGGGTAATTTAATAAGAATTCAAGATAAAGAAAACGTAACAGTTACTGGAGGTTTTTTGCATGGAGATCGTGATGAGCATGATTATTCAAGTGGAGGCACTCATGAACAAGGTCATTTGATAGTGATTAAAACAGGTGTCAATGTAAAAATTGAAAATGTACATATGAGTTATGCTATTGGTGATGGCTTGGATGTTGAAAGTTATAGATTGCGGAATGATCCTCTTTTTGAAAGAGGAAGTAGTAATGTATTAATTACGGGTTGTACTTTTGATTCCAATAGAAGAAATAATCTTTCCATCACAGATGGTGAAGATATTATAGTTGAAAATTGCACCTTTTTAAATGCGGGAATTGCTACCTCAAACTCTACAGGTACAGCTCCTAGAGCTGCTATCGATATAGAACCAGATATATATGACTATAGTAATCCTCGGCAATTGGTTAATCGTGTAATTATTAGAAATAACAAGGAGAGCGGTCCTCATGGAGGTTTGATAGTATTTTCAGGAAATGATGTGTTAGTTACAGGAAACATTTTTGAAAATAATTTGAGTGTAAGTAGGGCTTTTAATGTTAAATTTTCAAATAATACAGCACGTTCAATATCTGCGGGAATTCTAGAAATATCTGATCCTAGAAATTATGAGGTTTCTGGTAATACGGTTAGTAATCCTGATGGAACAGGAATTTTTGCGGCTAATCCAGGTGTTCAAATATTTGATAATAATATAAATAATTGCAAATCCGGCATTCAATTAAGAAATGTTCATGATGCTGATATTTATAACAACGTCATTAAGGGTAATGAAGATGGAATTACTGGGTTTAATGTAGGTGATAATACTGTAATAAATAATAATATAATAAATGTTGATAGACCATTTTTCTTTCAAGGAGGAAATTCATATACCATATCTAACAACACAGTTAATTCATCAAGTTTTGGTTATTTCCAATTGAGTGATAATTTTAAAATAACAAATAATGATTTTACCAACAAAGGGATTAGGCTTGAGGGCTCAACTAATGCAATAATTCAATCTAATAACTTTACTTTTAATGATGGTACAGTAATAAATATACGTGGGAATAGTAATAACACAAAAATATTAAATAACGTTTTTGAATCTACATTACCAAGTGGTTATGGAATTTACGGTGAAGGAAATGGAGAAAATTCAAACCTTGTTATTAATGATAATGAATTCAAAAACGTTGGAATTTATTCTAGAAATTATGATGGGTTCACTGTTAAAAACAATAAGGGTTACATTAATAATTCGAATTTAGGTTATATAAATTTTGTAGGAAATAATTCTTTTTTTGAAAATAACAAAGGATTTAACGGAGAAGTATTAAACCATCAAATTCAAGGTTCTAATAACACAATAATTAAATAATTATTTATTGTTTTGTACTACACTCAAAAAAAAGGAGATATTTAAAATATCTCCTTTTTTTTGTTCTATTTATTTAATAGCCATTTTTATAATTATTACAATACCACTTCTGAAAACAAAAAAATGTCCAAACCATAAACGTATTATCCTTGCCATTTAAGTGTTCATCGACAAGTTTGATAATCGTATTTATTTGAAATATATTCTGAGAAATGAGAAGGGTTTTGTCTGCGTATTTTTCTAATTCAGAACGTAATGAAGAACGCAACCAATCTCCAACCGGTACTCCAAAACCAGCTTTCGATTTATCCAAAAATCCTTCAGGGAATTCACCTTTAAAAGCTTCCTTTAAAATGAACTTTTTATCCCACCCTTTTATAAGATAATTTTCAGGAATTGAATTGGTATAGTCCCATAGTTTTTTATTTAAAAAGGGAGCTCTACATTCTAACGATGATAACATACTAGTCCTATCCACTTTAACCAGCATATCACCTTCTAGGCTCATCTGTTTGTCAATAGCCCGATACTCAGTTAAATTCTTAGGGGATTTTATACCAGAAGTTTCTTTATAAAATTCAAAAGGATTATTCATTAAATAGTTTGGCAATAGATAAGATGATAACGAATCAGCCGCAAACCCCAACGAAATAATGTCCCAGTAATAATCACCCGAATAATCAATGGCCTTGAGTAGGCGACTAATTCTAAATCGTTTTCCTCTATGATCTTGTTTGGTTTTCAATAAAGGTTCCATAGTTTTAGACAGGATTGTGTGCATTTTTTTGGGAACTATTTGAGTGTATCTTTTGTTAATATGACCCATATAATATTTATTATAGCCCCCAAATATTTCATCACCACCATCACCAGTCAATGCAACTTTAACGTGTTGACTAGTTTTATTTGCTACTAAATACGTTGGTAGGGAAGAGGAATCAGCAAAAGGTTCATCAAAATTATTTAAAATATCATGCACGTGGTTTTCTAAATCGGTTTCATTGATAATAAACTCGTGATGATTACTTTGTATCAATTTGGCGACAACTCTGGCTTTATCGGATTCATCAAATGATTTTTTCTCAAATCCAATTGAAAAGGTGTTTATTTTGGGATCATTCATTTTTGCTAAACATAATGAAACTATGGATGAATCGACACCCCCAGATAAAAAGGTGCCTATTGGTACATCGGAAACCGATCGACTTTCTACACTTTCTTGTACTAATTGTTTTACCGTATCCTTAGCAGCTTCAAAGGATATATTTTTCTTATTTATTGGCTGTGGTTCTTCAATTAAAGTGCTTTTATATTCATGGGTATTCAAATTATAAGTTAAAAAATGGTTGGGTTCTAATTTATATATGCCCTCATAAATGGTAAAGGGAGCTGGAATATAGGTGAGTCTAAAAAATAAATTGAGCCCTGTTTTATCAATCTCAGGAAGTACTGTTGATAGTTTTAATATGGATTTTAATTCAGATCCCCACATAAATGTATCGTTGGTTTTAGTATAATAGAGAGGTTTTTCTCCAAAAAAATCACGAGCTATAAAAACTTTATTAATAGTTTGATCATAGATGCTAAAAGCAAACATCCCATCAAGTTTTTTGAAAGCAGGAGTTCCCTGGGTTTCATACAATTTTAAAATAACTTCAGTGTCACTTTTGGTTTTAAAGATGACCCCATTGTTTTCAAGCTCACTCCTTAATGTTTTATAATTATATATTTCACCATTAAAAACTATTACGAGTTTGCCTTCCTTAGAATAAATAGGTTGTTTGCCAGAACTTAAATCTATAATTGACAATCTCCGCATTCCCATGGCTATCGCCCCATTTGCATTAATATGCGTAAAAATACCATCATCATCTGGCCCTCGGTGTATGATTAAATCGTTCATTCGATTAATATCACTTCTTAATTGTTCCTCGTTACTTTTTTTTATGGTTATAAAACCGTTAATTCCACACATACCTTTATATAAACAATTAATTCTATATTATTTTTTTTAAACTTAATGCCACACGAAAAAAGAAAAAATCAAAATTAAGGAATACTATTCTAAACAAATTCCTTTTATAATCCTCGACATTATTGTGAACATAAAAAATATTTTCTTTTTTAAGTAGATGTTTTGTCTTTAATATTTCTGAAAAAGGAAACTTATATTTAAACATTTGAAAAAAAATATCTATATTAATCAGGGTCATTCTTTTGTCAAAAAACAAATCATGCCCTTGCTTTTTATTGTTTTCAACCTTTAGCCTGAACTTATGGGTTCTTCTCAAAATAGTAATAAGATCGTTTATATATTTTCTTTTTTTTATAATATCGTTAGATCTTGTAATTGAATCTTCTGTTTGAAGAAATTTGGCGACTACAAGGTTTACTGCCATAACTCTTTTAGCTAAGTATAATGCTCTTGTGTTAAATTCAAAATCTTCACCGTAAATTTTCTCTGTAAAAAATAATTTATTTTCTATTATATAATTTCTATTATATAATTTGTTGCAAGCAGAATTCATGGATTTGCTAGTGTTATAATAAGTAATACCGGAAAGAATATTTTGTTCATTTTTAAATTCAACTTGATATGCAATATTCCCATTATTATCAATTCCCTGAGCACCAAACTCTAGAATATCTAAATTATTTTCATTACTAACATTAATTATTTTCTTTAAAGTATTCTCAATATAAAAATCATCAGCATCTAAAAATAAAAGATAGTCCCCCTTTGCATGTTTAATTCCAGTATTTCTAGCTCCACCGAGTCCCCTGTTTTTTTGAGAAACAACAAAAATATTAGAATGCTTTTGCGCTAAGGTACTTATAAGTTTGAGGCTATTGTCAGGAGATTCGTCGTCTACTGCAATAATTTCGAATTCAGTTTCCTTTAGGTCTTGATTATATGCTGAACAAACACATTTTTCAATGTAGTTTTCAACGTTATACATAGGTATGATAATACTAACTTTTGTCATTCTTTTAATTCAAAATACCAATGCATAAAATAAGTGAATAAAAAATAAAAAAAGAGTACTAACCCTATTGTTTTATGTTGTTTTTTTATTGAATTATTTTTTATGAATGGATAGATTATTACTAAAGGCATTAAAAACCATGATAAATAAGCAAATCGATTTGAAAAATTTGCTCTAATGATCAAAATCCAGAAAGCATTTGTTGTTAGATATATATTAAAAAGTTGTTTATAAATTAAATCATTGTATTTTTTTTTAAAAATAAAATATGCACCAATTAATACAGGAAAAGAACTGTAAAACAAAAAGTCAAATCTAAAACCGCTATTTACAAATGCCGCATCTTTTTCCCCAACTAAATATCCACTAAAACGTTCATCAGCAAAACCCAAACTTGCAAATAAGTTTTCCCAAAAACCACCTAAAGCAATTGATAAAGGAATAGCCAATAACCATCCTATAAAATACCATTTACTATTTTTAAAAAAAAGTGTTAATATAAACGCACCAATAGGTAAGTATATAGTTTGGTGGAATAAACAAGAAATTATAAAAAAAACAATCATTAACCCCTTCTTATTATAAAAAGCTAAAGCCAACAAAAAGAGAGATGTTGCGAGACCATTTCTAATGCCATTGACTCCATAAGTCCAAAAAGACATAGAAACTACAAACATAAAAAAAGCATAAAACCAGTATTCTTTAAAAAATCTTTTAGAAATAATGAATAAAGGCACAATATAAATCATGGCACATAGCAGAAAAAAAAGGTTAGTGGGTAAAAATCCGGAACAGAATCTCATAAACTGTTGAAATACAACATCTGTGTCTAGTGTGATTTGTCCACCATGAGCATATCCTTCATAAATTCTTGCATAGGTAGCCATATCAATAAAATATCGACCACTTACAGGACGCAGTCCTATGTATAGGGTTAAAAGAATAAATAAGGAATATCCAATAAATGTTATATAGCTAATATTTTTTCTATCATTTAAATCTAAAACATAGGCGTGAAACAAGGTTATAAGAGCTATCGCGAAGGATGTGTATAAGTAAACTTCATAGTAATTGGATAATGGGATAAACTCAATCATGTAATGGTATTCTTATGTTTTATTACAGCTTTTTTTTAACAATTCTAACCAGGTATTCATAACAATATCAAGTTGAAAACGCTTAATATTTAAACGCCCTTGCTTTCCCATGTTAGTTCTTAAGGCTTTATCTTTTATTAATTGTGTAATAGTAGTTGAAAGTTTTTCAATATTTCCATTTTCAACTAAAAGACCATCTTCATTATTAATAATAATGTTTCTTGGGCCATAGGGGCAATCAAAAGAAACAACAGGTAGTCCGCATGATAGTGATTCTAATAATACCAACGGAAAGCATTCTGTTAGAGATGACATCACGTAAATAGAAGCATTTAACATCTTTTCTTCCATGTTATCCGTTGAACCACATAAAATAACTTTGTTTTGTAAATTCAAACTACTTATTAGTTCTTGTAATGTCATGACATAACCTTTTTCTCCCTCTCCATATATTTCTAGTATCCAGTCTGGGTATTTTATAGCAACTAATTCCCAAGCTTGGATTAATTTTTCAAACCCTTTAACAGGGGCAATTCTTCCAGCACTTATCACTTTATTATTTGTAAGTGTTGCATGTTTTTCAGGATAACTTGTCAATGGATTTGGAATGACGACAGTATTATTTGATTTATAATATTGCTTTTCATCTTCAGTTAGTAATGCCAAGTAATCATATTTAGATTCTATAAAATCATTAATTTTATAATAGATTTTTTTAAAAAAGGATTTATTCTGATTTCTTAATTGATTTTCAAAATGTCTTGAAGAGTGAAACTCTTTAATTTTTAAAATATTTGGTTTAATGAAAGGTATAAAATAAAATTCAAAAGCAAAATTACAAACAATGATAACATCTGGGTTTATTTTCTTTATTTTCTTTCTTAATAAAAAATAATGCCTAAACAACTTGCTAAAATTATAAGGGTGTAAATAACTTAGCTTTCGATTGTAATTAATATCAAGATCATGCAATTTAACCTTATCATCTATATGATAACAAGGCTTATTTCTTTTTTGCTCAGATGTAACTATATGAGTTTCAAAACTTTTTTCATTAACAAAATAATTGACTTTATTGGCTAAAACTCTCTCAATACCACCATGTTTATATATTTGATCTGTATAATATACTATTTTCATTGTATGGCTAATAGACTTTTAAACAACTTATCCCATTGAGGAACAATTACATTTGGTAAATAATTTTTAGCATTAATTCTGGCTTTAGTACTTAAATTAAATCTTAATTCTTGGTTTTCAATTAAAGCATTTAGTTTTTCTGCGAACTTATTTATATTACCATTCTGTATTAAAAAACCATCTTCGCCCTCTGTTATGATATCTTTAGGTCCGCAGGGACAATCAAAAGATACACAAGGTAAACCGTAAGCCATTGCTTCAATTAACACCATACCAAAGCCTTCAGACCTCGATGACATGGTATAAATAGAGGCTTCTTTATATTTGTCTTGTATATTTTTAACTGGCTCAAAAAATGAAACATTGTCTGAGATTTCCAGTTTTTCTGCTAATTTTATATGCTTTTTTTCTTTATCTATTTTTCCGTAAATTTCCAATACCCAATCTGGATGTTTGTTTACAACTTGTTTCCAACTTAGTAATAGCCTATCAAAACCTTTTTGAAATCCGTGATTCCCAACGGAAATAACTCGTTTATTTATTAAATTAGATTTTTCCTTTGGATAAAAGGATAAAGGATTTGGGATGACTTTTAAATTGGAAAGATTCCATTCTGTTAAATTATCATTGGTTAAAACTACAAAGGCATCATATGTTTTTGCTCCTATGTGCATAAGCAAACTTAATACTTTAAATTTTAAACTTTGATAAATGCTTAACCGGTCTCTTTTTTTGAAAATATTTTTTGAGGCATGACGTTCATAAACCATTGGGCATGGTTTATTAGTAATATAAGGAATAAAAAATCCTTTTAGTCCATCATCGCAAACAGAAATAACATCTGGCTGTATTTTTTCTATTATAGATTTTAATCCAAATTTATAGGTCTTGAAATATTCAAAAACATTTCCTTTTACAAACAAATCATGATGTTTAATTTTAGAGCTAAAATCATAAAATAGAGGCTTATCGTTTTGGTTAAGGGTTACAATATGGACTTCATACCCCAGTTTATCCACTAAATAAGTTGCTTTAATAGATAACACACGCTCTAAGCCACCTGCTCCACAAATTTGATTTGTTATATAGAGTAGTTTCATTTTAACTTATAAGTCTATTAAATGTTTCTAATGATTTTTCTTTATCATTATTTTTTAATTTTGAAAGATTAAAAACTACTTTATCTTTTAATTTCTGGTCGTTAATATAGAATAAAATATTTTCAGCTATGGATTGTGCATTCATTTCACAAATCAATCCTGTTTCATTATTAGTAATAATACTTGATGCTGTTGGAAAATTGGTGGTCACTATTGGTTTTTGTAAGATAGTGGCTTCTATGACGGTTAAACCTAATCCTTCAAATAATGAGGTTTGTGTGTAAATATCACAAGCTTTAATATATGGGTATGGGTTCTCTTTATACCCTAATAAAAGAAAACTATTTTCAAGGTTATATTGGTTGATTCTTTTTTCTAATTCATTACGTTCTGGACCTTCACCTATCACATACCATTTTAGTTTTATGCCTTTCGATTTTAATATTTTGCATGCCTCTATGGCTAAATGAATACCTTTAGCTTTTGCTAATCTCCCAACTGTTAAAATATTTATTTGATTAATATCCATTTTAAAATCAGTATTTTCCAAACTCATTTTTTTAACCAATAAGGAATCAGTAATATCTTTTATAATATAAGTTGGTAATATTTTTCCAATTAAATCATTAGCTTTATTAAACGATGATTCATTTTCTTTTGAAACGCAAATAATTTTTTTGTATTTGGAATACATTGCATAATCAAACGCAGCAACATAACCTGCTTTTCGATAATCAGTATTTAACCATGCATATTTTTTTGAAGCATTAATTTTGTCTGAAACATAATAGGTTGAAAGACCTTGATTATAAGCAATTGCAACATCATAAATTAATTGGTGTTTCTCAATATACTTTCCGAAAACTTTCCAATAAATTTGAGCATCATGGAGCTTTTTTTTGTTCATATAGTTTTTAATTAACCAAAACTTAAGACGAAAATATGTTTTTTTAATAATATTAATTTTTTGAAAAGGATCTTTATATCTAATTGTTACTTCTTTAGGAACAAATTTCTCAAATTCCCCGCCTTTTTTGAATAAAATCAAATCTACTTGTAAAATGTTGTAATCAAGAAGATTTAATAATGTTATTAAACTTTTTTCTGCACCTCCATGATGCAAGGATTCTATGACAAAAGATATTCTTTTCATTATTTTAACTTAAAGCTTTTTGTAAAAAGTTTTTTGACCTTTTAATCGAAATATCTAAGTCTTTATTTATTAATTGATAAGATTTTATAGGTTGCAAAGAAACAGTATCAATATTTGAATCGCTAATCAATAAATCTGAGATATTTAATACATTCAATAAATCTCTCATTCTTGTATTAATATTTTCTTCTCTATTTACTACTAAAAATTGTTTTTCAAAAATTAGTGAGAAGGCCACTGCATGAAAAGAATTTGAAATGATCAGTTGTGCATTGACCAACAAAGACAAAAAATATTCTGGTCCTTTTAACCAAAAATTGGAGTCAGCATATTTAATATTCTTATTGACTGTGTATATTTTAAAATCATTTTCTTTAGCAAGCTTTAACGCTATTTTTTTTATTAATGAATTACTGTCAAAATCATAAATCAAAATATATTTTTCTTGTATTAGAAATGTAAAATTTTCTTTCCAATATTCTTTATCTAACAAAAACACCGGATCTAAAACTTGAATAGCATTACTAATACCAAGTTCTTCTAAAATAACTAAACCAGAAGTTTCCCTAACAGAAATATGATTTAGACGAGACACCTTGGCTTTAACAAAAGGTTTAAGCGAGCGATCTATTGTATCAATTGCAAAACTAGCTGCATACGACATTTTCAATTTGTCATCAGGAACAAAATCTAAATAAAACGCAGGGTCCTTACCATTTTCAAAAAATGAATTCCAAATTTGGTCACTGCCACAAATATAGGCTTCTGCCAATGGCAAATCATTCTTTAATTGTTGATTTGACACATACAATTTACTTCCAGTTTTGATATGTTTTTTTGAAAAATCATCAAAAGCTTTTTTTCGCTTTAAGTCAACCAATCTTGTTGGTAGTTTTGCTAAAATATAAAGGGCCTTCACTACAAAATTTCTTTTATATTTGTGATTTGAAATTTCCCATAAATTTAAATGCCTGCTTAAATAGGGTGGTTTATAATGAATAGCCTCAGCATTATGACCCAATTCTTTAAGATATTTTAACAGAGCATGTTCCTGCAGGCTAGCTCCATGATTATAAACTTCGTGACAGGTTATTGTTTTAATCTTCATAAATTTTTAAAATAAAGGTGCATTTTCTTTTCAAAATAAGCAAGCTTAAGCAATACTTTATAGCTAATTTTGGGTAACAGTTTTTTTGGGTAATTCCCATTTGAAGCAAAATAATATTTTACCTTAGCCTTAATAAAATTTAAAAAGAGGCCTCTTTTTAAAAGATTAGGATAAATGGTTAAATTATAAAAGGAATTAATTGAATCTAAAAATAAATTTGAGACAATATTTTTATTTTTGTCATCATTAGATATTGATACATCAGAAATTCTATAATAGACTAAATTTTCTGGTAATAAATTAAATTCGACACCCATCCTTAGAGCTTTATTAAATAGAGGTACATCTTCTAAAAGTTTAAAATCTTCATTATAACCACCTAAATTTATTAAAAGATCTCTATGTATAAATGCGGTAGGAGCAATGGTTGGCCTATCGCATAGATAATCTAAAAACTGATTCTTATGTTTTGTTGTAATTAGCTTGTCAATTTGATCAACTCTTACAATATTATTAATTGATTTTTTAAAAAAAACCAGATTACTAAACAAAAAGGAAGGTTTTAAATTATTTTCGTTGATAAAGGCTAAATATCTTTCAATGCAATTATTAGCCAATAAGTCATCACCAGCTATAAGTTTTATCCATACGCCTTTAGATTTATACAATCCTCTATTACAGTTTGCTGGTATTCCTGAATTTATTTCTACTGAAATATAACTTGAATTAATAAATCTGCCTTTATTTAATTCTAACCAGTCTCTACAGATTAAACTTGTATGATCCGTAGAACTATCATCAGATATTATCAATTCAATATTTTGATAACTTTGATTTTTAATACTTTCCAAAGTGTCTAAAATAGATTTAGACGAATTATAAGTAATAATAATAATTGAAACTAATGGTTGTAAATTTCTTTTAGCACCATCAGAGTTCATATAACTCTTATTTTTATTCATTATTTTTTTCTAAATTTAGAAATAATCTCCCTCAAATTTATACGACGATCTAATTCTTTATACGAATACAAAACAGACATAATAATAAATGGTAAACCAATTAAATATGCCCACGGAACGGAAATTAACTTTATAATTATTAAACAAATGAGTCCAAGTGTAAACTGAATAATAAATATTTTATAAAATTGTTTATTAAAAGTAAAATTATATTTATAATGTGCTATAAAATATACCTGTAACAAAACGAGTATATAACTTATTAAAAACGAAATTCCTAATCCATCTAACCCAAAATATTTATAACCAAGTATATTTAATATTAACATATAGACACTTGAGGCTAATTCGCTCCAAAAAAAAACTTTTGAAGCCCCTTTTGCCAATAATATAAATGCAATTGTCCAACTAACAACTTTAAAATACATGCCTAAGGCGGCCCAATGAACCATACCGTTTACACCAACAAATTTTGTTGAATATAATATAATTATTACCCAATTTATAAATATTAAAAACACCGTTAAAATTGGTGCTAAAATTAAAGTCCCAATCTCAGCTTGTTGATTTATTAATAAAGTAGCTTTGGGATTATCATGAGCAACTCCTGATAGTCTAGGATAATAATCTGTTCCCATAGCAGCAAAAATTAAACCCACATAAGTTCCTATAATTGCAAAACCAGCATTATACAGTCCAACATCTTGAATTCCTCCTGTATTACTAATATAAATACGAACAATATATGATTCTCCCATGCTTATTAATCCACTCAAACTTAACATAAAGCCCATCTTTAGCATTATTTTTCCTTCTGAGAATATTTCTCTTTGAGTTACGTCAACTTTTTTAATATTTAATTTATTTGAAAAATAAAAAGAGATTAGCAATGAAAAAATAGAAGTCAATATTATTGCTGGAACAATACCATTTATTCCATAATAATAATATAAAGGAACTGTTACTATTAAACCGATTACTGAACCTATCATATTCGCCTTAGCCAAAAAGTTTAATTTTCGCGTCCCTTGTAATAAAACATTTTGTCCATTGGCTAATTGGTTAAAAAGAAGTGTACAGGACAGCCACATAAAAGCAATGGTGTAGTCATTATTGCCAAAGGTTAAATTACTTAATACTTTGGAAAAGATTAATGTTAGTAATGCTCCCAAACTGCCTGTTGCCCAAACTAAACGCTTAAAAATACTAGATGTTTGTCTTATTCTACCTTGGTTACCTGTTTCATGTGCGGCTGCAATGTCTCGAACTGCACTTGTTTTTAAACCAAAATTGGTTAGTGTAGACATCAAGTTTAAGGTTGAACTAAATAATCCAGCAATTCCCATCCCCCCTGGACCTAATAATATCGCAATTATTTTTGATCGAATTATAGAAATAATAATATTAAAAACCTGAACTCCTCCAAATAGGGAAGTAGCCTTTATAATTTCACGATAAGATTTTTTATCCTCCATTAATTTTTAAAATTAAATATCCCTGGACCAATTAATTCCTTGCTTTATTATTTTTGGGGGAATACCAGCGATTAATGAGTCCTTTGGGAAAATTTTGTTTGTAATTTTTGTGTTACTTGCTATGATAGTATTATCTCCCAATACAGTCCCTTTTAAAATATTACAATTGTTAGCTATCCATACGTGATTGCCAATTTTTATATCTTTTTGATGACTTTGTCCATTAATTGAATGCCAATCAGAATCACTAATAAAATTGTTCCATGCACAAATAAAATCTTCGCCAATACTAATTTTTCTATTTACCATAATTAAGGTGTCAGACGTTATTCCTGAGCCACTTTCTTTATTTTTTCCACCAAAAGTAAGTGTGGAATTCTTATTTAACATGATTCTAACACCATCTCCAATAGTGAAATCAGCATTAATAAAAAACTTAGAATTATTTCCTAATGAAATTACTGATTTAGCATCCCCACCTATATGAGGAATTATTCGTAAGTTTCCCTTAATAAAAAGGTAAGATGATTTTCTTTTTGTTAACGAAAATCTCAAAAAAGGTTCTGTTATAACTATTTTACCACCACCATTATCTATTTTCTGAGTATAATGATATGACCGTATTTCGCAAATAGTTTTATTAAAAATCAATTTTGGGATACTAAATCCTCTTTGTTTTATAATACCGAGTATTCTTTTCATTCACTATCAATTGAATAAAGATTAATTAATTTAACTATTTTTTCTAATTCCATATCATTCAACACAGCACTCATAGGTAAACTCAAAACTTCTTCATGAATTTTTTCTGTAATAGGATAACTCAAATTATTAAATGTTTTATAAGCTTGTTGCTTATGAGGAGGAATCGGGTAATGAATTAATGTTTGAACACCATTTTCTGTCAGATACTTTTGCAAAGCGTTTCGATCGCATAATCTAATTACAAATAAATGCCATACGTGCCCCTCTTGGTTTAATACTGTTGGTAACATTATTAAAGGATTCTTAATGTTTTTTAAATAGTAATTTGCCACATATCTACGCCTACTAATATCCTTATCTATATATTTAAGTTTGACATTTAAAAAAGCCGCTTGTAGCTCATCAAGTCTTGAGTTAAGACCCTGATATAGGTTTTCGTATTTTTTTATAGAACCGTAATTGCCAAGAGCTTTAACTGTATTATATAAAGCTTCATCACTAGTTGTAATAGCACCTGCATCGCCTAAAGCTCCTAAATTTTTACCAGGGTAGAAGCTATGACCAGCCGCATCACCAATATTACCCATTACTTTTCCTTTCCAAATGGCACCATGTGATTGTGCACTATCCTCGATTAGTTTTAAATTATGTCTCTTACAAATAGCCAACATATCATCATTTATTGAATTTTGTCCATATAAATGTACTGTTAAAACCGCTTTTGTTTTAGAGGAAACGGCAGCTTCAATTTTTGTGGCATCCAAGTTGTAGGTTAAATTATCAGGTTCAACTAATATGGGAACTAAATCATTATCTGTAACTGCTAATACAGAAGCGATATAGGTGTTTGCTGGAATAATAATTTCATCACCTTTCTGCATAACCCCCAATTCTATATAGGCTTTAAAAATCAGTCTTAAAGCATCTAATCCATTAGCCACCCCTAAAGCATATTTGCTACCACAAAATGCGGCATAATTTTGTTCAAATAATTCCAATTCCTTACCTAAGAGATACCAACCAGAGTCAATAACTCTTACCGCCGCTTCTTTTAATTCTTGTTCGTATTGATTGTTTATTTTCTGTAGGTCTAAAAATTTAATCATCTATTTTTATTAAATTATTATTAAGCCATTTATATTTTTCCTTAGATTTTTTATCTACTAAATTTAAATCTAAAATATCACCTTTATTTGTTATATATCCGACATGTCTTGCCGGGTTTCCCAACCATAATTCATTGTTTCCTACTGGTTTGGTTAAAACTGAACCAGCCCCAATCATCGCATATTCACCGATATTATTTCCTGCTATAATAGTGGCATTAGCACCTATTGAGGCGCCTTTTTTTATAATTGTTTTTATAAGATTGTAAGTTTCGTTTTTAGACCGAGGCACTAAATCATTCGTAAAAGTTACATTCGGCCCGATCATCACATTCTGCTCCAACGTTATACCATCCCATATTTGAACACCGCATTTTATGGTTGTGTTATCACCGATAATCACATCATTTTCAATAAAAACATGGGCACAAATATTACAATTTTTACCTATTACAGCCTTTTTTAGAACTACCACAAACTGCCATAGGGTACTTCCGCTACCAATATTTGTTGACTGAACGTCTGCCAAATCATGTATAAAACAACTCATTTTTTTAATTTTAAAAATTTATCATAATCCCTGATATAATCGGTTTCATCATACTTATGAGATGCTAAAACCATACAAATGGAGCCTGATGAAAAACTATCTAACTCTCTCCATAGACCAGGAACCATATGCAATGCTAAATTAGGTCTGTTTAAAGACACCCGTTTCTTGTTTATGCCATCATCTATAATAACATCAAAACTACCACTGGCGGCTACAATAAACTGCTCTAGTTCATAATGTGCATGACCACCCCGGGCTTCTCCACTAGGTACATCATACAAATAATAAATTCTTTTTACATCAAAAGGTATATTATGTCCATTTTCTACGACTGTTATATTTCCGCTATCATTATGAACTTTAGAAACATCTATAACACAGCAATCATACACCGAGCTAGTTTTTAATTTCATCTCTATTTCTTTTAAATACCTCAAAATCTCTTATATAATCTTTTGGATTATAAGCCATATTTGATACTATAAGTGCCAATGAATTTGTTGAGAAATTTTCAATTCTTCTCCATAATAAATTAGGAACATACAATCCATAATACGATCTGTTTAAACTAAATTTTTCTTCATTTTCGCCATCGCTTAAAACCACATCAAAACTACCAGAAAGCGCAATGATAAATTCGTGAGACTCTTTAAATGCATGACTACCCCTTATTTCTCCACCAGGCACATCATAAATCCAATAGGTTCTTTTAATGTTAAAAGGAATTTGGTTGCTGTTTTCAAAAAAACTCAAATTCCCTCTGGGATCTAAAATTTTTGGTAAATTAATTATTTTGACGTTCTCCATTACTCAGATATTACTTTTAAAATATAATCGCCATAACCGCTTTTCCCATATTTTCGAGCAACTTCTTTGGCTTGCTCCTTACTAATATAACCATGCAAATAAGCAATTTCTTCTAAGCAAGCAATTTTAGTTCCTGTGCGTTTTTCCATAACCCTTACAAATTCAGTAGCATCATCCATAGCATTTACTGTTCCTGTATCTAACCAAGCCATTCCACGTGTCATTATTCCAACTTCTAATTCACCAGAGTCAAGATACATTTGATTGAGTGTGGTAATTTCTTTTTCACCCCTTGCCGATGGCTTCACAGATTTCGCATATTCAACGACTCTATTATCGTAAAAATACAATCCAGGAACTGCATAGGATGATTTTGGCTGGACTGGTTTTTCTTCTATGCTAATGGCTTTTTCATTTTCATCAAATTCTACAACGCCATAACGTTCAGGATCATTTACAGGATATGCAAATATGGAAGCACCTTGAATATTCGTTTTACTTCTTAATAATTTTCCAAACCCACTGCCATAAAATATATTATCACCCAAAACGAGCGCTACTTTATCCTTTCCAATAAATTTTTTACCTATTATAAAGGCTTCTGCTAATCCATTAGGTTCTGGCTGAATAGCATATTCAAACTTACAGCCAACTTGAGAACCATCTCCTAACAAATTAACAAAGGCATTTTGATCATGCGGTGTGGTGATAATAAGAATTTCTTTTATACCCGCAAGCATTAAAACTGACAATGGGTAATAAATCATTGGTTTATCATATACAGGTAATAACTGCTTACTAACTGATATTGTTAACGGATAAAGCCGCGTTCCCGAGCCTCCTGCAAGAATAATTCCTTTCATAATTAATGATTTAAGTATGTATCTTGATAGTATTTTTGATAATTGCCGGATGTTACATTTGATAACCATTCATCATTTTCCAGATACCAATCAATGGTTTTAGATAAGCCTTCTTCAAAGGTAACAGATGGACACCAGCCTAATTGTTTATGAATTTTTGAAGCATCAATAGCATAGCGTAAATCATGTCCTGGTCTGTCTTTGATAAAGGTTATAAGTGTTTCAGATGTGCCAATGGCTCTACCTAATTTTTTATCCATATTCCGACAAAGTAATTTTACCAAGTCTAAATTTTTCATTTCATTAAAACCGCCAATATTGTAGGTTTCATGATTTTTTCCTTTATGAAACACTAAATCGATGGCGATGGCATGGTCAATCACATACAACCAGTCTCTAGTGTAATTACCATCCCCATAAACAGGCAACGGTTTGTTTTGAATGATATTATTTATAAATAATGGAATTAGTTTCTCTGGAAACTGGTTAGGCCCATAATTGTTTGAACAATTTGAAATAACATAGGGCAATCCATAGGTCTCACCATACGCTCTTACAAAATGGTCAGAACTTGCTTTGGATGCCGAGTAGGGTGAATTAGGATCGTAAGCTGTTGTTTCTTTAAAAAGACCTGTATTACCTAGGCTTCCATACACCTCGTCTGTACTTATATGATAAAATAATTTACCCTGTAATTTATCTTTCCAAATATTTTTAAAGGCATTCAATAAAATCATAGTGCCCAATATATTGGTCTTTGCAAACGCCAGTGGACCCGTTATCGAACGGTCTACATGTGACTCTGCCGCTAAGTGAATAATGGCATCAAACTTATATTCAGAAAATAGTTTATTTATAAAGTTTTCATCCGTTATGTCCCCTTTTATAAAGTTATAATTATTACATGCTTGTAAATCATTCAGGTTTTCTAAATTACCAGCATAAGTAAGGGCATCCATATTATATATCTGGTATTCAGGATATTTAGTTACGAATAATCTCACTACATGTGAGCCAATAAAACCAGCACCTCCTGTAATTAAAATTTTCATTTTCATTTATTTTTATAATCTGCCATTAATATTTTCTTTTAACACCCCTTTTACATCATAGGCTATACTATTAATATTTAATAGAGCTTTTAAATCTAAATTTAAAAACTCCTGATGCGCAACGGTTAACACCACGGCATCAAACCCTTCGACAGGCTCAGGGTGACTTTTGGTGGTTTTTAAGCCATACTCATGCATCACTTCCTCTGGGTTTGCCCATGGGTCAAATATAGTCACGTTGGTTCCAAAGCTTTGTAGTTCCTTAATAACATCCACCGCTTTGGTATTACGAACATCGGGGCAGTTTTCTTTAAAGGTAATCCCTAATACAAGTATCTTGGCCCCTTTAATTTTGATATCTTTTTGCAGCATCAATTTAATGACTTCCATAGCCACATATTTGCCCATACTGTCATTGAGACGACGTCCTGCTAAAATAATTTCCGGATGGTAGCCCACTTCCTGGGCCTTTTGTGCTAAATAATACGGATCGACCCCTATGCAATGTCCACCCACTAAACCTGGTTTGAACGGTAAAAAGTTCCACTTTGTGCCAGCGGCTTCCAATACGGCATGCGTGTCAATACCCATGAGATTAAATATTTTAGCCAACTCATTGACAAAGGCAATATTAATATCGCGTTGTGAATTTTCAATCACCTTAGCAGCTTCGGCGACTTTAATAGTAGGAGCGAGGTGTGTTCCTGCTGTAATCACCGATGCATATAAATCATTTACTTTCTTACCAATCTCAGGTGTAGAACCTGCCGTTACTTTTAAGATTTTATCTACGGTGTGTAATTTGTCTCCTGGATTGATACGTTCTGGAGAATAACCTGCAAAAAAGTCTTTGTTGAATGTTAAGCCACTTGTTTTTTCTAAAACAGGAATGCAATCATCTTCAGTTGCTCCTGGATAGACCGTGGATTCATAAATGACGATATCTCCTTTTTTAAGAACATTTCCAACGGTTTCACTGGCTTTGTAAAGTGGTGTTAAATCTGGCCGGTTGTTTTTATCAATAGGGGTGGGGACTGTGATGATATAATAATTGCAATCTTTGATAGTTTCTAAATTTGCTGAACAGAATAGGCCTATTTTTTTCTCAGAATTCTTTTTTAGAACCGATTTTAAGATGTCTTCCTCAACTTCAAGTGTTACATCATGTCCTGATTGTAACTCCTTAACTCTCTTTTGATTAATATCAAAACCAACAACACTGTATTTTGTTGCGAACAATCTGGCTAATGGGAGGCCTACGTAGCCTAATCCAATGATGGCAATTTTAATATCTTTCATTTTGGGTGTTGATTTGTTGATGCGTTTATTTGGTTATTTGTTTGTGACTGTTCTCGATACAATTTTCTCATACTTTGTATATCACTCGGTTCTCGATACAATTTTCTCATGCTT
>TARA_R110002050_G_scaffold44973_4_pt1 | contig 20667 bp, 19 predicted proteins | sample TARA_R110002050 | Tara Oceans TARA_R110002050 (sample SAMEA4396988) | marine metagenome | biome: Polar Biome; feature: [DCM] deep chlorophyll maximum layer (ENVO:01000326); material: water (ENVO:00002006), including particulate matter (ENVO:01000060) such as... | depth 25 m
TGGGGTTGAAAAGGAAATTGAGCTTAAAACTCTAAAATCTACTTATAGGAATTTGGTAAAAGAATGGCATCCAGATAAATTTCAAGAAGGTGATGAAAAACGTGAAGAGGCTGAAATACAGAGTCGTCGTATCATTGACGGTTACCATTTTTTAGTAAGTATAGCTCCTGAAACTTTAGAGGCAAACAATGATGTTTACCAAGAAACTATAAATAATTCTGGTATATCAGATTACCAACACAACGGTCTTGTACTAGAAATTACATTTTTAGATGGTTCTACTTATGAGTATTTCGGAGTTACTAAACCTATTTTTCAAAAGATGATCAACTCTAACAAGTTGAACAGATTTGCAAAAAGAAGTATCTATCCAAATTATATTTATAGAAAATCAAAAAGAGACCTTCAAGAGGCTTAGAATTTTATATAAAATAAAGAATCACAGATATCGCATGAAAAATCAAGAAGAGATTTTATCGAAATTGAATATTGATGCGTTGAATCCTATGCAAGAGGAGGCGATAACTGTGATTTCATCTACAGCCAACACAATTCTATTATCACCAACCGGTACTGGAAAAACGTTGGCTTTTTTACTTCCTGTTTTAGAGGCATTAGATTACAATAATTTTGAGGTTCAAGTACTGATTTTAGTGCCTTCGCGAGAATTGGCTATTCAAATTGAACAGGTTATTCGCAATATGGGGTCTGGTTTCAAGGTAAACGCCATTTATGGTGGTAGACCGATGTCAAAAGATAAGATTGAACTAAAACACACTCCTGCAATTTTGGTAGGTACTCCTGGTAGAATTTTAGACCATTTTATTGCGGACCGATTTACAAAAGACAGTATTACTACTTTAATACTTGATGAGTTTGACAAATCGTTAGAAGTTGGCTTTGAAGAGGAAATGACTGAAATTCTTAGTGAATTGACTAACCTTAAGAAACGGATATTAACCTCGGCAACCGAAGGTGTTAAAATCCCTAAGTTCGTTGGGATGGAAAATCCTAGGAGAATTAATTATTTAAAGGCAGCTACACAGTCACAATTAACAATAAAGACAGTTGTATCGCCAGATAAGGACAAACTGAATATGTTAGTTCAGCTCCTAAAATTTATCGGAGAAGAACCAGGGATTATCTTCTGTAATTATAAAGATAGTATTGAGCAAATTAGCACTTACTTAGATAAACATCGTTTACAGCATGTATGCTTTTCTGGTGGCATGGAACAAAAAGACCGTGAACGTGCTCTGATAAAATTCAGAAATGGTAGTAGTAGAGTATTAGTGGCCACCGATTTGGCAGCTAGGGGTATAGATATACCTGAATTAAAATTTATTATTCATTTTGAGCTACCACATCACTCAGAAGAATTTACACATCGTAATGGTAGAACTGCTCGAGTAAATGCATCCGGTACCGCTTATGTTTTAAAATGGGAGAAAGAATCTTTGCCTGAATTTATCCCTAGATCAAAAGGAATTGATATTGCCAAAAAGAAAGTTATTGGTGAACTGTATTGGGAAACGTTATTCATATCAGGAGGACGAAAAGATAAAATATCAAAAGGGGATATTGCAGGACTTTTCTTTAAACAAGGCGGACTGAACCAAGACCAATTGGGCGATATTGAGTTAAAGCAAGATTGTGCATTTGTTGCCGTACCAAAAACCAAGGCAATTGAATTATCGACTCAATTGAATAATTCGAGATTAAAAAAGAAAAAAGTGCGCATTACCGTACTTTAGTCATTGTTAGTATTTTAGCGTTTTTATAGGTAAAAATGAAGGAGAAGCAACACGAAAACGGGTCTGATATAGATTTATTAGAGATTGAAAATTGTATTGAAATTTTAAATCGTTTAGTTACCGATACGAACCAAATTTTCGAAATTCCAGAAGATAGAAGAATAGCCCTTATTAAAGTAGCTGGTCAGCTATCGCGCCCTAACAAACAAGAATTTGCTAAAAGGGTAAAGGATGCTAAACGAAATGAAAAACGTAAGCAGGCTGTTCGAGATAAGCATGCAAGAAAAGAAACGGGTATTAGAAGTGCTCGGGAAGCCCATGTTTTTGTAGCCCCAAAATTATTACCTGCAGCAGAATTAGAAAGTAAGGATTTACCAGAACTTACTACACCACGTAATTGCTATGTATGTAAGACCGAGTTTACTAAACTTCATCATTTTTATGACACCATGTGTTCTGACTGTGGCGATTTCAATTATGCTAAACGATTTCAGAACGCCAATGTCAAAGGTCAAATCGCTGTTATTACTGGATCTAGATTAAAAATAGGTTACCATATTACTTTAATGCTTTTACGTGGTGGTGCTACGGTTATTGCAACCACACGTTTTCCTGTCGATTCTGCTCTCCGCTTTTCTAAAGAAGAGGATTTTATGGAATGGGGTCATCGACTAAAAATTCACGGACTTGACTTACGTCATATACCCAGTGTTGAAATTTTCTGCAATTTTATTGAGCAGCAGTATGTCAAGCTAGATATTCTAATTAATAATGCTGCACAAACCGTTCGTAGACCAGCAGGTTTTTACCATCATTTAATGGAGAATGAAGAACGCGAATTTTCTTCATTGCCCAAGTTTGCTCAAATGGTTTTAAGTGATCATGAAAGTTGTCTTGATGAATTGAAATCGTTTAGCACTAAAGCTTCCCCGAATCAAAATATGCCGGTTACTTGGCACGGACCAGAGCCTGGTATCGGTTTGCGAGAATCAGCCAAATTATCTCAAATTCCGTATAGTTTTGATAATGCTTTGGTGGCTCAAGAGGTTTTTCCAACGGGAGAATTAGATGCAGATTTACAACAAGTTGATTTGCGTAAAACAAATAGCTGGCGATTAAAACTAGGCGAAATAGAAACCACTGAAATGATTGAGGTTCAATTGGTTAATTCTGTTGCTCCGTTCGTTTTATGCAACCGTTTGGCCGAGCTCATGAAAAAAGAGAACACTGGTCAAAAGCATATTATTAACGTTACGGCAATGGAAGGTAAATTTCACCGTTTTTTTAAAGAATCACGTCACCCACATACCAATATGGCAAAGGCGGCACTTAATATGTTGACGCATACCGCTTCAGGTGAATTGGCCAAAGACGGAATTTTCATGAATGCTGTCGATACCGGTTGGGTTACCGATGAAGACCCTGCTGAATTAGCTAAAAAGAAGCAAGAAGTACACGATTTTCAACCACCATTAGATATTGTTGATGGAGCGGCAAGAGTGATGGACCCCTTATTTGACGGTATCAATACAGGAAAGCACTGGTGTGGAAAATTCTTAAAAGATTACTTTCCTATAGATTGGTAAACGTATTCAATCTTAATACAAAAACTACAATTGATGATCAAGTATTGATAAGAATAGGTTTAAATTAACCTTCTTTATTATAATACGTAATATATATTCATGAAAATAAGATAATTGCAAAAATGAAGCGAAAGCTATGTTATAATTTTTGGTTTAACTAACTTTAGGTTCTGACCAATCAATTATAAAATACCAATGAATAGATTATTCCGGAACCTTGCTTTTATCACTTGTTTATTTATTTCAACAACACTTTTTTCTCAAGATTTTTCAGCTTTTGAATACCGAACTATTGGCCCCTTAAGAGGTGGTCGTGTAACCACGGTAACAGGAACACCAACTGAACCAGGCACTTTTTATTTGGGAGCTTCCGGGGCAGGGGTATGGAAAACGGAAGATTATGGAACCACTTGGAACAATGTTTCCGATGGTTTTTTCAATACTCCATCAATTGGCGCTATAGAAATAGCGGCCAATGATCCAAATATTGTTTATGTCGGCACAGGTTCAGACGGACTTCGTAGTAATATCATCCATGGTAAAGGAGTCTATAAATCAATAGATGCAGGAAAAACATGGTCGCATATCGGCCTTGATAATGTAGGTCAAATAGGTGCTGTTGAAATAGACCCAACTAACAGTAATATCGTATGGGTAGCTGCAATTGGTAATGCTTTTAAAGACAATGAAGAGCGTGGAGTATATAAAACTATTGATGGTGGTGTAACTTGGGAGAAGGTTCTATTTGTTTCAAACAAAACTGGCTTTGCAGATTTAGAACTATTACCTGGAAACCCAAATGTTGTTTTTGCAGCAGCTTGGAAAGCACAGCGTAAACCATGGACTATAGATTCAGGTGGCGAGAATAAAGATGGTGGCATTTACAAATCTGTCAATGCCGGAAAAGATTGGGTGAAACTTGAAAAAGGATTACCAGAAGGATTAATAGGAAAAATTGATTTAGGAGTCACGGCATCTGATTCGAAAATTTTATATGCTATAATTGAAGCACCAGGTGACGAAGGCGGAGTTTACAAATCTGTAGATCAAGGCAATTCATTTACGCAAACATCAAGCGAAAAAGGATTGGTGAACAGACCATTTTATTATACAAATATAGAAGTAGATCCTACCAATGGTGATATTGTTTATTCAAATGCAAATCCTTTATTGAAATCTACAGATGGTGGAAAAACATGGAATGAAATGGATGTACCACATGGAGACAACCATGATATATGGATGAATCCTAATAATCCCGATTTATTAATACAGTGTAACGATGGTGGTGCCAATATTTCACATAATGGAGGTAAAACTTGGTCTTCACAATTCAATCAACCTACCGCAGAAATTTATCAAGTCGCGGTTGATGACCAATATCCTTATTGGGTATACGGTGCACAACAAGATAACACAACGATTGCTATACCTAGTTCATCACCAAGTGCCACTTTAGCTCAGGGTACACAGGTAATGATAGATGTTGGTGGTTGTGAAACAGGACCAGCAATACCAAAGCCCGGTGACCATAATACGGTTTACAACAACTGTAAAGGGCGGTTTAGTGTTTACAGTAAGCTAACGGGTACTAATCGCGAGTATTCTATTGGGGCATCTAACATTTATGGACATAACCCAAAAGACTTAAAGTATAGGTTTCAACGTGTGGCACCGGTACACGTATCTCCTCATGACCCAGACGTGGTATATATGGGGTCACAGTATGTGCACAAAACCAGAAATAATGGTGAAATTTGGGAAACAATATCGCCAGACTTAACTGCCTTTGAGGAAGACAAGCAAGTAATTTCCGGAGATATAATTACACGTGATATTACAGGTGAAGAATACTACAGCACATTATACTCGATTAGAGAATCTAAAATTCAAAAAGACTTAATATGGACAGGCTCTAATGACGGAGTAATTTCAGTTACTAAAAATGGTGGCCAAACTTGGGAAATTGTAACACCCAAAAAATTACCGAAAGGTGGTAGGGTAGAGTCGATAGAACCATCTCAATACAATGCCGCTAAAGCATACATTTCTGTGGATAGACACCTATTAGGTGATACTACACCTTATTTCTACAAAACTGAAGATTTCGGGAAAAGTTGGGAACTATTAAGTACTGCAACAAATGGAATTCCTTCAGATTATACAAGTAAGGTATTAAGAGAAGACCCCGAAACAGTTGGATTGCTATATGCCGGAACAGAATACGGAATGTTCGTTTCTTTTGATGATGGTAAAAATTGGAAGACATTTCAACAAAACTTACCTGTAACACCAATAACGGATATAATTATAAATCGAGGCGACTTGGTATTGAGTACAATGGGCCGTGGTTTTTGGATTTTAGACAATATTACATCATTAAGAAACCCAGAAGTAGGTAAATTAAATAATAAAGCTGTATTGTTTAAGCCAGATAATACGATTCGTTATCGAACACCAAGAAGATCTTCAGATTTTCCAAATTACCCATCAACTAGTGTCATTATCGATTATTACCTTCCAAAGGACTATAAAAAAAATGTTCAGCTTGAAATATTAGATTCAAACAAAAAATCTATTGTTACTATTGTTAGTGATTCTACACAATTAAAGTCATCATCTGAAGCCGTTGAAGACATGGGCTTAAGTATGACCTTTTCATATAATGACACTAAACTGGAAACAAAAAAAGGATTAAATCGATTCCATTGGGACTTAAACCAAAAAGGTGCATGGAGCGATAAGAAATCTCGTAGTTATAAAAACGGACCAATGGTGCCACCAGGTTTATACACTGTTAAACTTACTGCAGGCAATGAAACTATAGAACAATCTTTTGAAGTTCTTATAGATCCTCGTTTAGAATCGGAAGGGGTTACAAGCACAACCATTAAAGAGCAATTGATTTTGGAAGATGAAGTTTTAGATTTATTGACCGAGGCCAGAAAATTACAAGCATCTATAGAAGCTGATATCAAGAAAGCACAAGGTTCAAAAAAATCAGATTTAGAGTTACTTTTAAAAGCACTTAAAAATGATGATGGTGCATATCCGCGACAAATGCTTGTAGCCCAAATAGCTTATTTATCATACATAGTAGGTGGTTCTGATAAAAAACCAGGTCAAGAAGAAATTGAACGTTTAAAAGAGCTTAGGGTTCAATTAAATGAAATCAAGCAAAAAATCAATGGTTAAAAATTTAGGCTAGTTGATATACTATTATTTCGACTTGCCTTAAAAATCTCGTCGATAAAACTACCCTTTCTGTAAAGGTATAATTAGCAGACTTCTATTCTCTTTTAATATTTAGATATAAAGTTTCATTCCATACGCGTTAATTAAAATACACGTATGGAATGAAACTTTATATCCTGATCGTAAGTATATTATTTGCTCAGCTTACTTTAACCCAAGAGTTCGGAACAAAAGCAGAAAACAAAATATGGTCTTTACAAGAATGTATTAGATATGCCATAATAAATAATTTTACCGTTAATGATGCTAACCTTAGCAAAGGTATTATTCTCTTAATTTTTGTGTACATTAGGACTAACATTATAAATTTGCCCGAAAATGAATTCACGCTCCCTAACCATAATGGTAATGAGTTTTATAATACTCGTAACCTTTGTATCCTGCGGAAATATAAAAGCAGTTAAAAGTGCTGATACTTTATCTGATGTGGTCTCAGTTGATGATCAGCCAAAATGGACCTCTATTTTTAATGGAACCGATTTAACAGGTTGGACCATAAAAATTAGAGGCTATCCCTTAGGTGAGAATTTCGGGAATACATTGCGAGTTGAAGATAGTATCTTAAAAATACGATATGATGCCTATGGTTCAAATTTCAATGACCGTTTCGGTACGGTTTATTTTGATAAATATTTGACTAACTATAGATTAAAAGTAGAATATAGGTTTGTAGGTGAAACGGCTCCAGGGGCACCAACTTGGGGTTATCGTGATAGTGGTATTCAATTTCAGGGACAGCCCCCTACTACTCAAAAACTAGACGATGCCTTTCCCGTTTGTTTGGAATATAATTTCCATGGTGGTAATGGAACAGAAGAAAGACCATTAGGTGCCGCCTGTACCAACGGTATGTTTATAGAATACATGGGAGAAAAGAATACCACTACGTGTATCCCTGCAGAAGTAGGCAGAACCTTTCATGGAAACCAATGGGTCACGGCTGAAATTGAAGTGAAAAATGGTAAGATTACCCATTATGTAAATGGGGAAGAAATTTTAAGCTACGCAAATCCTACATACAATCCGGAGAATGAAATGGCTAAAATGCTGATGGATGGTGAGTATACCAAAGTAAAGGGCGGCTATATTTCCTTACAGTCCAACAGCCACCCCATAGATTTTAGAAAAATTGAACTTCTAGAGTATTAAGTTTCTAGTAGTTCAATTATACTTTTATAATGTAACTTTCTGTCCGGTTTTAGCAGCTTTAAAGATTGCATCAATAATTTTCATATCCTTTACACCTTCCTCGCCATCTACAGGAACAATGGGCTGTACACCATCAAAAATGAGTGCGGCCATACCATCCATTTGTAAGGTTTGGTGTGTGATGTGAGGTTGGGTCAAAGGACCTTTATGCGTTCTCCCTTCAATTGGACCATAACCTGTAGAAGGCTGCATTTCTACAAATCCCTTAGAACCAGTCATATAAAATCTGTCTAAATTATTCATACTGTACGTAGAAAGGCAATTGGCTACTGCACCACTAGGGAAACCCATTTGAAATTGTATAGTTTCATCGATGCCCTCTTTGAATTTTTCGGGGTCGGTCTTTGTTTCTTGTGCCGTTACCCAAACTGGTTCTTCACCTAGCATATAGCGTGCACCATTAATAGAATAGATTCCGATGTCCATCATGGCACCACCACCAGACAGTTCTTTGTTTAAACGCCATTGAGTAGGATCACCGATGGTAAAACCAGATTGGCCTTGAAAGAATTTAGTATCCCCGAATACCCCATCTTTACGCATTTGAATTACGGCTACAGTTTTAGGTTCAAAATGCATACGATAGCCAATCAATAGCTTTACATTGGCGGCTTTACAGGCGTCTACCATTTCTTGCCCTTCTTGGGCGTTGATACCCATCGGCTTTTCACTGATAACATGTTTACCTGCTTTTGCTACTTGAATAGTTTGGTCCTTGTGCAATCCATTTGGGGTAATAATATATACGGCATCAATATCTGGATTATCTTTTATCGCATCAAAATTTTCGTAGTTGTAGCAATTCTTTTCTGGAATGCCATATTTCGATTGCCACTTTTTTATTTTGCTAGGTGTACCACTAATTACACCTACTAATTTAGCACGTGTACATGATTGCATAGCCTCAGCCACTCGTGTACCATAGCTACCTAAGCCCATAATGGCAACTTTTAAAATAGGTCCTTCATAAGGTTCTGAACTTGCGGCGAACAGTTGTGCAGGACTGTATATTAAGGGCACACTGATAGCTGTAATCGAAAGTTTCTCTATAAATTCTCTTCTTGAAGACATAAGATTGTGTATTAGGTTGATTTATTTGTATATAAATATAGGTAAACTTGTTTTGAAATCCATGAATCCATTTTACCTTATATAATCTTAGCAATCTAACTTTGGCTATTTATAATTCGTTCTTTAAAATTTCAATCGACTTTCTAAATAGGCTTTCATAGTTACATTTAATTCTTGTTGATTAGCCAGTGGCTCTTTACTAAATGGAGCTTGAGGCATATAAGGATAGGGTCCAAATTCAGGAGTTATCGAAAAAGTATCCAAAGCTAAATGCTCATTTATTACACGTTGCCACCAGTGCAGATATTGTTCTAGATACGTTTTCCATTCTGGAGCAAAAGGATTGTTAACCTGTGGTGCCTGTTCAAAACCGACTCGTGCATGAATATGTTTAATATGTGGAATAATCTTTTCAAATATATGTTCTTGATCTTGTAGCATACTTTCTGAAACTACACACCAATGAGATAAATCTCCTACTAGCTGTAATTGAGGATATTTATCTAAATAACAAAGGGTAGTGGCGGAATGAAAAGTAAAGCGACCCCTGTGAATTTCATGATAAACAGGAATATTGTTTAGCTTAGAAAAGCTTTCTATTGCTTCGATTACCAAGCAATTATCTTTAAATGAAAAGTGGTCTTTTCCGGTATGGGAATTAATAAAATTTGGATGGTAAGGCAACATACGTTCTAGCTGAGTCAAAACATCTATAATATATGCTTCCACCGTTTCCAATTTTACAGGTAATACTTGCTGTAAAACGCAAACAAAATTTGGATTTTGTTCTCGTGATTTTTCCAAACCTCTCAAAAATTCTATTTCGAAGGTTTTATTATTAGGAAGATTAATTTCAACTCCTTGAAAACCTTGAATCTGTATAAGTTCAAAAAAATCTGAGACAGATAAATCATCACTTCCCCAATGCGGATATAGATAGTTAATTTTCTTCATTTAATATAGAACAGGGTTCAAGGGTGAATTAATGGTTTCTCCAATTTGGACACCAGGACACCAAGTATCCCAATCATTCTGTTGACCATCATTACTTGGCTTTTTTAATTTCATATCCTTATCCATATAAATGACGGTCATTACCTTACGCATTTCTTGAGTTGTATTCGCTCCTGCACGGTGAAATACCCAACCGGAATGAAAACTGACCTCACCAACATCAAAAGGCTCGACAACATGTTTAAAATCGGTTACTCTCAATCTATTTTGTATGGCCTTTTCACTTTCATCACTTATAGAAAGGTCTCTACCATCAATAATTTCATGGCTTCCAGCACTAAACTCTAAAGGCCCCATAGTTAATGGGGTTTCTTGTAAAGGTATCCAAGCGGTAACAGTTTTATCAGTTTGCAATGGCCAATAATACTGATCGGCGTGCCAAGGAGTAATACCGCCGCCTGCTTCCTTAAATAAAGCTTGATCATGGTATAGTCGCACACCCTTAACTTGCATAAGGTCTGTGGCTATTTGTGCCAATCTTTTTGAAAATATTAGTGTCTTTATGGCTCCGTCTTCCTTCCACAAATTGAATAACTGTACAAAGGCCTTACCATAGGTATCTCTTTTTTCTAAAGGTTTTGAATCTGCATTCATTTCTGTCACTTTTTTTGAAATATGCTCATTATAATATGAAAGCGTTTCTGCATCAAAAACATCTTTCAATTTAATGTAACGGTATGTACTGTAAAAATCAATCTGATCTTTGGTTAGGATATATGGTTTATCAATTAATTCATGCTTTTTCATAATAAATACGATTTAGATATGTAAAATTAGGAAGTTAACCTCGTTAAAAGTTTTTCGATTTTAACCAATGCTATGTATATCTAAACTTTTATTACTTAATTTATCATAAATAAATGTTTATATAAGTTATTATGAAGCCTGTTGTCGAAAATATCGGTTTACAAGAATCAAATATATCTTTCCGTTTTTTTAAATTGGAAGAAACTCAGTTTAAACCATTTTGGCATTATCATCCAGAGTTAGAACTTACCCTTATTACTAAAGGTTGTGGTACTCGTTTTGTTGGAAATAGTATTCTTCCCTATTCTAAAAATGATTTGGTTCTTATGGGAGCGAATCTTCCTCATAATTACGCATCTTTAAAATATGATGGACAGGAACGGCAAGGAGCTATAGTACTTCAATTTCCATCCCATATATTTAATTCGATTAAGGAATGTGAACTACTGCATATCTTATACAAAGAAGCGGAAAGAGGAATTCAATTTATTGAACCAAAAGCAACTACTCTTCAATTGATACATGATTTTGAAAGTGTAACCCCAACAGTACAGGTAGCGGTTTTGCTTCAAATATTGGATCAATTATTTCATCATAAAAATAGAAAGTATCTCGCTTCCTCATTATATGATCATCAAATAATAAGTGCTGAATCTCAAGATAAAATAAAAACTATTATCTGTTATATACTTGAAAATTTAGATAAAAAGCTTACCGTAAAAGAAATGGCAGAGAGAACCAATATGGTAGAACAGTCTTTTTGTAGATGGTTTAAAAAAGCTGTAGGACATTCATTCGTCACATTTTTAAATTCATCTAGAATTGAACAGGCCTGTATGTATTTATCAACTACAGATAAATATATACAGGCCATTGCTTTTGACTGTGGTTTTGAAAGTGTGTCTCACTTTAATCGCACTTTCAAAAAATTGAAAGGAAAAAGTCCGAGAGAATTTAGAGTTTAAGCTTAGACTTCTGCCTCAGTTTCAGCTTCAATAGGTTCTTCTTCTATAACTTCTGCCACTGCAGGTACTGAATCTTTCAAACTATTAAATTTTTCTACACGTGCCATATCATCCTCTTCACCTGAAAAATATGGAAATACATCCATAATAGGTGATTCTGAAATGGCAGGTACAGTATACTCACCCATAGTATCTTTCATAATACTAATGGTATTGTCATAAGCTTCTTTAACATCATTTGCCTGTATCAGCAAATACATATTCGTCTTACGTTCTTTACCGCTTTCTTCATCAAAGGCAATTAAAGAAACTCTAGATTTAAACCATCGGTCTGAATTTTCAAAAGGATGAATTTCGGCATAGTTAGCTACTTTAATATTAGTGATTTTAATTTCATCACTATCGCTTAAATAAGCCGCCATTTCTTCGGTAATTCTGCTTTCGGCCTCAGTATAGGAAATTGCATCGACCAAAAAAGGTTCTGTTTTTACTTTTTGTGTACCTGAAGCTTCATCAAGTTTTCTATATTTTACTTTACACTCGTACCAAGTGGCGCTCATCTTATTTTGTTTTAGGGGTGTCAAATATAAGTTTTAGCCATAGTTCTTACGGTTAAAAAAGAAGATAGATATTCACAAAATTTCAATTAAATACATATTACTTTTATCCTTAGGGGGTTATAAATCTTAATGGTGAGTTTCAATTTTAAGATTACTTTTAATCATACTAAAATTGATTGAAAAAATCAATTTACATAGTAAATGTGAAGCCGAAACTCAAGTTAGAAGAGCGGTCATTTTCCGCCGTAGGCGAAAAACTGCTATAGAAATAATTATAAAGTGCAGATAAACTTATTACTTCTGTTATTGGTAATTCGGCCTTTAATTGACACAATATGCGATGATTAGCGATTTGTTGATATAACGGTTGAAAGTATATTGTTCCCGTTAGATCTAATCGTGTTTTTTTAAATGATTGATTTATTGATAGGTAACTACTGTTTCTGTGATTATAAAAAAGTTCATTGCTAACATCAATCCTTTCAATTTCGTACATATATGCATTTCCAAAATAAGCCTTTGTATTTTCAGTTGAAATCATTTTTAAACGAATGCCCGCACCGATTAAATTTCTACTGGTAATAGTCAATAATTTGTTATTCTGGTTTTGAATGAATGCTTCTAATCTAAATAGTTCAGATATTTTTTGATTGTAGCGAAAATGAAAAAACCATGAGTTCTGAAAATCTTGATCTTGACTTCTAATAAGATTATAGTTACCAATGAAAAAGTATATTTTCTTTAAATCTTTAGACTTTAATTGAGTGGTAATGTTTGAACCTATTTGAAAAATATAGTCTCCATTATTATCTGTATAATTAGCTAAGACATCACTTTTTAGTGCAAACCGGGTAGAATCTTTCTGCATTCTTTTCGACTCAATATTCACCAATTGTCCATATGTATTTTGACTAAACGTTTGAAAAATGAAAAAGAAAAATAGGGTTCTGAAAATGCTCATATTAGGTTATTTTGCTAATAATTGACAAAGTTATCTAAAATTAGGGGCAACTATACTGTGAGGAAGCCTGTATTATAAATAGAATTTTATATTATTGAATAGATAAAACCTAGAATAACACTTGCTTTACTTGGTCAAAATAGAAATCGATAATGGGTATATTTATTTTAGTTAACATACCTATTGCAAAACCTATTCAATTAACTTATGGATATAATTGAAGCTATCCAGAATTAATTTAAAGTATTTGCAACTCTTAAATTACCTATAACCATCGATGAACCTGAACTTCTACATTCCGTCATAAATAAATAATTATTACATTTAACAAGCTTACGACCATACTTCCCCCGAGTTTATACGAGTGTTAACCTTGTAAAATATACCAAATGCCCATATACATGGATCGCCACGATGTGGCGGAAGAAGTAACTGCTGAAATAGTAGCTGCACTTCATAAAGAAGATCTTCTAATTCAACATCAATACTGCTGTAAAGGGCTTACCTATTGGTATGATGATAATCGTAAAACAGCTTTTTGCTTGGTAGAGGCACCTAATAAAGAAGCTATTGCAGAAATGCATGCCCAAGCACATGGTGAGGTGCCAAATACAATCATTGAAGTGGATGCCAGTATTGTTGAATCATTTTTAGGTCGAATAGAGGATCCTGCAAAATCTCAAAAAACAGAATTGAATATTGTTAATGATCCTGCTTTTAGAATTCTAGTGGTACTTCAACTTTTTGAAAACGAACTAGCCACTGTACCTAACAACAAACTGTTCACATTGATTAAAACGATTACAGAAAAAAATGAAGGTCGTTTGATTAAAAATTCAACTAACTACTTATTAATTTCTTTTACCTCCACCACTAAGGCCATTGATGCTTCGTTGGCCATCAAAAAGGTTTTTTCTGACTTTAAAACGAACACTAAACAATTGTGTATTGGTGTAAGTGCTGGTGTACCCGTCACCAAAGAACATGGTTTTTTCGAGGAAACCATAAAAACTGCTATGCGATTGTCAAATATCTCGCGGGGACAAATCGTCATCACTTCTGAAGTAAAGGAATTATACGAAAGTGAAAATCAGAACTTACAATTATGTGATAAGGAAATAAAAACACTTCCATTTCAAGAAGAACAGTTTTTAAATAGTGTTATGAATTACTTAGATAGTGAATGGCAGAATCCTGATTTAGGTGTCGAGAAGTTTTGTTCCCATTTAGGTTTGAGCACTTCTCAACTGTATCGAAAAACGAAAAGCATATTACATACTTCCACAAATAATTTGATTCAAGAACACCGACTAGAAAACTCGGTAAAGCTATTATATAAAAAAGAAAAAAGTATCTCTGAAATCGCTTTTGAAACAGGCTTCAACAGTGCTGCCTATTTTACAAAGTGTTTTCATAAAAGGTATGGAATTTCGCCATCTTCCTTTATTAAGAGTACATAAGTAATTGAGATAAAAAGAATTACATTCTGAACGATTTGTTATAGTGTTTGGTTGAAATGTAGAATTCATAATGAAAAAGCATGACTAGATTTGGTAGAGACCATCGAAACATTAAAAGTCATGAGAAAAATGTTAATACTCATTTACGGAATTCTGGCCTACATTATTTTTTTGATTGCTTTCGTTTATTCTATTGGCTTTGTCAATAACCTTTGGGTATCAAAAGGTATAGATATAGGTGTTGAAATAAATTTGATGACCGCTTTACTTATTAATGTTGGGTTATTGAGCCTCTTTGCATTGCAACATAGTGTAATTGCCAGACCGGCATTCAAAAAATGGTGGGTTCAGATAATAGGCAAGCCAGCAGAAAGAAGTACCTATATTTTATTGACCAGTTTGGCACTTTTGCTCCTTTTTTGGAAATGGCAACCTATGCCTAACATAGTTTGTACTATTGAAAACAATTCAATGGTAATAAGCGTACAGGTCATTTATTTTATTGGATGGACTATTGTATTGCTCTCCACTTTTATGATCAGTCATTTTGAACTATTTGGTCTGACTCAAATTTTAGATAATTTAAAAAACAACGTTTCGAAGTCCCCATCATTTCAGGCTAATTTTTTCTACGGCTTGGTTCGTCATCCTATAATGCTCGGTTTTTTGATTGCTTTTTGGGCAACCCCAACAATGACTACCGGCCACTTACTATTTGCAGTGGTGACTACTGTTTACATTCTGGTAGCTGTAAAATTCTTAGAAGAAAGAGACCTTAAAAAAGCATTGGGAGAAACCTATGTTAACTATCAAAAAAAGGTGCCGATGTTTATTCCATTAACCAAATTATCAAAACAATAATCACTTTAAAAACTAAATATCATGAATAAATCACTTTTTGAACGTCTAGGAGGAAGAGCAGGAATTTCCACTATTGTTGATAACACCGTTACTAACCATATGGAAAACCCAGCCATTAACGCTAGGTTCATACCTTTTAAAGATCAACCCGAACGTCTGGCTATAATTAAAAGCCATACTATTGACTTTTTTAGTGCCGGTAGTGGCGGACCAGCAACGTATACTGGAAAGGATATGGTCACTGCCCATACAGGAATGAATATAAGTCCTGGAGAATATATGCACGTGATGGATGATATTTTCAAAGCCTTGGATCAAAACGGTATTGATGAGGAATCCAAAAAGGATGTCCTTGCTATATTATGGTCCTTAAAAGGAATGATGATATCAAAATAAACTAAGTACTTCTATAGCATAAAAACGGAACAAACCATGAAAAACCTTCAACAGCCTATCACAGAAGAAATTATAAAAAGCCTACGGAAGCAATTAAAAGGTGCGCTAATTACACCTAACGACACTTTGTATGATGAAACACGAAAAGTATATAACGCTATGATTGATAAACATCCTGGCGCTATTGCTATGTGCACCGATGTGAATGATGTTAAAGTAGCCGTTGACTTTGGTAGGAATAATAATCTTCTTGTTGCAATTAGAGGAGGTGGCCATAATGGCGGCGGACTAGGATTATGCGATGGCGGATTGGTCATTGACTTATCTGGACTTAAGTCTATTACGGTAAATACGGATAACAGCACTGTAAAAGTTGGGGGCGGTTGTATTTGGAATGAAGTGGATACAGCTACCCATGAGTATGGACTTGCCATACCTTCAGGGATGGTTTCAAGTACTGGTGTTGGCGGATTGACCCTAGGTGGTGGTGTTGGATATCTAGCTCGCAAATACGGTCTCACCATTGATAATCTCTTGGGAGCCGAAATGATTTTGGCAGATGGATCTATTGTTTCAGCTAATCAAAATGAGAATGTAGATTTGTTCTGGGCAATTGGTGGTGGAGGTGGAAACTTTGGTGTGGTTACTGAATTTACATTTCAGGCACATAATCTCAATACTGTTTATGGCGGACCAACATTATGGCCCATTGAACAAGTAGAGGAAATTATGGAATGGTTCGATGGATTTATCCGAACAGCCTCTGATGATATTAATGGATTTATAGCAACAATGATTATCCCAGAATCACCATTTCCAGAACATTTACACAACAAAAAGTTCTGTGGTATTGTATGGTGTTATGTTGGGGATATGACGAAGGCAAAAGAAGTTTTCGCCCCAATTTTAGCTAAAAAACCAATATTCGCTCATGTTGGGGAATTGCCTTATCCTGCTATTCAAACCATGTTCGATGGCTTATTACCTACTGGTATGCAATGGTACTGGCGTGCCGATTTCTTTAATTCACTAAACGCAGATATACGGGCACAGCATTTAAAATTCGGTTCAGCGATACCGACCCCTTTATCTCAGATGCATTTATATCCAATTACGGGTGCAGCAAGTAGAGTAGGAGCTACAGATACACCATGGGCATACCGTGACGCAGAGTATTGTGGCGTTTATGTTGGTGTTGACCCAGACCCTAAGAATGCCGATAAAATTACCAAATGGTGTAAAGATTATTACAATGCCTTACATCCATATTCTGCCGGAGGGGCCTATTCTAATTTCATGATGGATGAGGGTCAAGAACGCGTTAAAGCAAGCTATAAGCAAAACTATGAACGATTAACGCAAATTAAGCATCAATATGATCCTACCAACTTTTTTAGGGTAAATCAAAATATTATACCAAAATTGTAACTTAAGGATAGCTAAAAAGGATATGATGAAGAAAGTAATGTACTATATAGCTATTTCTATTGATAACTTTATATGCTGACTCGACGCTGATGTTAGCGGATTTGTTGGAGAAGGTAACGGCATTTCACAATACTTGGTCGATTTAAAGGAATTTGAAACTGTTATCATGGGTCGAAAAACGTATGAGTTTGGGTATGGCTTCGGATTAAAATCAGGGCAACCCGCTTATCCTCATATGGTCCACTATATATTTTCTAAATCCTTGAGCTTTGAAAACAAGCATGAAAAAGTTCATGTACTTACTGATTATGAAACTGAAAAAATTCGAGAACTAAAAGAAACTTCTAAAACCCATATCTATTTATGCGGCGGAGGTATTTTTGCTGGTTGGCTTTTAGAACAAAAGTTCATAGATGTACTAAAGGTAAAATTGAATCCTTTACTACTTGGTGATGGTATTCGGTTATTCGGTAATTCAAAACAAGGCTATAAACTGAATCTTACCGAAACGCAATCATATGACCATGGGCTAGTATTCAATACTTACGATATTTTATATAATTAGCTTAAAGGTGTAACAACCATGTTTAAAAAAAGTCCAGTAAACATGTGTTTATTGGACTTTGCAATTTTGAAAATTATCGTCTTATTTCAAAGAGGCCAATAGCTTTTCAGCCACCAATTCTGACGAAGCAGGGTTTTGACCAGTAATTAAATTACCATCTTGAATTGCATAAGCAGTCCAATCTTCTTTCTTAGAATAGATTCCGCCATTTTCCTTCAACATATCTTCTACTAAAAACGGAACTACATTCGTTAATTGAACAGCAGCTTCTTCCGTATTGGTAAAGCCTGTAACTTTTTTTCCTTTCACTAACGGATTACCATCTTTTCCCTTAACACCTTTTAGTGCTGCTGTAGCGTGACATACAAATGCTACTGACTTATCTTGTTCGTTAAATGTTTCAATCAATTTAATAGACGTAGCATCATTTGCTAAATCCCACAACGGTCCGTGCCCACCAGGGTAGAACACTGCATCAAAATCTGAAGCATTGATGTTTGTTAAAATTTTTGTATTTGCAATTACATCTTGAGCTGCTTTATCTTCTTTATAGCGTTTCGTATCTTTAGTTTGCGCATCTTCAGTATCACTACTAGGGTCAATGGGCGCTTGACCTCCTTTTGGTGTAGCCACGGTAATAGTGGCACCTTTGTCTAATAAAGCGTAATACGGAGCAGCGAATTCCTCAATCCAAAATCCTGTTTTCTTTCCTGTGTCTCCCAATGTATCGTGAGAGGTCAATACAAATAATATTTTCATTTTCTTTTTTTTTAATTTTTGATTTATTACTAATGGCTTTGTTATGCCTTAACTATCATTTTTCCTTTATTTTTTCCTGCCATCATATCTAAAAACGCTTTGGGAGTATTTTCGAAACCTTCTACTATGGTTTCTTTGTAAGTCAATTTACCTTCACCCAACCAAGTAGCTAAATGCTTCATTGCTTCAGGGAATTTATCCGCATAATTTGAAACAATAAACCCTTGCATTAATGCACTATTCTTCACTAGGAAAGGCTGTACGCTAAGGCCTGTTGGTAATTCGGTGTTATTATAAACCGATATTGCACCACAAATAACCATTCTTGCGAATCTGTTAATACTGAATAAAACAGCATCAGAAATTGGACCTCCAACATTATCAAAATAGATATCTACACCATTGGGAGCTGCTTTTTGAATAGCAGATTTCATATCTTTTGTGGTTTTGTAATTGATACCATGGTCAAAACCAAGTTCCGATGTCAGCATATTCACTTTCTCATCAGATCCAGCAATACCGATAACATTAAGTCCAAGTATTTTACCTATCTGACCAACAACACTACCAACGGCCCCTGCAGCACCAGAAACAACTAAAGTTTCTCCTTTTTTTGGCTTTCCAATTTCATGAAGACCTAAAAAAGCTGTTAGGCCTGTCATACCAACAATACCTAAATAGGCACTCAAAGGAGCTTTATCTTTATCAACTTTCTGTAAACCTTCGCCATTCGATATTTGTTTGGTTTTCCAGGGTAGTAATCCGGCAACGAAATCTCCTTTTTTGAATTTTTCATTTTTAGAATCAACTACCTTTGCTATAATACCCGAACTAACAGGTTTTCCTACTTCAAAGGGTTCTATATACGATTTAGCATCACTCATTCGACCACGTAAATAAGGGTCTACGGAAATATACTCAGTTTCCAATAAAATTTCTCCTTCAGATATTTTAAGTAAATTTTCTACTTGTTTCATTTCGAAATCGGCAAGGGTAGGAGTACCTACGGGACGTTTTTTTAATATTATTGACTTAGTCATACCTTATATATTTTAATTTCAGCGACCTTAAATCCACCTTCTATTATCGTTAAATGTTACTTCAACCAAATACTATATTTATCTAGAGTTAGAGTATTTAATTCTTGCCCTATTCAAAGGTATTACAAAAAAGAATGAACGTTCATTTTTTAACAAAGGTTTATAAAATTTAATAATCAAAGTTTTAAAGATTATAAATACAAGCAGGTAGGGCATAGTGAAGTTTATTATTAAATAATTTATCCTTTTTCATCCGCTACCATTTTACCACAATTTGCCTTAGAAGTGAGAACTAGAGCTAAGCTTTGCCAAATTGTGTTAATGAATATTATACTTTCAAAGGAGGTTTTTCAGTATACACTTTACGTGTTATTAATCCGTATTTTTCCAATTGCTTTAATTGTAAAATTAGGGTTCACTCCGTAATTTGGGTAGCACCCTTAAAATTGGATACTGCTGGCCACTTTGTTTTAGGTTTAAGCATGAAATCGCCAATGGTAAACCACGATGCTAAATACATCATGCATATGATGAAAGAAGTTAAGCATTTACCTGCCGATGCTATTGAAATGTATTCAAAATTCTATAGAGAATTTCAGCAACGTGATTTTGATTTGGATACGAATAAAAAATTATTCGACTGATTAGCTAAACAAACCTATTTCGCTTTAGGAAATATGATGACAGCAGTTGCATTAACAGAAATCGATTCTTGCCCAATTGAAGGCTTTTACCAAGAAAAAGCAGAAGCTTTATTGAAAGAAAAGTTTGGTGTGGATACCGATAAATATGGCTTATCTTTTATGGTCGCTTTTGATTACATAAAAGCAGATGCGGCACATGAGAAGTCAAGAAAAGAATTTAAGAATATCGTTACTTTGAAATAATTTAGAGTAACGGATAGATTGGAATGCATCGAATTATATTGGTGCATTTTCTTTTAATACATACTTACCATTCATAAGCAAAATTTTAAAGACATTAATTTTAATAGGGCTTTATAATAAAGCACTATTCCACGTCACAAAATTCAAGT
>TARA_R110002050_G_scaffold203496_2_pt1 | contig 20656 bp, 11 predicted proteins | sample TARA_R110002050 | Tara Oceans TARA_R110002050 (sample SAMEA4396988) | marine metagenome | biome: Polar Biome; feature: [DCM] deep chlorophyll maximum layer (ENVO:01000326); material: water (ENVO:00002006), including particulate matter (ENVO:01000060) such as... | depth 25 m
TCTTCATTTACAGCATCAAAATACTCCACCAATGCCGCTACTTTTTTAGTGGTTTTGGTAGTTTGTTCTAGTTGACTGAAAAGTTGAACAAAGTTTTTCATAGATTTTAAGCACTAATAAAGACAATTTTAAGAGTATTTAGTTGTATAATAACTTTGTTGAGTTATGTAAATTAATTTTAGATTCTTTACATAAAGTCTGTTTATAAGTAATTAGTATTTAATAGTTAAAGAAAAGACTATATCTAAAATTTCTTATTTTTGAGATTCATCCTATAAAAGACAAGAGTATATGAAATTCTCTTTAAGATTCTTTTTGGTTTTTTCTCTATTCCACTTTTTCTACATTTCAATAAATAATGCTTTCTCTCAAAAGACAGAGTTGTGGGGAATGACAACAAGTGGGAGTGGATTAGACTTAGGGGTTGTTTTCAAAACTGATAGTTTTGCTAATAGTGCTAGTATAGTTGATTCATTTAAGATTCAAAATAATGGATGGAGCTCATGGTCATCATTAGTTGAAATTGGAACAGATACTTTTTATGGTGCTACTTTAAGAGGAGGAGCTTTTGATAAAGGAGTCCTTTATAGATACGTTATTAGTGAAGACACCATTCAAAATTTAATCGACTTTGATGGTCAGAATACAGGAAGTTTCCCTAGTTCAAAATTAATAGTTGCTAGTAATGGAAAACTTTTTGGAATAGCTAGAAATGGGGGTTTAAATAATCGAGGTGTATTGTATGAATATGATCCAATATCTAACGCTATATCAATTAAAGTTAATTTTGATGGATTACAAAGAGGTGAGACTCCCGAATCTATTTCTATAGCAACAAACGGTAAAATTTATGGAACAACTTATTTGGGAGGAATTAACAACGGTGGTGTAATCTTTGAATATGATCCTCAAACAGGTGTTTTTGACAAGAAACACGATTTTGAAAGTCAGACAAGTGGACTTAGGCCTGCAGGAAATATTTTGATATCAAATGGGTTTTTATATGGAACTAGCCTCCTAGGAGGAGCTAATAGCGATGGTGTTTTATATGAATACGATTTAAGTAATTTTTCTTTTAAAAATCTCATTAGTTTTAATGCAAGTGTCACAGGTGCTAGTCCTAATGCTACATTAATTAGAGCCTCAAATGGAAATTTATACGGGTTAACAGAAGCTGGAGGTATCAATAATGATGGAGTACTTTATGAGTTCAATCCCAATAGTGGTTTATTAATAAAAAGAATTGATTTTGAAGCTAATATTACTGGATCTTCTCCTCAGTCAGGTCTTGTAGAAGCAAACAATGGTAAACTCTATGGCACATGTATGAGAGGTGCTTTATCAGATGATGGCTCCTTATTTGAATATGATATAACTACCAATCAATTAGTTAAAAAAGTAGATTTAGGAGCTGCTTTTCAATTTATAATACGATTTAAATACATTCCAGAACTAATTCAAGCTAAAAATGGCAAATTATATGGAACAACAGATAGGGCTGGATTGAGAAATTTAGGAACCATATTTAGCTATGACATTAACAATGAGAAAATTGACGTGGAGGTAGATTTTTCTACAGCACCAAATGGAGGAACTCCAAATGGATCATTAGTCCAAGCTTCTAGTGGTATGTTGTATGGCTTAACTTCTATTGGGGGGATTAATAATGATGGAGTTATTTTTGAAATTAACCCTGTTACTCATAGTTTTCAAAAGAAATATGACTTCATTGATTCTATTAATGGAAGAGCCCCACAAGGTGATTTAATACAAGCAAGTGATGGCAATCTCTATGGATTAACGCTTTTAGGAGGAGCTAATAATTTAGGAACTTTATTTGAGTACAATTTATCAAATGATACATTAATTAATCATTTCGATTTTAACGGCTCAATGGGAAGTTTGCCAAATGGGGCATTAGTCGAATCGCACAATGGGATTTTGTATGGATTAACTTCAAGTGGTGGAAATAATGGGACTGGTACCTTGTTTAGGTTCGATTTAAAGACAAAAAATCTTACAAAAGTATTAGATTTTGAAACATCTATAGGAACCAATCCAAGAGGAAGTCTTACTAAAGCAAGCAATAATAAACTTTATGGTTTAACTGTTGGAGGTGGTGTTAATAACAGCGGAGTACTTTTTGAATTTGACGTACAAAATGAAGTGCTATTGAAAAAAGTTGATTTTAATAATTCTTTAAATGGTAGTCAACCAAGAGGAAAATTAGTTCAAGTTGGTAGTGAGTTACTTTACGGAATGACTTTATTAGGAGGAGCTAATCAAGGAGGAGTAATTTTTGAATATAATTTTATTGAAGATAAAATCACTAAAAAAGCAGATTTTAATCAATTCATAAATGGGAATTTACCAAATGGCTCTTTATTAAATGCCAAAAATGGAAAATTATTTGGGATGACAACTAATGGAGGACTGTCTAATAATGGAATTCTTTTTGAGTTTGATACAAGTACAAATTCAATCATAAAGAAACTTGATTTTGCAAGCATTAATGCAAGAAGTCCATGGGGGAGTTTAATTGAGGTTGAGCCTTGTGTTTTTACCCAAAGCGTAATCAATGAATTGGCTTGCAGTCGGTATATTTTACCAAGTAAAAAAGACACTATTCTCAATCCTGGAAATCATATTATCATCGATACATTAACCAATTTTTGTGGAAAGGATAGCATCATTACAATAAACCTAAGCATCACCGAAATTGATACTTCTGTTACTACTACACTTGATTCGCTAATTGCCAATCAAAGAGGTGCTCAATACCAGTGGCTGAGATGTGAAGATAATTTTACTACAATTAATGGCGCTACTATGTCTGCCTTTTCTCCTTCTGATGAAAGAACTTATGCCTGTGAAATCACCTTAAATAATTGTATTGATACAACTGCTTGCTATCGTTTGCTGATTGATGAAACTTGTAATATTGATTTTCCTAATGTTTTCACTCCTAATGGAGATCAAGTTAATGACTTATTTCTGCCAACTTACCAATGCAATTTTCAAAGCTTTCAGCTAAAAGTATTTAATCGTTGGGGTCATTTGGTTTTTTCAGCCGAATCACCTGAATTGACGTGGGATGGAAGAGTGGATGGTTTAAAAGCAGAATCAGGCACTTATTTTTACTTACTTAACTACAAAGCTGAAGGCAATTCACACAATCGAATAAAGAAGGGCAGCTTTACTTTGCTTTATTAATTCATTTTCACCTAATCACTCCCTTCTCCCTCAAATTCAGAACTCTCAACATGTGTTTCTATCCCAATTTCGTTGAGGTATTTGCTAAAAATATCGGTGTAGCCGTGGGTGAGAATTACTTTTTCGCATTCGGTATTTCGAATGGCAGCATTGAGGCCGTCCCAATCTGCATGGTCGGAAAGCACAAAGCCCCGATCAACGGAGCGCCTTCTTCTTGGGCCACGTAAATTCATCCAACCCGAAGCAATGCCAACTTCTAGGTTTTTAAATTTTTTCATCCAAGGACTTCCTAAAGCCGAAGGTGGAGCAACAATTAAACTTCCTGCATAAGCGCTGCTTGGTATTTCAGGATTAACATAAATGGTTTCTTTTAGTGGGAGCTTCATTTCCCGCATAAGTTCGTTAGTTTTTTCAATGGCACCATGCGTATAAATTTTTCCAATGTTATCATCCACTCCCTGTATCAAACGCTGAGCTTTTCCTAAGGCATAGCCTATGAGTACCGTAGTTTTGCCTTCTTCAGCGTTTTTTTGCCACCATTGATTGATTTCATTGAATACTTCAACATCCCTTTTCCATTTAAATACAGGTAACCCGAAGGTGCATTCACTGATAAAAACATGGCATTTAACTGTTTCAAAAGCGGCACAAAGTCCATCATCCTCCAATTTATAGTCGCCGGAAACTACCCAAACTTCTCCCTTGTATTCCACACGAACTTGAGCAGAACCGATAATGTGCCCTGCTGGATGAAGTGAAAAATGAACTCCTTTGATTGTTTTTCGAAAGCCGTATTCAATGGATTCGATTTGAATGTCGTTTCCCAAACGGTGCTGAATAATGGGCTTGGAATAATGATGACACAAGTAAAATTTATTTCCCCAACGAGAATGATCGGCATGTGCATGAGTGATGATGGCATAGTCTACCGGTTTCCAAGGGTCAATGTACACATTGGCTTTGGGACAATAAATTCCTGAATCGGTAAATGTTAATAGCTGCATGCTTTGATAAAACTAATAGACCTCTGGAAAGTTCGCACTTAAAGTTAACAATGGGGTCATTAGCTAACATATTTTTTATCGATTAAATACAGTATGATAAATTTCAGTTAAGCCCAATAAGACAATGTTGAGAGAGATTTGTACCATCTAATATTAATAACAATCATTAAAATTAAAACAATGAAAACGAAAACTATTCTCTTTAGAAAGTTTGCTTTTGCTTTGTTGACTCTTTTCTGCTTCAATGAGTCTTTCGGGCAATCTAATTTAACACTTAACAAAAGAATTGCCTCAAGTTCTGATGATGCAGAAGAAAGAGGGCTAAATGCTACTTCAAATCCTGGTTTAATCGATTTAACCAGTTCTGATTTAGAATTGGTAAGAGACGGTGGTGACGGAGACCAATTTGTTGGTATGCGTTTTACCAATGTTAACATTCCAAAAAATGCAATCATCGACTCTGTATTTATTCAGTTTACAGTTGATGAAACAGACAATGGAGCTACTTCAGTAACTATAAAAGCAGAAGATACAGATAACTCAGCTACTTTTACTTCAACCACAAATAACATTTCTTCTAGAACTGTTACAAGTGATAGTGTAAATTGGAACAACATTCCTGCTTGGAATACTACTCGTTTAGCTACTTCAGACCAAAGAACTCCAGATTTAAAGGTATTGGTTGAATCAATCATCGGAAGAGCTGGATGGGCAACTGGAAATCCTATTACTTTTATAGTTACTGGAACAGGGGAACGTACTGCTGAATCTTTTGATGGAAGTGCAGGTGAAGCTGCTGAATTAATTATACATTATTCTGTTCCTCAAACAAAAACCTTTGCTGTTTTAAATGGCAATGACGATGCTGAGGAAGATATTGCTAACGGAGCAATTGATTTAACTAGCACAGATTTAGAATTTACTACTGATGGTTCTTCAATTCAAGTAGTAGGGATTCGTTTTCAAAATGTTGATATTCCTAGAGGTGCAACTATTAGAAACGCTTACATTCAGTTTGAAGTTGATGAAACAAATACAACTGATACAGTAAATGTTGCTTGGGGAGTAGAATTAACAGATGATGCGCCTGCTTTTACATCAGTAGCGGCGAATTTAAGTTCTAGAACTTACAGTCCAATCCCAACTTTTTGGAATCAAATACCAGGATGGGGAACACAGCAAGTTGCTGGAAATGATCAAAGAACTACAGATTTTAGTAGCTTAGTTCAATCCATTGTAGATAGAAATGGATGGGTTTCAGGAAATGCAATGGTTTTTGCAGGTGTTGATCCTGCTGTTTTAAGTGTGCAAGGTTTTAATCCAAATGCTGGAAAAAGAACTGCAGAATCTTACAATGGTTCAAATTCAGGTGCTCCTAAATTAGTAGTTGAATACTTAGCTCCTCCAACTTATGAAGAAGGATTTTTTCCAATTGCAAAATTTAGCTCATGGAAATACGATGATTCAGGTACTGACTTAAGTGCTACGAATTGGACTACTTTAACTTACAATGATTCTACATGGAGATTTGGTGATGCTATTTTGGGATATAGTAACAACAATGAAACTACTACTTTAGATTTTGGATCAGATCCTCAAAACAAGCACATTACTACTTATTTGAGACATACATTCAACTCTAATGACATTGCACAATACGATTCTTTAATTTTTGATGTGTTGAGAGATGATGGTGTTGTTGTTTATGTAAACGGTCAAGAAGTATTTAGACAAAACATGCCAACAGGAACAATTGCATTCAATACACTTGCTCCAGGAGTTGTTGGTGGCGCTGATGAAACAACTTATTTCAGAACTACTGTAGACAACATTATGGTAAACGGTAGAAATGTGATAGCTGTTGAATTGCATCAGAATGCTGCAAACAGCTCTGACTTAAGTTTTGATATGGAAGTTACAGGGAAATTGCCTCCTATGGCTACTTCTTCTTTTCCAATTGGAACAGGTGACGAGTGGAATTACTTGGACGATGGTAGTGATATATTAGCTACCAACTGGAAAGATTTAAATTACAATGATACTACTTGGGCTTACGGACAATCTCCGTTAGGTTATGGTGATCCTGCTACTACAACCCTTTCATTCGGGCCAAACTCAGGAAATAAGCACGTAACTTACTACTTTAGAAAAAGATTTGATGTAGCCAACTTAGCTTCACTTAAAGATTCTTTATTGTTACAAGTTAGAAGAGATGATGGAGCAATTGTTCACATCAATGGTGTTGAGGTTTTTAGAACGAACATGCCTGCTGGACCAGTTAATTATAGAACTACTTCAAATACAATTGTAAGTGGTGCTGAAGAAACACAGTTTTTCCCAATCGCCTTTTCAAAAAATGTATTGAATCAAGGGGTGAATGTAATTGCTATTCAATTGCACCAAAGAGACAGTTTGAGTTCTGACTTAATGATTGATGTTAGATTAGATGAAATGCCTGATCCTCCAGTTGCAAGAAGAGCTTGTTTAGGACCAAACGATACACACATTTCGTGCTATACTTCTTTGTTGCCATCTGCACAAAGTCCTGATTTCTTCATTCCTGAAACGCACAACTTCCAAGTGTTAGTAAAACAAGGTGATTCATACATGGATCAACGAGTTAGAAATACAGTTCCTGGAAACAACGATTTTACAGGATATGTTGCTAGAAATGGAAGCAGCATTGATGGATTTTTAGGTGTTAATCATGAAAATACTCCAGGAGGATTTTCATTATTGGACATCAGATACATCGATTCTGTTAGATTATGGACTGTAGATTCTACACAAGCAGTTGATTTTTATAACAATGATTTAGTATCAACTACTAGAAACTGCTCTGGTGGAATCACACCTTGGGGAACAATCATTACTTCTGAGGAAACAACCAATGCAGGCGATGCTAACAGTGATGGTTACCAAGATGTAGGCTGGCAAGTGGAAATTGATCCAATTACTAGAAAAGTAATGGAATATGGCACTCCAGGAAAACAAGAAAAGTTATGGGCATTAGGTCGTATGAGCCATGAAAATATTGCTGTAGCAAACGATAGCATGACGGCATATGAAACAGAAGATAGAGGTACAGGTTGTGTCTACAAGTTTGTTGCTGATAACAAAATGGATCTTTCTACAGGTAAGCTTTATGCTCTGCAATTAGACGGTGGTTTAGTCTCAAGGGAGCCTGTGTTACCTACAGGGAAATGGATAAGAATCCCAAATACTACTCAAGCTGATAGAAATACTACTAATTCTTTAGCGCTTAGCTTGGGTGCAACCCCATTTAACGGTCCTGAGGATATTGAAGTTGGTACAGTTGATGGTAAAATCTATTTCACTTCAAAAGGAAACAATAGAGTGTATCGTTTTAGCGATGACAATGATTCTACTATTTCTCAGTTTGAAACTTTTGTTGGAGGAACAAGTTACTTAATCAACCATGGAAATGGTGTAGCTTCAGAAAATTGGGGTTCAGGAAATGATAACTTATCTTTCGATGATTTAGGTAACTTATATGTATTGCAAGATGGAAGTAGAAATCACATTTGGATGGTTGCTCCAGATCATACACAAGCGAATCCAAAAGTTGATTTATTTGCTAAATTACCTTCAGGATCTGAGCCATGTGGATTGACTTTTACACCAGATTACAAATTCATGTTCGTATCTGTTCAGCACCCAAGTGGAGCAAACGCAAGCACAACTCAGTTTGATGCTGCTGGAGATCCGGTTGGAATGAATGTTAGTACTACAGTTGTAATAGCTAGAAAAGAGTACTTAGGAAACTATGCTCCAACTGCTGCTCCAACTAACTTAGTTTTCACTACAACTGCTTGTGATACCATTGGTTTAACATTTAATGCAGGAAATGGAAACGGAAGAATTGTAGTTGCTAAAGAAGCAAGCATGGTGAATGAATTTCCATTAGATGGAACTACTTACGCTGCTGACAATGTTTTTGGAAATGGAACAGATTTAGGTCAAGGAAACTTCGTAGTTTTTGATGGCGCTGATTCTACTTTAACCATCAACGGATTGAAGCAAAACACTACTTACCATGTTTCTATCTTTGAATACAATGAATCTCCAAGTAAATACTACGACAGAGAATTGAGTCCAATCGATAGTGCAACTACTTCAGGAGTAACTACTGCTGCAATTACAGGTAACTTTAATGTTCCTTCTGCTGCTGTTGAAACATACACTGTTGCGAATACTACAGGATCTACTTATGCTTGGGATGCAGGTGCTGCAACCATCACTTCAGGACAAGGATCTAACCAAGTGCAAGTTACTTTGCCTTCAGGAATTGGTTCTATTGACTTGAAAGTAGTAGAAACTAACAACAGAGCTTGTGAAGGTGATACTGTTTTTGCGACAGTAAACTACGGTTTAGTTGGAATTGGGAAAATTGATTTGAACAATGCAATCAGTATTTCACCAAACCCATCAAACGGAAGATCACTATTGAAATTAAATGGAACAGATGAGCCATTTGATTTAGTAATCACTGATTTACTTGGTAAAGTAGTTGTTGAAACAAGAGTAAAACAAGTATATGAAATTGACTTGAGCAATCAAGGAAAAGGAACATACATTATTCGAATCAGCAACCAAAATACTATTGCAACTAAAAAGTTGATAGTTCAATAATTAATTAAACAATAATTTGATTGAAGCAAGGTGAGATTTCTCACCTTGCTTTTCTCGTTATATCAAATGCTTTTTAAAAATGAAAAAACTTATCCTTATTTCAACTTTCTTTATTTCTACAGTTGCTTTAACTGCTCAGAAAGAACAAGACGAACCCATTTATTTGAGAGATCGTCCTGAGGTTACCATTTTCTTCTCTGTAGATGAAGCCGCAGCTTCAAATGAGGTGGTTGAAATTTTAAACTTGAGAAACAAAGAACTCACAGTTGTTTCGCCCGGAATTAATCAGTTTCAAGAATTGAAATACTTGAGCTTAATGAAAAACCAACTGGTTGATTTGCCAAATGAGATTTTTGAATGCAGTCAATTGGAGGAATTGAACTTTCGTCAAAATAAAATTAAAGAACTTCCAATGGCTGTTGGTAACTTAAAAAAGTTAGAAGTCCTGGATGCTTCTCGCAACCAGTTTAAAACCTTGCCGGAAACCATAGGTGATATGGAAAGCATTAAAATCATTCACCTAGTTCAAAATGAATTGACGGTTTTACCAAAAGAAATTGGACAATTGAAAACCTTGAAAACGCTAGAACTTGAGTCCAACCAACTAAAAGAACTTCCTGAAGAAATTAAAGGAATCAAAGAATTGATTTTGCTAAACGCAGCTAAAAATCAATTAATTAAATTGCCAGAGAATATTGTAAAGCTAAGATCGTTGAAAGAGCTAAATTGCAATTACAATCAATTGACAGAATTGCCTGCTAAGCTTCACAAATTGAGAAAAGCGGAGGTTTTGTCTTTCAATGAGAATCAATTGAAGAGTTTGCCACCTAAGATTGCTAAAATGAAAAACCTGCAATTACTCAATTTGGCTAACAATGATTTAAAGCAATTGCCTGAAAATTTATCCAAGTGGAAAGAATTAAAAACCTTGTTACTTAACGGAAACAATTTTTCAAAAGAAGAGCAAAAACGAATCAAAGCTGCTCTGCCTCATACAGACATTCGCTTTTAGAAAATAGTAAAATTTGAAAGTTTTTTACGCCTTTGCATAACTGCAAGGGCGTTTTATTGTTTTAGACTTAATTGATGACAATGCATTTAAATTGAGAATAAAACATAGATAAAACGAGAAATTACATTAAATTTAACTTTAATAAAAAATTGCTTTATTAAAATGATTTTTAAGTACTTCTTATTGAAATTTATGTTTTTAGTTTGCATACTTTTTTCAAACATTGGGTATTCACAATTTTGCTCTAACATCGCTGTACCTCCTACAACAATTAATGGAGTAAATGTAACGTATACTTTTACAGGTTCAGTTATTACTTCTCCTTTTTCAGCTACAGCTTGCAATTTATATACTATACCCATTAATGCAGTGGGGCTCGGTGGTGTCGGTTTATTTACTTACACTATGATTTTTAATTTTCCTGTCAATAATTTGGATTTTATACTTGTTGGAGGTAGCTCTAGTCCAGGCCCACTTAATTACGAAGTTTTTACATTTACAACCAATGTAGGTATACCTTCCATTATTGATGAAGGCTCTTGTTATACAACAATAGCTAACAATGTTCTCACTCAAGGCTTAGGCGCACCAATAATGGGTGGTGGCTATTTTACCTTGCAAAATGATGAATCATTTACAACTTTAACTATTTCTGGCCCAGGTGGAAATGCTGGTGCCCTTTTTGCTATTTGTTCTTCATCAATAATTAATAAAATTGATAGAACAGAGGAAATCTGTGCGGGGGATAGTATTTTCATGGCAGGTAAGTTTCAAAATGAGTCGGGGTTCTATGCAGACACCATTTTTGGAGGAAGTTCTAACGGTGAAGATAGTATAGTGCTAATACACCTTATTGTTAATTCAATTGCTATTGACTTAGGAAATGATACAACTTTATGCCAAGGAGATACATTAACATTGGATGCAAGCATCCCAAATGCAAGCTACTTATGGCAGGACAATTCCATGGATTCTATTCTTAGAGTTTTTAATCAAGGAACTTACTGGGTTCAAGTCACGGTAGATGATTGTACTGCCTCAGATACCATCTTTATTAACAAAAATTCAATTGCTGTTGACTTAGGAAATGATACAGCTTTTTGCCAAGGAGATACATTAACACTGGATGCGACCACCACAAATGCAAGCTACTTATGGCAGGACAATTCCATGGACTCTATTCTTAGCGTCAAAAATCAAGGAACTTATTGGGTTCAAATTACGGTAGGTAATTGTACTGCCTCAGATACAATTTTGATTAACAGAAGAAAAGATTGTGAAGTATTTCTAGAAATGCCCAATATTTTTACTCCCAACAATGATGGGATCAATGATTTATTTCTTCCAATAAGTAGTAAAGGAGTAACATTTATGCATTTAAAAATATACAATAGGTGGGGAGATAAGGTATTTGAAACCAATGGGCTTTCAGTAGAATGGGATGGAGAAGATGTATCTGATGGGGTATACTTTTGGGTGATTGATTATAAGGATATTAATGGAGAAGAGAATATTGTAAAAGGGTCTGTAACCATACTGAGATGATTTTTGGCAAAAGTTTAAGAATACACGGAACAACACTATTTACGTTTTCTGAATTTTCTACTTACACCTAACATAAAGAATTGTGTTCGGGTATTGAATTTTTCTTCTATTAAACTATTAACTCCGCTATTTCTTCGCAATCCTGTATTTTGGTTTAAGATATCATTACCTGTTAAATAAATTAACCACTGCTTATTTTTTAATGTTTGATAAAGAACAAAATTGAGAAGATGTATATTCCTTCCGGAAGAAAAAGAAACAGCATTGAAACTTTGAATGCGATAATTTGCATATAAGGTCAGATTTTTAGTAATCTCAAGTACCCCATTGGCATTCCAGCTGAGGTTGGTAAAACGCTGGTTAAAGTCAGGATTTGCATCATATTCAGTTTGAGTTGAGGTAAAATCAAGTCCTAAATTTAAATCCCACTTTTCTTTCTTGTCTCTACCTATTTCAATGATTGTGCCCATTGTTTCACTCTTTACTCTGTTGATTTTTTTGTTTAAAAAAGCATCATAACTGTTTAGATTGAAATTAGGACTTATTTCATATTGTAGATTGTATTTTTTTAATTTGCCATTTAGCTTGGCATAAGTTGTTACTGCGTTATAAAAATCAGTATTAGTTGGGCTGATAGAAGAAGTTAAGTCATTGTTGATTGTAGTTTGGTTAAGAATTTTGTTGTTAATGGTAGTAAAATTAATACCACCAGTATATGAAAAAGACGTTGGCAAGACAAATTTAAAATAGTTTAGGGAGAGATTTTGACTATATTCAGGAATTAGATTTAAATTTCCTACATAATTTTGATTTGGATTGGTGTTGTTGGGTATTGAAATTAACTGAGTAAGGTTGGGAATACTACTTTGGCTTGAATAATTAAATTGAAGGTATTCACTACTTTTAATGTTATATTTTGCAGAAGTTGAAGGATAGATGAATTGAAAGGAAGAGTTAGAGCCTGGAACCATTAATTGAATAGCTGCTAATTCAGCACCAATATTTAAATAAAATTTTTCACTGTTACGTATAAATAATAGTTTGAATTTGTTTTCACTATACTTTCTAATAAATTTATTGCTCAAACTGTCATTAAAAAATTGGTTCTCTGAAAATTTATCAAAGAATAACCTGCCAGTTTTATCTTCTTCATAAATTATAGAATAGCTTGTACTCATAAACCATTTTTTATATAGAAATTCAGTAAAATTGGAATTTAATTGATGTTTATTCATGGCATCAGTAAACAATTGTGATTGATCTAAGTTTTTATTAAATGTAGAAGTGATTAAGTCGCTTTTTGTGTCATTTTTTAGATTAGAGTAAGAATAAGTGTTTATCCAATTTCTCCCCTTTTTATTGAATTTTCTCATCAGTTTTACGTCCCAAGAATTAGTTAAATTTTCATTGATGTTTTGATGTTTACTGCTCACTAAATTACCATCAGGAGTAGCAGGAGAATAGACTGTAGTAGATTGATTTTGGAACAAATTTTCAGTAATATATAATTTAGAGCTAATGCTTAAAATGGTAAAAGAGTCTATTTCCCATTTTAGCATTCCTATTACAGAATTGTTGTTTAGTTGTATATTTTTATCAATGGTCTCAACAGTTTCAAATTTGGATGTGGGGCTAAAGTTTTGTGAATTGATAATTTGATCTAATTGAGTCTCGCTATTCTTGTATATGTAGCTTAGGTTGAAGTATAACTTTTGGCTAAACTCATGATTTAAATTGATGCCAGAGAGATAGCTTTCATTAATACCCTGACTGTTATTTCTCATAAGATTGGAATTACCACCGTTAGCACTCTTGGACTCATTAAACGAAGAAGAAGCTTCATTTAAGTTATTGGTGTTGCCTATAATACTAGCTTGGGTTTTTTCATTGTATAAATTATGATTTCCTTTGGCACGATAGGTTTTTTCATTTCCCAATGCTAATTCAATTCTACCAAAATGTCCTTTTTTATATTCTTCTTTTAAAGCAAGGTTGATGGTTTTCACAACTTCCCCATCATCAACACCGGTGAATTCAGCTTCTTCCGTTTTTTTATTGATTACTTCAATTCGTTTAATTGCCTCAGCATCTAAGTTTTTGGTTGCCAATCTTGGGTCATTGCCGAAGAATATTTTACCATCAACTAAAACTTTTTCTACTTTTACGCCATGTACAATTAGGTTGCCATCTCTATCCAATGAAATGCCGGGTAATAATTCTAGTAATGCTTCAACATCATCGCCGGCTTTGGGTTTAAAGGCTTCTGCATCATAGATCAATGTATCTCCCTTCATTCTCATTGGAATTATTTTCGGTTCAATGGTTACAGTTTTTAACTCAATAGATTGCTTATTGAGCATTGTTTCCCCAAGATTGATTGATTTCTTCGACCAATTGACAACTAAGGGATAGACAATAGGAGTGTAGCCCAAATAGGTGAATTGAAGTAAATAAGAAGAAGAGTCTTTTATTTTTAATAGGTATTTTCCTTTTTCATCACTCATTGTAAATGTTTGAACCGAACTGTCGGCAGTATTTAAAAGCACTATTGAAGCGTGTGTGAGTGGTTGTAGGTTTGTATCAATTACTTTTCCTTCTATTTCAAATTGTGCCTTGATGTAAACGGGTACGATGAGAAAAAGTAAAACTAGGCTTCTTTGAAAAAAAATGATTATTTATTTTAAGTCTTAAAGACACTATTTAATTTATATATAATTTTAATAAGCGGTTCTATAATTATTATAAAACCGCTTAATGTTCGAAGATAAATTAATACTTAATTATATAAAAAATATTAGCAACCTTGGGGACAATTATTGAGATTATAACCATAAATGTCAATATTAAATCCATTCGTAACCACAATACACCATTGATAAGAAGGCCTTGCACCGACACATGGACCAACAACATCTTGTAATCCACATCTGTTAATGCCACCGCAATTTTGTCCTGGATCTGAATAATAAGCAGGAGTTGCATTACTACCAGCTATAACACAAAAAGGATCAGGTGTTGCAATAACTTGATTTACTACTTCTGAAGCATCTCTTGGTATGTTTTGTGTTCCCTGCGGTGGTACAGTAATTACAGTTTCATTTAGATCATCACCTGCTCCTTGACCATTTGCATTTTGACAAGTTTGAGGTACAACCAAAGTAAATTGCACAATCATATCAGCATTTGTATGATTAGTAATTGTAACAAATTGAGCTTTGGCATTAATAGTATTTGCAAATGAGAAAATACATAGCAGTAAAATTTTTGATATTAAAGTTATTTTTTTCATTTTTATGAATTTTAAGTTATTTAATTACCCACCTTCGGCGAGTTTTAATTGTGCTTTGAAAAATTCAATTCAAAAATTTCAACTTTACTATTTCGTCACTAAATTGTCATTTTGGGCGTTACCCTCAACAGTGATATTATTTTTTAAGTACATCCTCAAAGTAGAATTTTAAAGCGCATCAAATATATAAAATATTTACTTATATGATGTATATTTATTTGTTGTAATATTATTTGGTGTGATGATTCATATTTGTTTTGTGAATGAATCAGAAGAATTACGACAAATTGGGGAGCGTTTAAAAAGTTTGCGAATGAAGAATGGTTATGGTAGTTATGAGGATTTTGCAATCAAAAATAATCTTTCTCGCATGCAATATTGGCGTATAGAAAAAGGTAAAACAAATTTAACTTTTAGAAGCTTGTTAGTAATTTTGAAAATTCATAAAATTTCTCTTAAAGATTTTTTTTCTGATAATTTTTAATGTTCAAGCCAGTTAAAAGAAACTTGTAATCTTCGCTAATTTGTGGAATTACCTATTGGAATTGCACAATTGCTTATTAGATAATTTTAACCCCTATAACTATCCAAGGTATTTTCTTAGCAAAAAGCAGATTTAGTTTATGTGATATTTAAAACCTATATTCAAAGAAAGTTAAACGCTCAGTAAGTCTCAAATTCGATTAACAACTGGTTTTTTTCAACTGCTTGCCCTTTATTAACAGCAATTGACTTAACAACCAAATCGCTAGGAGATTTCAATACGTTTTCCATTTTCATGGCTTCTAAAACCACTAAAGGATCGTCTTTTTTTATGCTTTGTCCCACTTCAACATTAATCGATAAAACCAATCCCGGCATAGGAGCTTTCAATTCTGTAATTCCCGCTGCAGCCAAACTGTCCATGCCCAACTGATGTAAAAGCAGATCGAAACGATCTTCCACTTTCATTTGATAATCATGACCGTTTACTCTAATTGTCATTTCTTTTTCAGAGGCATTACCGTTAATCACTTCTACCTGATACGATTTATGATTCATAATCAAGTGAAATTTTCCTGGCTTTAATTGCTTCGAATCAAATAACTTTTCAGCTCCATTCACTAGATAATTCCCGTCTGATAGCGGTTCTATGTGGTAGGATTTTTCATTTTCAGTAATTACTTTAAATTCACTCATAGCGAAGCAAAAATACTGTTTATCCGTTTGTTCATCACATTATATAGGAGATTCTGTCAAAAAATTTATAAACTCATAACCAAAGTTCCAAAGGATCTCCAAGATAAGGCTACTCCAGACTTCCGTCTCCCAACTTCCTTCTTTCGTCTCCCAAACTCCCGACTTCTCTCTCCCAATTTCTCTCTTCTAACTAAAAACAAGTAACTTCGCTGCCTTAAATTTTATATAGATGATGAAAAGACGTATTTTTAAAACTGCCTTCTTTATAGCCCTTAGTGGGTTGTTTGCTTGTAGCTCTAATAAAGGAGTGGTTCAAGCTGATGATTTTGTAATGCTCGACACTGTTGAGGTGAATCCATACACTAAAATTGAAACTTACCAAGCCTCAGAAAAGCGTATCAACGATATTTTACACACCAAATTAGAGGTTTCCTTTAATTGGGACAGTGCTTTTTTATACGGAAAAGCGAATTTGCACATTAAGCCTCATTTTTATCCAACTGATAGTTTAACGCTTGACGCAAAAGGATTTCAGATTCATGAAGTTGCATTGGTAGATAAAATTGGAAAGAAGACACCACTTACTTTTACTTACGACAGTGCTTACCTGAAAATAAATTTAGCAAAAACGTATAAAAGAACTGATACTTATCAAGTATTTATCGATTACACAGCGATGCCAAATAAATTAAAATCAAGTGGTAGCATGGCCATTACCAATGAAAAAGGCTTGTATTTTATCAATCACGATGGTAGTGACCCAAATAAGCCCAAACAAATTTGGACACAAGGTGAAACGGAATCAAGTTCTTGCTGGTTCCCAACCATTGATGCACCCAACGAAAAAACTACACAAGAAATTTACATCACTGTTGATTCTAATTATGTAACACTTTCAAACGGAACATTAATGTTCCAAACTGAAAATGAAGATGGCACTAGAACCGATTATTGGAAACAAGAATTGCCACATGCTCCTTATTTGTTTATGATGGCAATTGGAGAGTTTGCTGTTGTAAAAGATGAATGGAAAGGCAAACCAGTGCATTATTATGTTGAACCAAAGTACAAAGAGTTTGCTCGTGACATTTATCCAAATACAGTTGAGATGTTGGGTTTCTTTTCTGAAAAATTTGGATTTGAATACCCATGGGATAAATACCACCAAGTAGTTGTTCGCGACTATGTTTCAGGAGCAATGGAAAATACCGGTGCGGTTATTTTTGGAGAGTTTGTTCAAGGAAACGATCGTTTTTTGGTCGACAATGCGGCGGAAGACATTGTTGCTCATGAATTGGTTCACCACTGGTTTGGCGATTTAGTTACTTGTGAATCTTGGGCAAATCTTCCACTCAACGAATCATTTGCTACATATGGTTCTTATTTGTGGAATGAGCACAAATACGGAAAAGACGAAGCAGATTTAGGAGGCTTGAATGATTTATCAGCCTATTTTGCTTCTACTCGAATGAATAAGAAAAAACTGATTCGTTTTGACTATGATCAACGTATGGAGATGTTTGATGCACATTCTTACCAAAAAGGGGGGAGAATTTTGCACCTACTTCGTAATTATTTAGGTGATGATGCCTTTTTTGAATCATTGAAACATTATTTGAATAAAAAAGCATACCAGCCAGCTGAGTTTCATGAATTACGCATGTCCTTTGAAGCAGTAAGCGGTGAAGATTTGAATTGGTTTTTCAACCAATGGTTTTTAGGTGCAGGTCATCCAATTATCAAAGTTGAAAAAAACTACGATGATTCATTGAAAGTATTGTCAGTGACCATTACACAAAGTCAAGAGGGGGATGACATTCCTGAAATTTTTGAATTGTACACTACGTTGGGTATTGCCGATGAAAATGGAGATTTTACAGTTCACCCAATCCACATTGTAGAGAAAGAGCAACAATTTGAATTTCCATTAACAACTCCACCTAGTTTAGTGAATTTGGATGTAGAAAAAGTGTTGATTGCTGAAATTAATCAGGCAATTGATAAAAAAGATGGGATTGCACTATACAATCATTCAACAAATTACATCGATCAAAAAGATGCCTTGGATTATTTAAAAAATGACAAACGTGAAGAAGCATTTACTGTTATTGAAACGGCATTGAATTCTGAATTTTGGGGCTTGCGCTCAAGAGCGATTCGAAACATCAAAAATTTAGCAAAAGCAAAACCCGAAGCTACTTTTGCAACATTAAAAAAATTAGCAACTTCTGATGAAAAGTCTTCTGTTAGAGCAGCTGCCGTTGCTGCAATTGGTAAGTATTTCTCAGATGAAGTTCCAGTAGGCTTATTGGAAGAAAGTACCAAAGATATTTCTTACAGAGTGGTTGCAGAAGGCTTAAACGCATTGTATGAAAAAGATGCCAAAGCAGGATTGGCTGTAGCAGAAGAATTAGAAGTTGAAGAAGACAATAGTTTAATTCTTTCAATTGCAACAATTTATACAGAAGATGGAGCGCCATCTCGCAACGACTTTTTTACAACTAAACTAAATGAATTAAGTGGTTTTAGTAAATATCCTTTTGTGATTAGTTATGTTGATTATTTGCAAAAACAAGAAAATCAATTGATTGAAACTGCCATTCCAGTGTTGGCGAAGGAAGCCAAAGCCGATGGTTTTTGGTTTGTGCGCATGGCACCGATCAATGGATTAGCGACACTTAAAGATAAATTTATAAAAGAAGCTGAAAGTAAAAAAGAACAAATCACCAATGAAACTGAATCCTCTCAAGTTGGAAAACTTCAAAAGGAAATAGCTGAAGCAGAAGCAATTTCTAAAAGTATTGTAGAAGTATTAGAAGACTTAAAAGCTGAAGAAGAAAATGGAAACGTTTTGAGAGTAATTAATCAAGCATTGGATTAGAAAGGTTACTTAAATGGGTTAATTGATTTTAGACCTTGTTTGATAAGAGGCTTGCTGGTATTTTTACTATGACTGAATGGTCAGATACTTATGAAGTTTTTTGTTCAATTCAAATTTATAGAATTCTAAAGGTACTTTTAAAAAGCCTACTTTAGGGTGCTTGTGAATTAATTTCGTTCCTTGCTCAACCTTTTAAGCTATTTGACGTCTTTTTTTAATGACTAAATTTTAAAAAAATCGAAAAGTGCACTAATACTAACATGATTGAAGAATGTCTTTCGGGCAATCATAAAGCTCGCAAGAAATTGTACGAGCAATTTGCGAATCAGATGTATAGTCTTAGTTTCAGATATGCAAGAAGCAAGGATGATGCAAATGACATTTTCCAACAAGCATTTTTACATGTCTATAAAAACCTCAATCAATTAAGAAATCCAAATACTCTTAGTGGTTGGGTTAAATCTATTTTTATCAATACAGCTTTAGATTATTGTAAAAAGAACTATAATTCCCATGTGCTATCTATTGACCATTGTGATAATAATAGAGCGCCAAATAACCTGAATGAAGCAGTTAGTAATATTGAAATGGATGAGTTAAGGACTATTATTCAGCAATTACCTGAGCAGTATAAGAATGTTTTTAACCTTTATGTGATTGATGGTTTCAGCCATAAGGAAATATCCGTAAAACTTTCATTATCAATTGGAACATCAAAATCTCATCTTTTTCATGCACGAAGATTAATAAGACTTGAAATTATTAAACAAGACGCTTTAGAAGCTCGGCGATTAAAAAGAGATGAATAAAGAAAAGGGAAATATAGATTTTGACCAAATTGTTCGTGAGCGTTTTACGAATAATTTAATGGCACCTCCTTCAGAAATGTGGCAAGAAATTGACAACGCTTTAACTTCTGAAGCCGACTCACAGCTAGATAGTGCAATTGGTATGCGTTTTCAAGAAAACACCTTATCTCCATCCTTTCTTCTACGGCAAAAGATCTTAATTAAGTCCAGTCTACTAAAATTTGCAAATAACAACTATTTGATTCTAAAAGGAATTGGGATATCAATTGCATTTTTAATAACCACTACATTTGCGTATTATGGCTTAGGTGAACCAAAGACAGCTTCGAAAGAACAAAAAGTAATTCAAGCTTCGAACAAAGATGATATTGAAAAAAAATCAAGCGATAAATTGAATAAACAAATACAATCAACTGTTGATAGTAGCTCTAAATTGAATAAACTCCCATCCGATCAGAATTGGATGAATGTTTTTAACAATAACACCAAAGATAATGAACATGCCAATGCTAAAAGAATTAAGCAACTTAATGAGACACTAACAAAAGAAAGTCAATATTTAGAAAAAGAAAAACAATTTAGTTTACCCAATAACTCTCAGGAAGAGGAAGAAACTCATTTGGATAAGAACTTAAAATCAAACCCTATTACTAATTACCCAAGTCAATTTGATGAAGTAATTACTAAAAGTGATTCAAACACGAAGAATCATAATAAAGCAAACACTTTAAGTAAGTCTGCGTTGAATCCTGAGCTGATTTCAGAATCATTAATTAAAGGTCAGAAGAACAATAATGTAGTCATAATAGAAAAAGCTGATAGCATTAAAAATGAATTAAATAGCTTGGTAGTTGATACTACTAATTCTTTAGGAAATACATCAGAATCAAATCAAAAGTCAAACAATAAAACTATAGCAGACACACTTGGAAGAACCAATAAAAGCGAAACAGTAGAAATTTTAGAGAAAGACACGCTGCCAATAGATAATATGGAACAGGAGTTAAAAACAAATAAAACAGTACTTGATAGCGCTAAAAAGATTTCAAGGAAAGACCCCATTTTTAGGTC
>TARA_R110002050_G_scaffold249661_2_pt1 | contig 20656 bp, 18 predicted proteins | sample TARA_R110002050 | Tara Oceans TARA_R110002050 (sample SAMEA4396988) | marine metagenome | biome: Polar Biome; feature: [DCM] deep chlorophyll maximum layer (ENVO:01000326); material: water (ENVO:00002006), including particulate matter (ENVO:01000060) such as... | depth 25 m
CGGTTTATTTTGTGATTAAATGATAAGCCAAATGTTACTATTACGTTATAGTTTATAACTAATTGGGAAGATTCTACACTTCATGACATCTGTCATAAAATTAAAAAACAACCTGAATTAATTTTGACCTCAATAACTCATATTTAAATAATTATGAATATTTCACACATAGAACATATAGGGATTGCCGTAAACAACTTAGAAGACTCAATAAAATATTATCAAGACGTACTTGGAATCACATGTTATGCCGTTGAAGAAGTTGTTGATCAAAAAGTGAAAACCGCCTTTTTTTTGGTAGGTAATACAAAAATTGAATTGTTGGAAAGTACATCTCCAGATGGGCCTATTGGCAAATTTATTGCTAAAAAGGGGCAAGGAATCCACCATATAGCCTTTGCTGTAGATAACGCTACCAACGCTTTAAAATTAGCCGAAGAGCGAGGTGTAACACTGATTGATAAAGAATCAAGAAAAGGAGCAGAAGGTTTGGATATTGGATTTTTGCATCCAAAATCTACCTTAGGAGTTCTTACCGAACTTTGTTCAAAACCCAAATAATTTCAATTAATAAAATAGATAAGTAAAAACATAACAGTATGGCAAATCAAGATAAAATTAACGAGCTCATTGAAAAAAGAGCCAAAGCAAGGTTAGGAGGCGGTGAAAAACGTATCGATTCTCAACATGCTAAAGGAAAAATGACAGCTCGTGAAAGAATAGATTTTCTACTAGATGATGATAGTTTTGAGGAGTTTGATATGTTTGTAACTCACAGAACAAAGTCTTTTGGATTAGATAAAGAAATATATTTATCAGATGGTGTTGTAACCGGGCACGGAACTATTGATGGCAGAATTGTATACATTTTTGCTCAAGATTTTACGGTTTTTGGAGGCTCGCTTTCTGAGACCTATGCCTTAAAAATCTGTAAGATAATGGATATGGCCATGAAAATTGGTGTTCCCGTAATTGGATTGAATGATAGTGGTGGAGCTCGTATTCAAGAAGGGGTAAGATCGCTTGCGGGTTATGCTGAAATTTTTCAACGAAACATAATGGCTTCAGGTGTTATTCCACAAATATCTTCCATATTAGGGCCATGTGCCGGAGGCGCCGTTTATTCACCAGCCTTGACAGATTTCACCATAATGACAGATCAAACAAGTTACATGTTTGTTACAGGACCTAAGGTCGTACAATCGGTTACAGGAGAAATTGTAACTCCCGAACAATTAGGAGGTGCTACAATTCATTCTACCAAATCTGGAGTTTCACATTTTTTGGCTGAAGATGATGAGGAAAACTTAATGCTTATTAGAAAAGTCTTAAGCTATTTACCTTCAAATAATCTTGAAGACCCACCACTTATTTCAACCTCAGATCCTATAGATAGATTGGATGATATCTTAAATACCATTATCCCAGAAAACGCCAATCAGCCTTACGATATATTGGATGTTATTACAACGATAACAGATAATAGTGAGTTTTTAGAAGTCCATAGAAATTATGCTAAAAACATTGTAGTTGGTTTTGCACGTTTTAATGGACATTCTGTTGGTATTGTAGCTAACCAACCTAAGTATTATGCTGGCGTTTTAGATACCGAAGCTTCAAGAAAAGCCGCCAGATTTGTGCGCTTTTGTGATGCATTTAATATTCCAATTATAACGCTAGTTGATGTACCAGGATTTTTGCCTGGAACAGGACAAGAATATGCCGGAATTATTTTGCACGGTGCTAAACTATTATTTGCTTACGGCGAAGCAACCGTTCCTAAAGTAACTATAACACTACGTAAATCTTATGGAGGGGCACATGATGTAATGAGTTGTAAACAACTTAGAGGAGATTTAAATTACGCATGGCCAACGGCAGAAATTGCTGTTATGGGAGCTAAAGGTGCTGTTGAAGTTTTAGAAGGTTCTAACATTCGTAAGATTGAAGATGCAGATGAAAAACAGCATTACATTGAAGTAAAAGAAAATGAGTACAACACTAAGTTTGCAAACCCATATGTGGCTGCAAAATATGGCTTTATAGATGATGTTATAGAACCAAGAAACACACGGTTTAGAATTATTAGAGGGTTAGAATTACTAGCTAATAAAAAAGAGGTAAATCCACCAAAAAAACACTCAAATATCCCACTATAATGACACACATATTATTATATACAGATAAATTAAGTGAAGGCTATGTTATTCTATTTACGGGTCTGGTAATTGTTTTTTGTGGATTACTCCTTTTAACAATCTTTTTTAAGTTTGGATTGCCGTTCATGCTCTATGTGTACAAAATTATAACTAAAGGGCCAGATAAAAAGGTTGCAGAGATTTCTTCAAAAGTAAATGAGGAATTTACTGGAGAAGTTGCAGCAGCAATTTCTACTGCTATTTACATGTATCTTGACGAACAGCATGATAACGAAAACGCCATTTTAACTATTAAACAAGCCCGTAAATTATATTCTCCATGGAGTTCTAAAATATACGGAGCTTACAATAAAAGATTATAAAATCTTAAAGAAATACAAAACCATGAAAAATTTCACATTCAAAATAAATGAAAACAGTTATAGTGTTAAAATTGTTTCACAAGAAAATAATACGATAGATCTGGAAGTAAACGGAACTAGTTATTCCGTAAAAATGAAAGAAGAAATAAAAACACGTAAAACACCAACACTTGTTCGTAAACCATCAAATACGGCACCTGTAGAACTCGTAAAAGTAAGCTCAAATTCTTCTGGAAAAGCCAAAGTTACCGCGCCAATACCAGGGGTTATATTATCTATTAATGTAAAAGTTGGTGATACTTTTAAAGAGAATGATTTGTTATTGGTTCTTGAAGCTATGAAAATGGAAAATAGTATCGTTGCAGAAAAATCTGGCGTTGTTACTGCTGTTAATGTGGCTGTAGGACAACAAGTTCTGCAAGGTGAAGTAATGATAGAATTTGAATAAAATAAAGAATGTCAGTTCAAGGAAAATGAAGTTTGTTATAATGACGCTTAATTTATTGGATACTTTGATTTGACCAAAACAGAAAAAAATGAAGAAAATAATATTAATATTTGGAGTTCTATCACTGTTGGTTTTTATAAGACCTGTTTTAGGGTTTAATACTAATTCTGCTAAAACAGAGGTGTCTGCGATGAGTTATGATGACGATATTACCGTTGCAGAAGGATTTATTTCGGAGGCTTTTAACGGTATTAAGCAATTTTATCAATACACGGGTTTTGCAAATGCTACTTCTGGTAACTTAATCATGATTATTATTGGAATTGTATTTATCTATCTTGGAATTAAATTTGATTACGAACCGCTCTTGCTAATTCCTATTGGAACAGGCGTAATTATAGGGAATATTCCATTTGTTGTCGGTAATCAAACAGGAATTTATGAAACGGGATCGGTATTGAATTACCTCTATTTTGGGGTAGTGAAGGGGGTCTATCCGCCACTTATATTTTTAGGAATTGGCGCCATGACCGATTTCTCATCCCTTATAGCAAATCCTAAATTAATGCTTCTAGGTGCAGCGGCTCAAATAGGAGTGTTTGCAACTTTTATAGGAGCGCTTTACTTAGGATTTAATTTACCCGAAGCGGGTGCTATTGGTATTATTGGTGGAGCCGATGGGCCAACAGCGATTTTCTTATCCTCAAAATTGGCAAATGGTATTAATGTGTTGGCAGATGGTACAACGGTTAAAAATTTAATAGGACCCATTGCGATTGCAGCCTATTCTTATATGGCGTTGGTGCCCGTTATTCAGCCTCCAATCATGAAGTTATTAACGTCTAAAAAAGAGCGATTAATTAGAATGAAACCTCCCAGAGCAGTGTCACAAAAAGAAAAAATGATTTTTCCAGTAGTGGCATTATTGCTAACAACCTTTATATCGCCTAGTGCATTGCCTTTGTTAGGGATGTTGTTCTTTGGAAATTTATTAAAAGAGTCTGGTAGAACAGAACGACTTGCAGATACTGCTCGTACTAAATTAATAGATATAGTAACCATTCTTTTAGGAGTTACGGTAGGAGCTTCAACCCAGGCAGATATTTTTATTACAAAGGATTCTTTGATGATTTTTGGATTGGGAGCAATATCGTTCGTTATCGCCACTATGGGTGGTTTGCTTTTTGCGAAATTCATGAATTTGTTTCTTAAAGGAGATGAAAGAATAAATCCACTTATTGGAGCAGCTGGTGTTTCTGCTGTTCCAGATAGTGCAAGGGTAGTACATGCTGAAGGTCTTAAAGCGGATCCTCGCAACTACTTATTAATGCACGCTATGGCACCAAATGTTGCAGGGGTTATTGGTTCTGCAATTGCTGCCGGTATTATTTTAAGTTTTTTAGGATAGAAACTGATTATTGAATAAAAGAAAATACATACAAACTAAAATTTTTTAAAATGAAAATTCCAAATGTAATGTCAGCCTCTGAAGCTGTCAAGCTTATAAAATCAGGAAATAGAGTATTAATTCAAGGAGGTTCTGCAACACCTCAAACATTAATAAAAGCTATGGTGGCTCGCGCTCCAGAACTTAAAAAAGTTGAAATCTGTCACCTACATACAGAAGGGGAATGTGGATACACAGATCTAGAATTAAGAGAAAGTTTCCATACAAGTGCTTTCTTTATTGGTGGAAATGTGAGAAAAATGGTTGGCAACACCGTTGATTATATTCCTATTTTTTTAAGTGATATTCCAAGTTTATTTCGTGAAGGATACATGGATTTAGATGTAGTTTTAGTTAATGTATCACCACCTGACAAACACGGGTTTTGCTCTTTGGGCGTTTCGGTAGATATTGTAATCTCAGCCGTTGAAAACAGCAAAAAAGTTATTGCGCAGATCAACCCAAAAATGCCTCGTACGTTTGGTGATGCATTAGTGCATTTAAACCAATTTAGTGCTTGTGTTTTAGTAGATGAAGACATTCATGAAATGAATTTGGCAGCTCCTACAAAAGCTGAAAGAGCAATTGGTAAAAATATAGCAAATATTATTGATGATGGCGCAACCCTTCAAATGGGTATTGGAGGCATTCCTAATGCTGTATTAACATACTTAACAAACCATAAAAATTTAGGAGTTCATACCGAAATGTTTTCAGAAGGCATTGTAGATTTGGTAGAGAAAGGCATTGTTAACGGGTCTCAAAAAAAAGTAAATCCTTATAAAATTATTTCAGGATTTGCCATGGGAACAAGACGTCTGTATGACTTTATGGATGATAATCCTGAAATAGAAATGTTAGATATAGCCTATGTGAATGATACGGCTATTATTCGTCAAAACCCAAAAGTAACCGCAATCAATTCTGCCATTGAAATTGATTTTACAGGTCAAGTTTGTGCTGATTCTATAGGAACCAGAATGTTCTCAGGCGTTGGAGGTCAAATGGATTTTATGCGTGGTGCAGCTTTATCAAAAGGAGGAAAACCAATTATAGCTATAACTTCAACCACTTTGAAAGGCGTATCTAAAATTGTTCCAAATTTAAAACCTGGAGCAGGTGTTGTTACAACAAGAGCACATGCTAGGTATGTGGCCACTGAATATGGTATCGCAGAATTATTTGGCAAAACATTAAAACAACGAGCCGAGGCCTTGAGAGATGTTGCGCATCCCGACCACAGAGAAGAATTAGATAAAGCGATTTTCGAACGTTTTGGAACTAACAGTGTAATGATTTAAATTTATAGTTGAAAAATATAAAATATGAGTACTAACAATAAAACACTTTTTTCAGAATTTGCTCCGGTTTCCAAGGAACAATGGATGGAACGAGTGAATGTTGATTTAAAAGGTGCCGATTTTGACAAAAAACTTGTTTGGAAGAATTTAAGCAAAATCGATATTCAACCTTTTTACAACACCGAAGACAAACTAGAATATGTTACCAATACAGGTGAAAATTCACAAGCATTGATCAACTATCGAAGCATTATTGTTGAGTCTGTAGAAAACGGAAATAAGCAAGCTTTAAAAGCCGTTAATGAAGGTGTTACAGGGCTTCTTTTTACAATAGATAAGAATGTATCAGTAGATAAACTTTTAAGCGATATTAATCTAAACGATGTTGCGGTCTCCTTCATTTTAAAAATAAACGATGCTAGCTTCGCAAGAGATTTTTTTGAATTTGCCGAGCAGAACCTAAAAGACACCAAAAACCTTAAAGGGTATTTCGATTTACAATTAATAACACAATACGTTACTAAGGGCAGTGTTGAGGCATCTCAATTTGATACTTTGTGCCATATTGTAAAATTGGGCAAATCGTATCCAAACTTTAAGGCGATTACAATTTCGGGCGCTAATTATTTAGACGCCGGTTCCAATCAAGTCCAAGAAGTGGCTTATACATTAAATTCCTTGGTTTATGTTATAGAGCAATGTTTAGATAAAGGTGTTGATGTTGAAACTGTTTTCAATAATTTACACATACAATTGGCTATTGGTTCTGAGTATTTCATTGAAATAGGAAAGTTTAGGGCTTTTAATAGTTTGTTGCATATTATCGCCAAAAAATATGATGTTACAGATTTTAAATATGCCCTAACAGCTAAAACATCGGTTTGGAGTAAATCGGTAACCGATGCACACACCAATTTATTAAGAGCAACTACCGAGGTCATGTCTGCCATTTTAGGAAATGTTGATGGTGTTTTAATTGATGCTTATGATAAAGAATTTAAAAATCCATCAGATTTTTCAAGTAGAATAGCGGGAAATATTTCAACCATTTTAAAAGAAGAATCTTATTTTGGTAAGGTTGCAAATCCTGTTGATGGTTCGTATTATATTGAAGAAGTAAGCACTAAAATAGCTGAAAAAGCTTTAGATCTTTTTAAAGCAATTGAAGAACAAGGTGGTTTTTATAAGGCTTTTAAAAGCGAAATCATTCAGAAACAAATTGCAGAGATACGTCAGGAAAAAATAAAATTGATAAGCCAGAGACGATTACCAATGGTAGGCGTAAATAAATACCCTAACCTTATGGAAAGGGTATCTGCAGATATTCTTTCATCTGGTGAGGTGTCAAATTCTAAAGTTTTAACCCCAAGAAGAGCTTCTTTAGAAATTGAGGCAATTAGAAAGGTAACCGAACAAATAGTTAATGAAACGAATAGAAGGCCCGTTGTTGAATTGACAAGTTTCGGAAACTTAACCATGCGTAAAGCAAGAGCGGCTTTTTCATATGATTTTATAGGTGTAAGTGGTTTTAAAATATTAACAGAACAAAGTTATAACGATGTTGAAAAGGCTGCAGAAAAAAGTGCCTTATCAGATTCTGATGTGGTTGTAGTTTGTAGTTCAGATGAAGATTATGATAAAAGTGCTTTAACTTTTGTTGAATCATTTAGAACACTTAATAAAGATAAAGTACTTTTGTTGGCAGGAAATCCAGTTAATTTAATAGATACTTTAACCTGTGCAGGATTGGATGGATGCATTCATTTAAAATCAGATGTGATTAAAACCATTGCAAGTGTACAGAAAAAAATTCAGAAGAATATTAAAACATTAGAAGTATGAAATCGTAATGAAAATAATTCGAGTAAATAATGATGAAGTTTTAGCGATTGCATTCCAATATTGAATTTTTTTTAATCATGAAATGAGCGTGTTAAATAGCATTTTATTCAACAGAGATGATTAATAATGTATAACATATGACCATTGAAAAATAAAAACAAGAACACATGAAACCAGATTTTTCAGATATAAAATTAAATACAGTTTCAAAACAAGAAACGGTACTTTCAGGGAATCAGCAAGTTTGGAATACACCAGAAGGTATCCCTGTAAAGAAGCATTTTTCAAAACAGGATATTGAAGATGCTGAACATTTACAGTTTGCTGCTGGATTACCGCCATTTACCAGAGGGCCTTACAGTACCATGTATGTCACCAGACCGTGGACCATTCGTCAATATGCTGGATTTTCTACTGCAGAAGAGTCCAATGCATTTTATAGAAGAAACTTAGCAGCCGGACAAAAAGGGCTTTCTGTAGCTTTTGATTTGGCCACCCATAGAGGTTATGATTCTGATCATCCACGTGTAACGGGCGATGTTGGAAAAGCAGGCGTTGCCATTGATTCTATTTTGGATATGGATATTTTATTTGACCAGATTCCGTTGGATAAGATGTCGGTTTCAATGACCATGAACGGTGCTGTATTACCTATTATGGCGTTTTATATTGCTGCTGCCAAAAAACAAGGAGTATCATTGAACCAACTTAGTGGAACCATTCAGAATGATATTTTAAAGGAATTTATGGTGCGTAACACCTATATTTATCCTCCGTTACCTTCCATGAAAATTATTGGTGATATTTTTGAATACACTACTAAACACATGCCCAAGTTTAATTCTATTTCCATAAGTGGATACCATATGCAAGAGGCTGGCGCTACTGCCGATATTGAGTTGGCTTATACTTTGGCAGATGGGATGGAATATATTAGAACGGGGTTAGCATCAGGATTGAAAATTGATGAATTTGCTCCAAGGTTGTCCTTTTTCTGGGCAGTGGGCATGAATCATTTTATGGAAATTGCAAAAATGCGCGCTGCACGTATGCTTTGGGCAAAAATAATTAAACAATTCAATCCTAAAAATCCGAAATCAATGGCATTGCGTACACATTGTCAAACGTCCGGATGGAGTTTAAGTGAACAAGACCCCTTTAATAATGTCGCCAGAACTTGCATTGAAGCTATGGCCGCAGGTTTAGGAGGCACACAATCGTTACATACTAACGCCTTAGATGAAGCTATGGCGTTACCAACAGATTTTTCTGCAAGAATAGCGCGTAATACTCAAATTTATATTCAGGAAGAAACTCAAATTACCAAAACAGTTGATCCGTGGGCAGGTTCTTATTACGTGGAATATCTTACCAAAGAAATCGCCAAAAAAGCGTGGAAATTAATTGAAGAAGTTGAAGCATTAGGAGGGATGGCAAAGGCTATTGAAACCGGTGTTCCTAAAATGCGAATTGAAGAAGCTTCGGCACGTAAGCAAGCACGATTGGATTCGGGGCAAGATATTTTAGTTGGGGTAAATAAATTTAGAACGGATGAAAAATCTTCTATTGATATTTTAGATATCGATAATACCGCTGTTAGAGATTCTCAGATAGAACGATTAAAAAATTTAAAAGCTAATAGAAATCAAGCGTTAGTAGCTACCAATTTAAAAGCATTAACAGATTGCGCGGTAACTGGTAAAGGTAATTTATTGGAATTGGCAGTTGAAGCAGCTGAAAATTTTGCTACTTTAGGTGAAATATCGGACGCTTTGGAAGTTCATTTTGGACGTCATAAAGCGGACACTAAATTAATAAGCGGCGTGTATAGTAAAGAAGTGAATAACGATAGTACGTTTGTCAAAGCTCAAAAATTTGCAGATAAATTTGCAGAAATTGAAGGACGCCGTCCACGTGTTATGATTGCAAAAATGGGACAAGATGGTCATGATAGAGGTGCCAAAGTAGTAGCTTCCAGTTTTGCTGATTTAGGGTTTGATGTTGATATGGGCCCTTTGTTCCAAACCCCTGAAGAAGTTGCAAAACAAGCTATTGAAAATGATGTGCATTTTGTTGGAGCTTCTAGTTTAGCTGCTGGACATAAAACTTTAATTCCGCAATTAATTAATGAGTTAAAAAAATTAGGACGACCAGATATTATGGTTTTTGCAGGTGGCGTGATTCCTGAGCAGGATTATGACTATTTATTAGGTCGAAAAGTGGCTGCTATTTTTGGTCCGGGGACTGTTATTTCTGAAGCCGCTATTTCAATTATGGAAAAATATTTAGAACAAGATTCATAGTAAAACTTGTCCAAGATGTTTACGTCATTGCGAGTTTTTTCATTAGAAAAAAAAGCGAAGCAATCTTTCAAATCGAAACTAAATCAAAATTCAAGCAAAGGATTAACAGACTGCTTCGACTTTTAAAAAAAAAGTCTCACAATGATGTAAAACGATAAACAGATTGCTTCGTCGTCCCTCCTCGCAATGACGATTCATTAAGATCAAATCATTTTTTTAAAACTTTCAATAATTTGTTCTGCTGTTTTTACAGGTAAAATTTTAGAAGTAATATTATCTTTTTAAATTTTTTTCCAGGTTGTTTTGGCGGTAGCACATACCTTATTGTTTTCTTCAATTTTTATGGTATGCACAAAAGTGCCATCTTCTATATCCTTATTTGTCAAAGACAAAATATTGTCGCCATATTGAGCCTCAGCAATAAAACGACCATCTATTTGATGCAAATAATAATTATCTACAATGTCTTCAGGGATGGATTCAATGACCCATTGTAAATACCTAATATTATTCACATGTTTATTCATGTCTGTATCAAACCGATTGACTTTAAATTTTTTTAAATGGCTAGCTAAGTCTATGGCTTCTATTTTTTTCTTGATATTTTTGACAATAGATTCTTCGCTATAATAGGACCATTTTTCTTTAATGTCTTGAAAAATAGGTATGGGTTTTCTTTTTTCAATATCAAAGAAAACCCATAAGCCCTTGGCACGACCTATTATATTATGTTGTTCATCAAAGATAATATTCTCCCTATATCCTTTAATTGTTGAATAACTGGATAACCAAGTTCTAATAGTAATTTTCTCTTTATAATTTGGATAACGGTCTATTTGTAGAATACCAGAAACCAATACCCATCCAACATTTTTTTTAAAAAGGTCAAATAAACTATGATTTATTGAATAACAATGGTCTGCCGCTGTTTCTTCCAATAAAGCTAGAATTATAGTAGGGGTAGCCAACCCCAGTTTATTCATTTCAAAATATCTTAGCTCAAATTGTTTGTCAAAATAATTTTTCAAATTCAACTATTTAAATACGTTGGAGATTCTTTTATATTAAAAAGACTCTCTAAATTTTTCAATCAAAAGTTCAGCAGCTTTTACGGGTGAAATTGCCGAAGAAATAATATCTTTTTCTAGACTTGAAAGTTGGCTTTTAATGTCTTTTGAATCATAAAACAAATGTTTTAATGCGTCGTTAATATTAGTATACATCCACTGAATTTTTTGATGATTTCTGTTTTTAATGAAATACCCATTTTCAGTAACCAAATGCTTATATTTTAATATTGTATCCAAAACCACATCAATACCTGTATTTTTTGTTGAGGATGCTTTGGTGACCACGGGTGTCCAACCAGATTCTGATTGTGGGAAAATATGTAGGGCATTTTGGTATTGTAAACGCGCCAGTTCGCTTTTTTTGATATTATCACCGTCGGCTTTATTAATAACTACCATGTCTGCCATTTCCATGATGCCTTTTTTAATGCCTTGTAATTCATCGCCAGCACCTGCTAACATTAGTAATAAGAAAAAATCGGTCATTCCATGAACGGCCGTTTCAGATTGGCCTACACCAACGGTTTCAACTAAAATAACATCATAACCGGCGGCTTCACAAAGTAACATGGTTTCGCCCGTTTTGTTAGCAACACCACCAAGTGTGTTTCCAGAAGCAGATGGCCTGATATATGCATTTTCTAAAATGCTCAATTCATCCATGCGGGTTTTATCACCCAAAATACTGCCTTTTGAGCGTTGACTAGTTGGGTCTATGGATAAAACCGCCACTTTGTGACCTTGTGATATGAGGTGTTTACCAAAAGCTTCAATAAAAGTGCTTTTTCCAACACCCGGAACACCGGTGATGCCAATTCTTATAGAATTTCCAGAGTGGGGTAATATGGCTTGAATAACATCTTTAGCCACGGCTTTGTCACTTTCTAAATGGCTTTCTATAATGGTAATGGCTCTGGAAAGAATAACCCTGTCACCCTTTAGAGTACCGTTGATATAGGCTTGAGCGGAGAGTCTGCTTTTTGGTTTGTATTCTTTCATTCTTAGGTTTGAAATATTTATAACTCATAGTTATAAAGGCTCATAACAAAGATACTTATATTAGAAAATTGAGCCATAGAAATTGTTTTTTATTTTGGGGATTTGTTCTACTAATATATATCTGAATGTTTTTTAAATAGAATGGGAGTATGAAATAAACTGATTGTTTCGTTTTCACTCCCCGTGACATTAATTCAAAATGACGTATAAATATAATCTACGAATTCCGCGTTAGCGATTGAAGCGTTATCCTTTTTAAAACTAAATGGAGTAATTAGCCAAATGATAAACAGATTGCTTCTCCCGATAGCTATCGGGACTCACAATGATAGCATGATTTTGTTTAAAAAAAGATTCAAGCGCAAAGTGCGACCTGAAAGGTAACGCCCAAAACATATTAAACTTTTGAAGTAAGTGAATTAAAAAATACGTAACCAAAACCTAAAAACAGCATTAAGTGAAATGGGAATAAACCAAAATCACCTCCCTGGTTTCCAACAATAAAAGCGCTGTACATGCCAAAGGCAAAATAAAGCATAAGCAGTCCTTCAAAAATAATATTTGCTGAGATACCTTTTTTAATGTACTGATTGCTTTTCCAGCTTTCTTTTAATGAGCTTATATTGAATTTAGGAGTGCGGATAAAATCACTTTTTTTACCAAAATGGCCTTCTAAAACAGCGATGGAATTGTGTAATGAAAAGCCCATGGCAATTGAGAAAAAAGTAAAAAACATTCCAATGTATTTTATGAAGTTTTTGATGCCACCTCCGTATATGGTTTTATACATGATCCAATAGCAAACAAAGAATATAATGGTGCTAATAACAAAGAAGCTCATCACATAAAAATAAGGTTTTAAATGCGCATATTCGTTTTTGATATAAAGCATAGGAATACTGAGTACACCTACAATGAGGACATTTAAAAACATGGTACTATTTAGTAAATGTAAAATGCCATGAATTTTTGTTTTTGTTGAAATAGCGTCACTCTTTAAAATACGCCCAACCATTTTTTCGAAATTTTCAGCACCTCCTTTATTCCATCTGAATTGTTGAGATCTTGCTGCACTTATGATGATAGGAAGCTCAGCAGGTGTTTCAACATTTTCAAGGTATTTGAATTTCCAGTTTTTTAATTGAGCTCGGTAACTTAAATCAAGGTCTTCCGTTAAAGTGTCCCCTTCCCAGTTGCCAGCATCAATAATACAGGCTTTGCGCCATACGCCGGCCGTTCCATTAAAATTAATAAAATGACCTTTACTATTTCTTCCTACTTGCTCTAGCGTAAAATGTGCATCCAATGCAAAGGCTTGAATTTTGGTAAGGATGGAATAGTTTCTGTTAATATGTCCCCAACGGGTTTGTACCACACCAATGTGTTCATCTTTAAAATAGGGAATCGTGCGTTTTAACCAATCTTCTTGCGGTAGAAAATCAGAATCAAAAATGGCAATAAATTCACCTTTTGCAATTTTCAATCCTTCCTTAAGAGCTCCAGCTTTAAAACCGGTTCTATCAACTCGTGTAATTTGTACAATATCTAAACCTGTTTTTTTTAGTTTTTCAATATGTTCAAAGGTTGATTTTACTGTTTCATCAGTAGAATCATCTAAAACTTGAATTTCTAACTTGCCTTTTGGATAATCAATTTTAGCAATGTTGTCCAATAACCTATCCATGACATACATTTCATTGTAAACAGGCAGTTGTATGGTTACGTATGGAATTTCATCTGGGTTTGAAAAATCAAATTTTTCAGAAGTATCCAACTTTTTTTTAGACGCCAAATAATTAAATAACAGGTTAAGTTGTGCTAACGCATACATGAAAATAAGTAATAATGCAATTGTGTAAACTACTATAGTTAAAGTAACTAAAATCATTTTTTAATACTGTATTTAAAAATCCAACCTAATATTATAAGGCCTGCAAAGATACTACCTTTTATGGTTCCTGACACTTTTGAGACACCAATTCTTTGTTTATATTTCACCGGAACCTCTATGTATGTTAATTTTTGTTGCAATGCTTTTAATTGCATTTCAACGGTCCAGCCATAGGTTTTGTCTTCCATGCGCAAAGCTAATAACTTTTGATATTTTATAGCTCTAAAAGGACCTAAATCTGTAAAACGTGACCCATAGAAAAGTTTCATTAAAGATGTGGCGAGCCAATTCCCAAAAACCTGTTGCGGCATCATGGAATTTGATTCTCTTAATTCTTTCACCCTGGCACCTATTACCAAATCTATATTATCTTCAATTATTGGTTTTACCAGCGCTGTGAGTTCTTCAGGATAGTCACTATAATCACCATCTAAAAACACGACAATATCTGGTTTTATGGGTTGGTTTGCTATATAATCCATTCCTTTTAAACAGGCATAGCCATAACCTTTATTAATTTCTGTTAGAACCGTTGCGCCTGTTTCGATCGCTTTTTTTTCGGTATTATCCGTAGAATTGTTATTGATCACTATAACTTCACTAACTATTTTTGGAAGGTCATTTATAACATTTGCTATAGCATGTTCTTCATTATAAGCAGGAATGATAACTTTTATATTTGGCATTAAGAAGTAACTTTCAATGCGTAAAAGTACAATATTTTATGATTTTTTTAACGTTTTATTAAATCGATTAAATCAACGTTATTGCCAAGTAAAATATCATTGGAATTGATACGCCCTTTCATGGAGTCGTTTTCTAATTTTAAAACACCTCGTGGGCAAACTGCAGAACAAACACCACAACCCACACAACTAGAACGTACGATGTTTTCCCCTTTTTGGGCATAGGCTCGCACGTCAATTCCCATTTCGCAATAGGTTGAACAATTGCCACATGAAATGCATTGTCCACCATTTGTTGTAATCCTGAATTTTGAAAACAAACGTTGTTGGAATCCTAATATGGCAGCAAAAGGACATCCAAATCTGCACCAAACGCGATTTCCGAAAATAGGATAAAACCCAGTACCAATGACACCGGAAAAAATAGCACCAATAAAAAAGCCATAAGAAGACCGTAAAGTTTCGGCTTCAAAAATAAAAAGTTTGGAGTCACTGGAAAAATAGTGCATGGCAATTAAGGTGGCAATAATCACAAAATAACCTATGGCACCATACAACGCATCTTTGCCTAACGCCTTACGTTTAAATAGCATTACTATTGTAAAAACAAGTGTGAGCAGTACTGATACACTTATTAAAAACACGTCTTTGGTGAGCCAATAGGCATTGGCATCGTAACCTAAATAGGTATATACAACAGCAGTGGTCATGATTACCACAAAGACTAAAACGGCGTGAATAAGCCAGCGTTCAAATTTCCATGTTGATACTTTTTTAGAGGACAAATGCCGGAACGAGTCTCCAGCGGTTTCTGCCAATGCGCCACAGCCACAAACCCAAGAGCAGTACCAACGTTTGCCATATTTATAGGTAAGGATAGGTGAGATTATAAAAATAGAAAGGATGCTAAAAAGCAATAATGTTAACCCTATGTTTCCTGAATTTATAAACCCATCGATTCTATATTGCTCAAAATTATAATAGTTTAATGGCCAAATACTTTTTATATCGTAATAAGGTAAAGTGCTGTTTAACCGATACATAATTTCCGGAATCAAAAACGCAAAAATCAATTGAAAAAACATAACAGAACCTGTCCTGATTTGCTGGTATCTATTATGGCGATACTTTAACATGAACTTGTAACCAAATACTAAAATAGCAACAGTATAAAGTGTACCATAAACAAACCACTGGCTTGCTGGCCTGCCACTTAAGAGTTTGCTAAAAGGATCGAAAAGTGAAACCAGACCTGTGTTTGGGTTCCCATTGGCTCCCAAGCCTAGCAATTCGGGATAAAAATAGAGTGCAATGTAAAACAAGGTCAAAAATACACCTGTCAACCATCCTGTAATTCCTCTTGCTGTAAACGATTTGAACCAAATCCCATCATTTTTTATACCTTTTGATTTGTTTAAATAGGCAGCATTGGTAAAAAGTATTGTCCCAGCAAAAATCAGTACCATGGAGATTGTAAAAAACAAACCCTTGTCAGGGAAACTAGTATTTAAAAATGCCAGGATTAAAATAAAAAGCCCTGTAAACCCTAAACCCAGTGCTCCTTTTTGAGTTGTTGATAGCGTATTGCTTTCAGGTTTTGCCAATGACATACTATGGTTTAATTTATTACTCATAATTTTTTTGTTGTAAGACCTCACAGGTTTTTAAAACATGAGGGGTCTTCTGTAAATATGTTATTCCAATAATAATTCTTCAATTAAATTCACTTGTTTTTTCTTATGCACATATTCAAAGTTAGAATTGTTTTCAAATAAATTGATCACAAAATCCCTGCTCAATAATGTTGGCTTTTGAGAGATTAAAGCGTGATAGGAAGAATGTTGATACCTTCTGAAATCATTAATTAAATTATGATGTACAGGGTTGGTATGGATATAAATAATCAGTGATTTCAAATAATCTTCGTTAATAACTTTAATTCTGGAGAACCTATCCTTAAATAAACTCCCTGTTCTATTATACCTTTTATTGATTGCTTTAGCATACGCATTGAATAGATTGGAAAATTGCCGTGAGATTTTTTCACTCTCAGTATTGGGTTTTGTTTTAATCAATAAATGAAAATGATTTTTCAGCAAACAATACGATAAAATTTCTGAAACATCAAGAAGGTATTTTTTTATTAACAATAAGAAATAAGAATAATTTTCAGCTTCAATAAATAGATTCTCTTTATTGTTCCCACAATTGTATATGTGATAAAAATTATCTTCTGTTAAAGGCTCGTACTTCATTTATTTTTTTTGAAGACCTCACAGGTTTTTAAAACCTGTGAGGTCTGGTTTTAAACCACTACTGTTTTGGTTTTATGGTAACTTTTCAAAATTCTGGATTCAAAAGTTTTATAAAATTCTGGATCAAAATTGGCTTCGGACAAATTTTCCAATACATAATCAAGTTCCCTTTTTTCGGTTAACCATTTGTCAAAGGTTTCATGTTTCATTCTAATGCCAAAGGTGTTGATGCCTTTAAACGTATTAGAGGATTTATCATATTCTATGGTAATGCATTTGGTGTCATCGTTATGTTTCCAATGAAAATGAGCATGATTTTCTTTTGGTTTGGCAAAAACCCAACCATAGGTTTGGTATTCTATATCAAAAAACTTTGCCGAATTAAACCAATGTCCTGGTTTGTATTCCATACGATTGCCACAAATGGTTTGTGCAACCGTTTCACCCATCATTCTACCGGTGTACCAAACCGCTTCAATGGGTCTGCGCTGGTCAATAGCTTCAAGTTGTTCGGCACAATCGCCAATAGCATAAATATCTTTTACGTTGGTTTCTAAATAACGATTCACTTTTACACCTTTTCCCGTTTCAATATTAGAATCTTTTATAAAATCAATATTAGGTGTTACACCAGCAGTCAATCCAACAACATCACAAGGGATTTCTTCACCGGTTTCTTCTATAATTATCGATTTTATTTGGCCGTTTTCATCTGAAATAATTTCTTTTAAATTGGTTGATAAACGTAAATCGATATGATGATTTTTTATATGGCGGTTAATCATTTCACTTTCATCTTCGGGTAAAACATCGTTCCAAAAACTTGATTCCCTAACCAAAAAAGTTACAGGAATATTTCTGGAATTTAGCATTTCTGCAAGTTCAATACCAATTAATCCACCCCCAACAATTACAACACGTTTACATATTTTATTATTTGGTGCATATTTTTCAAGATTTTCTAAATCTTGCTTGTGATACATCCCCATAACGCCTTTTAAATCTTGCCCTGGCCATCCAAATTTATTGGGTTTACTTCCGGTAGCAATAATGAGTTTATCATAAGGTAACGAATCTCCGTTAGCAAATAACAATGTTTTGCTTTGGGTCTCAATTGATTTAACGAATCCTTTTTTAAGATGAATGTTATTTTTTTCCCAAAACCAATTTTCATAAGGTTGTGTGTGTTCAAATTTCATATGGCCCATATACACATACATTAAAGCGGTTCTTGAGAAGAAATAATCAGATTCAGCAGAAATAACAGTAATTTTTTTATTGGAAAGTTTCCGGATATGTCTGGCAGCCGTAATGCCAGAAATGCCGTTTCCAATAATAACAATGTGTTCCATTAGTAATGTTTAATTAAAGGTTTTGTCGCAGGATTTGTTAAAACCTTAATGACATATCTACAGATTGTTTAAATTTAAAGATTAATTTAAACTTATGAAGCTAATTTGTGCATTTTGTTTTTTCTTATTATTAGGTAGTTGCGCAATGACTTCTTACCATGAATCCAAAATAAATGGTGTTAGTTATGTAGCTTCTAATGATTCCATTAATGAAAAAAATATACGTCCTGTTTTAAACATTCATGCAAATTATGCTGCGTTGATGCCCTTTGGATTTATCCGAGAATTATCGCATCCAGAAATTCAATATAATTCTGACAAACAATGGTTTGGAGAAACAAAAGCAGGTGTGAAGCAATATATTAAAGTTTTAAAAAAGGACGGAATTCATATTATGATGAAGCCTCAAATTTGGGTTTGGCGAGGTGAATTTACAGGTATGATTAAAATGATTACAGAAACTGATTGGCTGGTTTTAGAAAAATCATATTCCAAATTTATTTTGGATTATGCTGAAATTGCCCAAGAATTAAACGTTGAAATATTTTGTATTGGCACAGAACTGGAAAGTTTTATTGATGCACGTCCAGATTACTGGAATCATTTAATTGTTGAAATAAAAAAAGTTTACAAGGGGAAACTTACCTATGCAGCAAATTGGAATGAATATAACAGAACACCCTTTTGGAGTGATTTAGATTATATTGGGATTGATGGTTATTTTCCAGTAAGTGATTTAAAAACACCAACTGTTGAAGCTTGTAAATTAGGCTTAAAACGCTGGAAAACCGAGATGAAATTGTATTCTGAAAAATTCAACAAACCTATTTTATTCACAGAATTTGGATATAGAAGTGTTGATTTTACGGGTAAAGCGCCATGGCAATCTGATAGAGACATGAATGTAGTAAACTTAAATGCTCAAACGAATGCCATGCAAGCTTTTTTTGAAACTTTTTGGCATGAAGACTGGATAGCTGGAGGATTTATTTGGAAATGGTACCATAATAATGACAGGGCAGGAGGGAATGATAATACACGTTTTACACCTCAAAATAAACCTGCTGAGGCAATTATTAAAGATGTTTATTTTAAGAATTAAGCAATATGTTTTTTATAATATGAATAAAGTTCAATTGGAGAAGAGCCAAACCAGTATTTTAAATGAATAATAAAAAAATGGTATTGTAATTTCCAAATGCCATGTTTAAGATATGATCGCGTTGAGGTTCGTAATTTTTTATTGATGACTACAAATTGTTTTCTTGCAAACAACGCATTGATAAGTATGTTGTCTTCATAAATAAAATAACGTTCATCATAACCGCCAATATCTTCAAAAAGGTCTTTGGTAATAAACTGGCTTTGGTCTCCACCGCGACACATTCGCCAATTAAATTGTGTGAGCCAACTTGCAATGCTCAGCCACCAATGATTACTTTCAAATTGCATTCTGAAACAACCGGCCAAATGCCCTTTTGTAACTTCATCAACAATAAATTTATCAAAGCCTTTTGGCGGAAAAGAGTCGGCATGTAAAAAATAAAGAATTGATGAAGAAGCATTTCTTGCACCTGAATTCATTTGTATGGCTCTGCCTTTTTCAGAATGTAATAATTTAACATTGGTAAATTTTGAAACTATGTTTTGCGAGCCATCACTGCTGCCGCCATCCACAATGATAATTTCTGAAATATTTTCTTCTGATGAATTTTTTAGTAGGTGATTTATCAGTTTTTCAATGGATTCTGCCTCATTCAGAATGGGAATTATAATTGAAATTTTATTCATTTAATTTCCAATTGTAGTCTTTAAATTTGATTGTAGCATTTTCAGAAATTTGAATATCAGAATACAAATTTAAAAAGTTAATTAAGGAGCTGCTTTTTGTAAAATCGGAGCTAAACCATTTAAATATTTTTGATAATTCCAAGCTTTTTTCTGAAATCGAATTTTTACTATGATCACTTAAAAAATCTCTAGTGGCTTTGGTTAATTGATGTTCTAATTTGTCTGCAGAATAGGCTTCATTTAATAATTTAGGGCAAGAAACAGAAGCGCAAACAATGGCGAAATGAATTCTAGGTTCATCCATTTTTCTTAGAATTTGATGCTCAATGTCATCTAAATTATACCATTTTTCACCTAATTTCCATAGGCGTTGTTGCCAGGGTTTTTTAATATCTTTAATGCTTTTTATTGGGTAATTTCGCAAAATTAAATCAATGGTTAATGCATTATAGGCGTTTATCCAATAGGCTAAAGTTTCATTTTTCGACCAACTTTCATCTGGAATGCTTTTGGATACGTTTTGAATATAAGAATTAAGACTTTCTGGGTTCGTTTTTATTGTTTTATAATTAACATTTCCCTCATCAGAAACATGTTTTTCAAGAAAATTTGTCCATAGAGAATGGTCCAAATTTTGCGCTTGAAATGTGGAGTGCAAAAGGATGCAAAAAATAAAACTATAAAACTTTAATACCATTTTTTTATTGGTCACAAATCAAGTTAAAACTATGTTCCCGATAGCTATCGGGA
>TARA_R110002050_G_scaffold28690_5_pt1 | contig 20651 bp, 14 predicted proteins | sample TARA_R110002050 | Tara Oceans TARA_R110002050 (sample SAMEA4396988) | marine metagenome | biome: Polar Biome; feature: [DCM] deep chlorophyll maximum layer (ENVO:01000326); material: water (ENVO:00002006), including particulate matter (ENVO:01000060) such as... | depth 25 m
ATAATAAATGTATTATTGTAACATATTGAGACAATAGAAAATTTATTCAAATGAAAAACATTCAAATTCTACTATTCACACTAATCTTATCTAGTACTTACTCTCCAGCGCAAGAGACCAACTCTTTTCCCGTTCAAGTAAAAATTGAAAACGGAACTATAGAAGGTAACTATGATACCCATAATGGTATTCAGCGTTATTTCGGAATTCCATTTGCCAAACCACCGGTAGGCGAACTTCGTTGGAAAGCTCCACAACCGTTAGATAACTGGAATGGTATAAAGGAAACAAAATCATTTGGCCCACGACCGATGCAAACCATGGTTTTTGGAGATATGAAGTCTAGGTCAAATGGAGTTAGTGAAGATTGCCTTTATTTAAATGTTTGGACTCCAACAAATATGGATATGAAAGATTTACCAGTACTGGTATACTTTTTCGGTGGCGGAAATGTTGCCGGTGATGCATCTGAGCCACGGTATGATGGTGAAAGCATGGCCAAAGAAGGTATCGTAGTGGTTACTACCAACTATCGTTTAAACATTTTTGGTTTTTTAGCGCATCCAGAATTAAGCGCAGAGGCCTCTTATAAAGCATCCGGAAATTATGGTTTATTGGACCAAAATGCAGCGCTTAAGTGGGTGAATAAGAACATTGCTGCTTTTGGCGGCGACCCAAACAAAGTCACCATCGCTGGTGAATCGGCTGGGTCGATAGGTGTAAGCCAACAAATGGCTTCGCCTTTATCAAAAAATCTTATTGCTGGTGCAATAGGGGAAAGTGGTGCTTCAATCAATCCAACAATGTCACCGGTTACTTTGAAAGAAGCTGAAAATACTGGATTAGAATTTGCAAAAAGCATAGGCTACCCAACACTTGCGGAATTGAGAAAATTGAGTACCCGGGAAGTTTATGAACTATATAATAGTTCTAAAAGATTTGGATTTCCGGCTGTGTTAGATGGTTATTTCCTACCTAAAACACTTCCAGAGATATTCGAAAGCAAAGAACAGGCCATGGTGCCCTTATTACTTGGTTGGAATTCTGCCGAAATACCCGGAATGGCATTTACCCAAGGTCCTTATACAGAAGAAAATTATGTAAACAAGGTAAAAGAAGCTTATCCTAAAGAATATGCCAAGGTATTAGAATTGTATCCACATGGATCCGAAAAAGAAATAGAAGTATCTGCTACCGCTTTATCATCTGATAGATTTATATCGTACAGTACCTGGAAATGGTTTGATCTTCATAGAAAAAATAGCGACCAACCTGTCTATCGTTATTTATATAGCAAAATAAGACCTGAACTTGTAGATAACACACTTGCTTCAGGTTTAGCTGGCGGAACAGTAGAAAAAGTGTCTGATGCACCACCAATGCCAAAAACAGTTGGAGCGCCACATGCTTGTGAAATTGAATACTGCATGGGAAATTTACACCTGGTAAAAGACTATGCTTGGACTGCAGATGACTTTAAGGTCTCTAAAGACATGATGACTTATTTCGCTAATTTCATTAAAGCTGGAAATCCGAATGGAGAAGGTTTACCAAATTGGGAAGCCGCAGAACCAAAAGATGGTAGCCCTTCTGTCATGGTTATCGATACAGAAAGCAAATTAATCGAAGCCGAGAATGATGCCCGTTATGAGTTTTTGGATAAGGCTTACAAAAAGAATTAAAGGATAGTTATATGATTTTTGATAATTGGTATTGAGGTTCTTAAAAAAGGAATCCAATACCAATTATGTTTTTTGAGTTATATTTTGTTTTAAATGTAACCACCAAAACCTGTAAATTGCTCCCATGAAAAAACTAATTCAAATTATTGGTGCCTGGTACGGCGCAAAAAAAATTGGAGGCGGAAAATGCGGATGTATAGGCACTTTATTCGTATTCCTTATATTATTCTGGATATTAGGATATGTACTTGACGCTTTTTAAACAAGCAGATTTCCTAGTCTATTTTCTTCTTGGTCATTCGTTTTCTTTTGGTCAAAAACTTTGGCGCTGGTTTTCATATCGGCATACCTTGGGTCTTGAACAAAATCTTGTTTTTGTAGTTTGATAACCTCTATGCTTAAAAAGCCGAATTCACTTACCACCTTACCATAAAATCGGTAAATACCCCTACCTCTAAACATATATTTAGCAGCTACTGGCGGAAACAATACGGTGTCAAAAACTTGACCCTGTTGGTCTATTAGCGTTGCAAAATACATCGCCTTATTCGTATGTGTTTTAGTACGTTTTACGGTTACTAAATAACCATAGATATCGATGTTTTTATTCAGGTATCGTTCAAAATCTTTACTGCCCGTGCTATTCAATAGCGGTTCTGACAAGAGTTCGAAGGGGCTACATAAACTAAACCCGAGCAACTCCAGTTGCGTAAAAGCAACCTCTAAATCGGTACTGTACAATGAAGGTATTTCAAAGTGTTGATGCCGTGGCGCAAACAGTTTCGGGTGGTCTATCTTTTTTGTTTTGTTCAAAAAGAGATGTGCTTTCCATAACAACTCGTGTTTATTGGCTTCTGTAAATCTGAACGCATCGATACGGATCAAAATACTCACCTGCTCTATGGAAATAATTAACCGATCAAGAAAATCTTCTAAAGAAATAAAGCTTCCGTTAAGAAATCGCTCCTTTAGAATGCGCTCCATAACACGTTCTTCCAATTCACGTAAATAGCCTAAGCCTAAATACAGTTCTTTTCCATAAATACGGTTACCAGCATAACTCTTGTTTACACAAGGCGGATGTATGGTGGCACCTAACATTCGGGCTTCATGTACATAAAACTCAGGCCTATAAAATCCGCCTCCATTATTAAGTACTGCCACCATATATTCTAACGGATAATAAGCACGTAAAAATAAACTCTGATAACTTTCAACTGCATACGAAGCGGAGTGGCCCTTAGCAAAGGCATAACCAGCAAAACTAGCCACTTGGTCCCAAATTTCTTCAATAAGTTTTTCCTCATAACCCTTCTTTCTGCAGTTATCCATGAACTTATCCTGCACTTTTTGAAACTCTTCGCGAGACCGGAACTTACCGCTCATACCGCGTCTCAACACATCGGCTTCGCCCAAATCAAGATCCGCAAAATGATGTGCTACTTTAATGACATCTTCTTGATACACCATTACTCCGTAAGTTTCTGGCATAATCTCTAGCATCACCGGGTGCGCTAACTCCTCTGCCCTGCCTTTATTACGATGGCGCAGAATATACTCGCGCATCATTCCGCTTTTAGACACTCCCGGGCGAATTATGGAACTTGCCGCCACCAGCCCTAAGTAGGTATCCACCTCTAATTTTTTCAATAGCATACGCATAGCGGGCGATTCTACATAAAAACACCCCATACATTGCGCCATTTTAACCATATTATTGATTTTAGGGTCTTTTTTAAATGCCTTGATATCATGAATATCGAACTTGGCGAATTCTTCTGGGCGGTCGCGTTCCAAAATATCCAAGGTTTCCTTTATTTTAGATAATCCCCTTTGGGCAAGAATATCGAACTTAAAAATACCGACATCCTCCGCAATAATCATATCGAACTGTGTGGTCGGAAATCCTTTTGGTGGCATATTCGTAGCCGAAAACCAGTGAATGGGTTTTTCGGTAATTAAAATTCCGCCGGCATGTATGCTCAGGTAATTGGGCATGCCGTGTAGCAACTGCGTATATTTTAACACTAGGGTCGAAATATTATCTAAACGACTTGCTTGAACATTACCATCGCAAAGCAAATCGATTTCATCTTTAGGAAGACCGAACACCTTACCCAATTCACGAATAACTCCCCGCGATTGAAACGTAACATAGGTACCTAACAGGGCTACATTCTCAAATCGATTAAAAATATATTCGGTCATTACGGGCCTATCCCTATGGGAAAAATCAATATCGAAATCTGGTGGATTCACGCGGTACAGATTAATAAATCGCTCAAAATAGAGGTCAAGCTCCATAGGATCCACATCGGTAATAAAAAGTAAATAGGCTACGATACTATTGGCACCACTGCCACGCCCAACGTAAAAAAAATTCTGCTTACGTGCATGCGAAATAATATCCCAATTGATGAGAAAGTAAGAGACAAAACCCATTTTTTTAATAAGGAAGAGTTCTTTTGCCAAACGCTCTAAAACTGGCTGGTCTACTTCTGGATATCGATATGGCAAACCTTCTTGACACAATTTCTCAAGAAACACTTCATCCTCTTCCTTTGTTTTTAAATAGGTCTGAAGATTCTGTGGTTTTCTACCTTCAGAAAAATCAAAATGTATAGCGCAAGAATCCATCAACCGCTGTGTATTTTCTAGAATAAAACTATGTTCAGAAAAATGTGCCGCCAGATTAGGGATGGAATACATCTTTTCATCTTCACTCGCCTGTTCCGTAACCGATAGCATGCTGAGCAAGGTGTTATTGTCAATGGCACGTAATAATCGGTGCGCATTAAAATCGCGCTTGTTCCTGAATGTTACGGGTTGCAACAGTACTATTTTATCGCGTTGCTCTAATAATTTTGAAAAGCGAAGTCGTTTTAGTTCGTTGACAGAAACTCCTATAAACTCATTTTCAGCAAAGCTTTTCTTTTCATTCTGAAGCACTTTCTCAAAGGGATAAATAACATATGCATGTTCAAACTTCGGAGCTATTTCGGGAATTTTATTTCTCTGATGAATGTGATGCGATAAAAAATCATTGAGTTCTAAAAACCCCTCATTATTCTTTGCAATACCTACAAAACAAGGTTCTACCCCATTTCTAAAATCGATGCCCAAAATAGGTCGAACACTATATTCAGAAGCCTTACGAACAAAATTTAAACAGGCAGAAGTATTGTTGATATCCGTTAATGCCAATTGCTTTACGTGATGCTCCTTTGCCAGTTGCAAAAGCTCCAGTTCCGAAAAGGTACCGTAGCGAAGGCTATAATATGTATGGCAGTTTAGGTACACTTTTTTGTTGTTCGTTGTTCGGGTTTTGCGCTGCGCGCTATTTTTTGATTGTCGGTTGATGGTTTTTCACACTTAGTGCTGGGCTTGGTGCGCTGTCCGCTATTCGCGATGCCTTTCTTTTCTATTTTCCTCTTCTCTAACTCCCAATACTCACTTCGGCTACGCTCAGTGAATAGAAGGCGTCATTCCGAGGCTTTTCTTTGGGCGCAATGCGCAACACACTCTATTTTATTCCACCCTTTTGGGGCTAAAGGACTTATAATTTCCTGTGAGCTAGCACAACAGGCGGCAGTCCGTTAAAAGGATTATGCATTCTGCCAATGGTCTTTGCTCCCATGCCCGACGCCCGTAGCACACTCTTATCTCCGTAGCGTTTGCGAATTTCATCCATTGCATTATATAGGCTTAGAATTTCTTCAGTATCATCAAATAGATTGATTTGATAGTTACCAGTAACCAAATGACTAAAACGTATGCCTATCAATCGTACCAATAACCTGCGGTTATATAAATTCTTGAACAGGTCTAAAATCTTGGGAATCAAAATATGATCTGCACTGGTATAGGGTATACGCAATTGTTTTGAATAGGTATTAAAATCCGAATATCTGATTTTAACCGATATACAAGCGGTAAGTTTCTCTCCACGTCGTAATTGGTATGCTAGGTTCTCGGTCATGGCAATGAGAATACCTCTAAGTCTGTTTATATCAATAGTATCCTTATCAAATGTACGTTCGGTTGAAATCGATTTTCGCTCACAGAAGGGAATTACGGGCGTATTATCTATACCATTAGCCCTTTTCCAAATCACTCCCCCATTGGCGCCCAGTACCCGCTGCATAACCTCCATGGGCATTTCTTGTACGGTGCGCACTTGCCGTAACCCAAGATTTCGCAACGTCTGATAGGTTTTGTCACCTACCATTGGAATCTTTTTAATAGAAAGGGGCGCTAAAAAAGGTTTCTCAAGCCCTTCATCTATTTTCAGTTGATTATTAGGTTTTGCTTCATTGGTGGCCACTTTAGAAACGACCTTGTTAGCCGATAAACCGAAAGAAATTGGGAGTCCCGTTTCTCTAATAATCTTCTTTCGCATTTCTGAAGCGTACTGGTAGCAGCCAAAAAAGCGGTCCATACCAGAGAGGTCAGCATAAAACTCATCGATACTTGATTTTTCGAATACGGGTACATATTCTTTGATGATTTCGGTCACCACATCTGAGTGTTTGCTGTACTCCCCCGCATTACCACGAATTACAAAAGCTTCGGGACATAGTTCACGCGCCATTTTCATAGGCATACCAGAATGTACTCCAAATCCACGGGTTTCATAACTGCATGCCGCCACTATACCACGGTCTCCCGTACCGCCTACCAACAAAGGTTTGTTCTGCAACTCGCGATTGTTGAGTCGCTCTACGGACACATAAAATGTATCTAAATCTATATGAAGTATGGTCTTGCTCATAACTACCCCTCTAAAAAATCGGGATAGCTAAATTATGGATTATTTCCAATTATTAGGATTTATTCCAATATTTAACATCTTAATATTTTATTCAATTTTCTTGAGGTATGTACCAAACATCTTTATTTAAGTCAACCCCACCACCGATCTCTTCTTGCACTACCCTATCAATGATATAGATTCCTTTTGTAGCCATATGGTCAAAATCATCTATCCCATCGTTTGGAAAACCGATTCTAGTACGGTGTATGTTGAATTTTTCGGCAAACTTTCTATCAAAAGCCTTTTCAACCCCTTCTTTGCCTAACATAAAACCTAATAACCCGCCCCACGTAGCGGTAGGATTATCAGAATCCCATCCACATAATGCTCCAATTTTAATAGTTTGCTTTATATCGCCTTCCCCATATAATAAGCTAACAATACTTGCCCCAAAATTAATACCTGCCGCAAAACAACCATTACAGGTCTTATCTTTTGTAGCCCATAAATACCCGTCTTCTTGACGAATTTGATATTTCTCATGTAATGCATCTCTAGCTTCTTCCCATGTAGCTCCTGATTCATATTCACCTTTTACAAAATCGAACATTTTAGCCGAGTATGAATCATTGGGCAATTGTTTACGGGCTTCTGCAGCCATCCAATCTAGATTCACTTTAATTGGTTTATCATCATCTGCCAAAGAGGCCAGAGCATACATGACTACATTAAAATTAGAAATCCACTCTGCATTTTTTCTAGCTACCGTTTGTATAGGTAAATGCGCCATTTTCAGTGCTACATCTGAGCGTGTGGGAGCGAAAAAACCAAATATTTCGGTAGTCAGTTGGGCATCGATCATTTCATAAAATGGATTATTTTCGGGCAATCCTGTTTCTGGCGGCAGCATACCTTCCTCCATTAAATCAAGCGCTTGCTGATTGGAAACCCACAAATAGTTTTCTTCTTCTTTTTTAATATGCTTTAACCATCCGGACCTAATCATTTCACCTGATAAAAGTGATGTCTTATTTTTATAAAGCAACTCTTGATAGATATATTCAATATCCGTATCATCATCTGCACCCCAGATACTGTCTACCTCAGCGTATAAAAAATCAATTGTCTTAGAATAATTATTTGAATTCCATAAATTAGGCTGGTCGGGTTTACCCCAGTTATCACGAGTATAAAAACCTTCTCCTTTACCCTCACTATTGGGAATTCCAATTTTATCCATTTCGGTAATCAAGCCTGTCCAATTGGCAATACATTGGCCCAACCAAAAACCATATAATTTATTCTTGTATGCTGATCTCGAGATTGTAATATCAGTGCTTTTTGGTTGATAGGATTTATAATCCAACAAAGAATCTTGTACTATATCGTGTGACATTTTTCCTGTAGAACCCATTTTATCCTTACAGGAAATTGCAGAAATTACTATTAATAATCCTAAAAAGTAATGCGTAATTTTTCTTGAAAATCTATTTAAATATAATATCATAATGGATAATTTCATACACAATAAAGCTAAGTAAATAATATAATCTGATTATAGTTTCTATCAATAAATACCAAGTAAATTGCAATCTGCCAAAGCACTATTAGGATGTTAAGGTTAAATACTATCTTTGAAACAAGACTTAAATTATGCGCCAAATCCATTTTATAATTATATCGTTTTTATGTTTTTTTACTGCAACTTTATTTGGACAAAATAATCTGGACAATGAAAATTCTGTAATCAACCTTACCAAACCCGATACAGGTACAAATTGGAACATTCCTGATAAAATTACTTTAGAATGGAACACCATAAATATTGACACAAGTAAAACTATCCGTTTTTTTCTGGTACGAAATGAAATGGTCGTTCAAGAATTAGGGACTTTTAAAAATGATGGCTTTCAAGAAGGTATTGAGCTTGCTAAGAATATTGGCTCTGGCAGTCGATATCAAGTTGTTGCCATAGAATTGTTTCCAGACGATAAATATAAGATAGCCAAAAGAGTGACCCCCTTCTTTACCATAACCAATGCGGCATCTGATGAGCGAAAGAAAAAACAACAATTAGCGAATACCAGCTCAGTCCTAAGTGAGAAAAAATCAAGAACTAAAAAAGCAATTGCTCCTAAAAATACAGAAGTAACCCCAACTGAAAAGAAACCGGTCTTAAGAGAAACTTTTGAGGGTAGGAAAATATCATACACCAAGGAATTACATTTCGATTCAGAAAATATAATTATAAAGATTTGGGATCATGGTAGACAAGATGGCGATATTGTTTCTATATACCTCAATGGTGTATCCGTAGTTTCTAAATATTATTTAACATACTGGAAAAAAGAATTTAAAGTAAAATTAGACCCTAAAAAATCTAATGACCTGTTTCTTTATGCACACAATTTAGGGGACTCACCACCTAACACCGTCTCAGTTGAAATATCAGATGGTAAAAAATCTGAGAATATTGTTCTTAACTCAGACCTTCAAAGTTGTGAAGCTGTATTGATTAGTGTCAAGTAATACAATCTCATAACTCATGGGCATGGGCATGGCATCTCCAGTTGTTAAAGAACTAATAACATAAATTTACAATTGTACACTAGTGCCTACGTTTTTAGAAACGGAATTAAATAGGTTATCAAAATACTTACAAATAGTCCGATATTTACTTTAGCAAAGTCTTTGAGGATGATACGGTATGTTTTATTAAGCTCGTCTTTTTTAAGACGATAGCTAATTGCTATTTCCCTTCCTGCCAAAATACGTATAAATGCCTAAGTTGTACTCATGGGTATGGTATTGATTAACGTAAAAAAACAAAAAAGCCAGAATATTAATATTCTGGCTTTTTTGTTTTTTAATTTTCCTATTAAAAAATGGTGTAATAGGAATACTTCTTCTTCTAATTACCAATTATTTTAACATTATTATTCGGCATTTCTTTCAACATACCTAATAATGTGATTTGCAATATTTTTGCCAGTTGCATTTTCTATACCTTCCAAACCTGGCGAAGAATTTACTTCTAATATTAGAGGACCACGCGTTGACTGCAGTAAATCTACCCCGGCAATTCCTAAGCCCATAGCCCTTGCCGCCTTAAGTGCGGCATTTTCCTCTTCATCAGTTAATTCTATAATATTCGCACTACCACCTCTATGGAGATTAGACCTAAACTCACCTTCTTTTCCTTGCCTCTTCATAGCACCCACTACTACTCCGTCAACAATAAAAACCCTTACATCCGCCCCTTTCGCTTCTTTTATAAATTCTTGTACTATTACACGAGCTTGTAGACCATTAAATGCTTCTAAAATAGACTCTGCTGAATTTTGATTATCTGCCAATACTACTCCTAAACCTTGAGTTCCTTCCAATAATTTAATAACTAACGGAGCCCCCCCTACACGTTCTACAATTTGACTAACGTCTTTAGAGTAATTACTAAAAACGGTTTTTGGCAGCCCTAAACCTGCTCTAGACAATATCTGTAGGCTTCTAAGTTTATCTCTAGATCTAACCAATGCTTGAGATTCTGTTGCGGTAAAAACCTTCATCATTTCAAACTGTCTTACAACGGCTGTACCGAAAAAAGTCACAGAAGCCCCAATTCTAGGAATAACGCCGTCTACATCAGTAATTTCCTGCCCTTTATAAATAATACTTGGTTTTTTCTTTTCAATAACCAAATTACACTTGGTATGATCTATAACAACCATTTCGTGCCCCTTTTTCTCTCCGGCTTCGACTAATCTCTTGGTAGAATATAAGTTTGGATTTTGTGATAAAACTACAATCTTCATATTACTTTTTTTTTGCTTTATTTAGGTTATTTATTTGAATTAAAATTAGCATTGCGACACTTAAAATTTGAAAAAATACTTTAATCAAAATACTTCAGAACTAGCCTAGAGGTCCAAGACCAGGTAAATTTTAAGACAAGTAATCGCCAAGTTAATCTTTATTATGAGTTATTAAATATATACACCCATTTATTCAAAAGTTACTTAATGATGGTCCTTTTTAAATGCCATCAATAAAAAATTGCCATTATAATTGACCCTTATACAGGAGGAAATCACCCTTTATGCCCCAAAATCCTTTAAGGCCATATATTCCAAATAAATTTTTAACGATTATATAAATGCACATCTTTTAGAAAATAGAATGGTGCTGGAATTTTCCCTGAACAATCGATCTGCTTCAAAATTAATATCGCTCAAAGGAAAAACCACTTTAAAACTATCTGTTACTGAAAAACCTATGGCAAGACCGCTAAAAACATCCTCATAAAAAAAATAAAACCGTAACATTCTAATAATTAGATTGTTACGGTTTTTTTATGTACTCGAGGCGGGAATCGAACCCGCACTCCGAAGAACTGGATTTTGAATCCAGCGCGTCTACCAGTTCCGCCACTCGAGCATTATCGTCCACTTGAAACGATATCCTATTAAAACAGGACTGCAAAACTAAATAATAATTTTGTCACTAACACCAAAAATATCAAGATTTATGCATTAGCAACCAATTTTAATTTTTAAATTTGCACCTCCTTAAAAACAAAGGCTTCAACAATTTATCGAAGCAACTATTTGGGAAACAACAATTAAAGACATGCCATACCAAGTTCCACAACCGAAAATATTTGCTTGCACACAAAGTAAAATCTTAGGCGAGAAAATCGCTAAGGCATATGGAATGGAACTGGGCAATGTATTGTTCTCTCGTTATAGTGATGGTGAGTTTCAGCCTTCTTTTGAAGAATCTATACGTGGTACAAGAATCTTTATTATAGGCTCGACACACCCAGGTCCTGAAAATTTAATGGAAATGTTATTGATGATCGATGCTGCAAAAAGAGCATCTGCACGTCATATAACAGCGGTAATGCCTTATTTCGGTTGGGCTAGACAAGATAGAAAAGATAAACCTAGAGTGCCGATTGCAGCAAAGCTTGTTGCTAAAATGCTCGAAACAGCAGGAGCTACTAGAATTATTACAATGGATCTACATGCAGATCAGATACAAGGGTTTTTCGAAAAACCTGTAGATCATCTTTTCGCATCTACTTTGTTTTTACCATACCTCAAAAACCTTGGTTTAAATGACCTTACCATAGCCTCTCCAGATATGGGTGGTTCAAAAAGGGCTTATGCCTATTCTAAAGCTTTAGATTGTGATGTAGTTGTATGTTACAAACAAAGAGAAAAGGCAAATGTTATTTCCCATATGGAACTTATAGGTGACGTACAGGGCAAAAATGTAGTTTTGGTGGACGACATGGTTGACACGGCAGGTACGTTGACAAAAGCAGCAGATTTAATGATGGAGCGTGGCGCTATTAGCGTAAGGGCTATTACTACACATGGCTTACTGTCCGGTGATGCATACGAGAAAATCGAAAAATCGAAACTAACCGAATTAATTATTACTGACTCTATTCCAATAGAAATAAAAAGTGATAAGGTAAGAGTTTTAAGTTGTGCCAATCTATTTGCAGATGTAATGGACAAGGTTCACAATAACAACTCTATTTCTTCTAAATTCTTAATGTAACAAGAAGAAAAATTTAAAATAGAATATTAATTTTTAATACATATAATGAAGTCAATTACAATTAAAGGATCAGAAAGAGAAAGCGTAGGCAAAAAGGCAACGAAAGCCTTACGTAATGCTGGAAAGGTTCCTTGCGTAGTATACGGAGGGGATAAACCATTACATTTTTCAGCAGATGAACTAGCGTTCAGAGACTTGGTTTACACTCCAAATGCACATACAGTTGCAATTGAATTGGATGGTGGAGCTTCTGTTAAAGCAGTTATGCAAGATATTCAGTTTCACCCGGTAACAGACAAGATCATTCACATTGATTTTTATCAATTGTTCGATGATAAAATGGTTACTATGGATATTCCTGTACGTTTAGAAGGTAACTCTCCAGGTGTTCGTAATGGTGGTCGTTTATTATTTAGAAAACGTAAACTTACAATCAAAGCATTACCAGCTAAATTACCAGATTTCTTTGATATCGATATTTCTAAATTGAAAATCGGTCAAAACATTTCTGTTGGTTCATTGTTAAGTGATGATTTCAGCATTCTACATCCTGATACCACTGTTGTTGTACAAGTTAAAACCGCGCGTACTGCCGTTGCTATTGATGATGAAGAAGAAGATGGAGAAGAAGGTGCTGAAGGCGCTGAAGGTGCTTCAGAAGAAACTGCTCAAGAATAGATATCTTTTTTTAAGATTTACTACTAAGCATCCCGATACGTGTATCGGGATGCTTTTGTATTTTTATTCCATAATTCTAAATAGCTATGTTCGGTTTTTTAAAATCATTGTTTACAAAGCAGACCATAATTCAAGAAGAGAAAGATCCCATGAAGAAATTTTTAATTGTTGGCCTAGGTAATATAGGTGATGAATATACGGAGACCCGTCACAATATTGGTTTCAAAATATTGGATGAAGTGGCGCAAGCAAACGACTTTACTTTTGAAACAGCAAAACTTGGTGATATAGGGTCATATAAAATTAAGGGTAGAACCGTAATTTGCTTAAAGCCTTCAACCTATATGAACCGTAGTGGCAAAGCATTGAAGTATTGGATGGATAAAGAAAATATTCCACAAAGTAATGTTCTTGTTATTACAGATGACATCAATTTACCTTTTGGTACTATACGCATTAAAACAAAAGGAAGTAATGGTGGTCATAACGGCTTAAAGGATATAGAGTTATTTTTACAAACTATAACCTACAACCGATATCGTTTTGGTGTAGGTGCAGATTTTGGCAAAGGCAGACAAGTAGAATACGTATTAGGACAATGGGACGATGAAGAAAAAGCATTATTACCAGAGCGATTAAAAAAATCAACCGAAATAATTAATTCATTTGTACTAGCTGGTATTGCTCGCACAATGAATCAATATAATAACACATAATCTATAGTACTTTAAAATTATATATTCCTGAATTAGATTTATTGCCTTGAGCATCAATTACAATTATACTCCAATAATAAACAGTATTCGCAGTGACCGAAACCTTTATACTATTTACTGTAGGCTGAAGTGTTCGAATTAAATCGACAGGAATTGCTTCTACCGAAAAATAAACTTCGCAACTAACGATATCGTTATCTAAATCAGATACTGTCCAAGACAAAGTAACTTCGTTGTTAATGTCTTTAAATACATTTTCTGAAGATACCGGACTCACATTATTGGCAGGAAAAGGCGCAAATGTAGTTCTTGAACCAGAATTATAAAAATTCCAAATTTCACTAGATACCGTTTGGTCTACCTGACTATTTTTTGAACGTACTATCCAAGAAAATTGCTCTCCTTTTGCCAATGGCAGCTTTGCAGATGTAGTTGATGAAGTAATAGTTTGCACTGTACCTGTAGAGGTATTCGTCACTCTTAATTCATATGTTTCGGTATTATCTGCTTCAGACCACTTAAATTCTACCTGGCTAGTTTCCGGGCCTAAGCTTAAACCAGTAGTGCATTCAGAATTTTCCTCTGGAAATACCAATTGCACAGCTTCCGGAGGTGAGGGCGTTCTCTTCTTTTTACAGCTTGTAAAAGCCATCATCACACATATACCTAAAAACAAAAAGCGCATCATTCTTTAATTATTTTAGAGGTTCCTTTGACCGTCTTTCCTTCATATTTCAGGTAATAGATTCCAGTAGATAATAAACTTAAATTTAACTCTATGATACCTTGTTGTACGTTTTCGGAAGAACTGGAAATTAATCTACCATCAGCACTAAAAATGCTCACTATAATATCTTCTTTTCTGTCACCTAAATAAACTTGAACAAAATCAACTACAGGGTTTGGGAAAACTATTGGCTTCTCAAAAAAGCTAATTTGTTCTTCATAAATTCCTTGACATGGAATATCAGTAGACACCTTTAATGTATTCAATCCTTTTTCTAAATCTAAAACCACACTAGACTCTTCGGTCTGTATTGAAATTCCATTTAGCTCTATGGTATACAAAGAAGAGCCTTCCATTTCAAGGGTAATCTGTGTACCATCCAATGTAATTTTAGATGTAACGCTTAGCGGATCAGGTTCTGCTATTTGAACTTCTAAACAATATTCATTGTAAGAAATACTTCCATCTGTACCTATAATACATAAGGAATACGTACCAGAACTTAAATTTGCCAAATTAAAGGAGTTCGAAAAATTCTGAGTTATATCAAGTCCATTCCCTAAAACTCTTATTTGATAATCAAGGGCCAGTTTCGGAATTACAGATAATGCACCATCATTATTTTCCCTACATGTTTCACTAACCAAGCTTATAGTAAAATTTTCTGCTGGAAAACGGTATATAGGGCATCCAGAGGCATCTACTTCTAGACCAACCGGCGTACCAAGACAAAGGTCGTCACCGTCATCAAAAACGCCATCGTTATCATTATCTGGCCTAAAGTCACCCTCTACACAAACTTCAAGAGCAAAGGCTTTTAAGCTACCACCATCTGAAGGTGCATTATCTCGAATTTCTAAAACCCATTCTCCCAGTATAGACTCTCCATTAAAATCACTAAGACTACCTAGCGGTTTTACCATACCACTTATACCTGGATCAATCGAGCAATTGAACGACGGACTATCATCATCAAAAGTAGCATTTATATTTTGCGATTCACCACAAGAACTAGAAACCAAAGTAACTACAGTACCCGTTGGTGATGTTAGGCTAATGACCAAATCTGCTAAAAAAGTATGATCGAGGTCTATTACAACATTCATATCGGCCACAGGTAGGTCTTCATAGAATACAATTTTAGAGCTGATTACCGGCGTACCACTACTTGAAATAGAAATAGGTAATGCTGTAGCATCTTTTGTCGTGCAATTAAACTGTATGGTAGAAAAGCTAAATGCAGCACTGAAAACTCCTTCGCCACAATCATTTTTTGGTTTTACCCTCCAGAAGTATTGACTATTATTACCTATTTGTACTGGGGAATATGTATCTGTATTCACGGTAGCAGATTCTATAATGTTTGAAAAACCAGCATCAGTCGAAATTTCGACATCATAAAGTGTATTGCCCAATGCCGCATTCCATTGTAAAATAATATCCCTTGAAGCATCTACAAAGCCGTCTAGGGGAGACAATAACTGCACCGCCTCAAAATTATCATCATATACCCTTAACTGAAGAATAACTTCTTTAGTGACCGTCGCAGAAGTAGCCAAAACTCGAACTGGGTATGTACCAACAACTAAATTCGAAATACCTTGAAAATCAATAATAACAGGTGTATTGGTAAAATCAGCAGATACTGGAGTAAACTGCGCCGTTAAACCTGCAGGCATATCAATAACACTGAACGTACTCTGTTCATTAAAGCCTAAGCCCAACTCATACGTAAAAGGAATACTAATATCGTTCGGCTTACAAACATCATATACAACCTGCTCAAAATTCAATACAATTTCTGAAGGTGTTATAGAAAAATCAGCAGCGTTAACCGCAAAGAAGATATTATTATCAGCCTTTACCATGATACGACCGGCGCTGGCCGAAATATTTGGGATAATCACACTTTGACTTCCATCGTTTAAAATATTTTCAACCAATGTTATAGGATACGTAAAACCACCATCTATAGACAAAAATACTGATACCGTTTCAGCATTAATCGGTGCTATGTTGGTATTGGCTACATCCCAAGAAATCGTCTGTACCGATCCCGCCTCAAAAGTTAGTTCTGAAGTTTGTGAAGTGACTACAAATGGCCCCGCTTCATTTATCACGGACACCTGTAGCTCATCTGAAATTGATTGACCACCATTTAATGCATTATCGCGCACTGTCAACGAAAAATTCATTTCACGACCTATATTAGAGAGTGTTTCCCAAGCATCGCCTACTGTAGGCGATATTTGTGTCAATTGCCCGTCTAAAATTCGAGTCAAATTTGGGAAATAACGATGCGGCAAAAGGCTCGGGGGTAAGGACCTAAAATTAGCTCCTGCCGGATTATTAGGTCCAAAAGTAGCTTGGGTGACCACACCATTATCTATCTGCTCCCAAGTATAACTGAGAACATTCAAAGCATCGACATCGTTTGCTACCCCCGTTAATACGAAAGGTGTTCCTTTAGGTATGCTATAGTTAGACAAAGGAAGTAACGATGGCGGTGAATTGGTCAATACTTGAGTTTGCCCACAAGAAACAGTTTTTAGATAATCCCTTATTTGCACCACACTCACATAATGAAAATAATCATCACTATTGGCCGCCACATTATTATTACCGGTAATACCTGCGTAGCCCATTATAGTTGTACCACTAGCTGGCTCTACCTGCACTGTGGTACCTTCAGAAATATGTGAAAAAGAATGGTTTGCACCAAATTGATGCCCCATTTCATGTGCAACCAAATCAATATCAAAAGCATCACCAGTAGGCGATGACAAAGTCGTATAACCACTACCCTTTCTATTATCTGTACAAACCGCCCCTATAAAGCCAGAATTACCATCTAAAGTATTATCCTGTTGGTTAAACAGATGCCCTATGTCATAATTAGCTTCACCTATAATACTGGTAAGTGTATTTTGAACTTGAGCACTTAAACTACCAGTGTATGGATCAGTCTCTGGATCAGTATATATCACCAAATCCGTATTATCGATTAATTCAAGTGTAATTGCCAAATCACGTTCAAAAATCCCATTTATTCTTGTCAAGGTCGCGTTAATTGCGGCGAGAGCATCAACCTTTGTACCACCATGAAATTGGGTATATTCGCCAGAAGCAGAAACTGCGACCCTAAAAGTTCTAAGGGTTTGATCATCGACTAATTTTGCAGTTAAATTCTGCGAATATTCCATAACCTCTGGCATGGTACTACAAACAAAGTTAAGATCACTTTTTTCTTGTTCGGCTCTTCTGTAAAGAACATAGATGTCATCGGTTGACTTTTGCATAAATAGTGCTCCGTTTTCCCCTGGTGTACTGATCATACTTTGAATGCCCTTACCTGAAACACTAAAACGAACTTGCTTGGAAGAGTTATGTAATGCTACACCTTTAAATGACTTTATAGTAGGGTACTTCTTTGCAAGACCTTCCGAAAAAACATTGGCCTCTTCCACCTCAAAAGGGACCAAATTACCTTGCTCATCTGGAAAATAAATTATTTTAGAACTTGATTTTACAGATAGCGTATTTAAAAATTGTTCTTGATTCAATGTAAATGCCCGACCTTTATCTACGCGTAAACGTTGCTTAGAAAATTGTTTAGCGCTTGCATTTAATTCCGTATTTTTCCAATATGTAGATTGAGCCAGCCCATAAAAGGAAAGAAATAGTATGGTAATTGAAAAAACTAGGCGTAATTTTACAATCATTAAGAGGCTTTTATCTCAAATCAAATATAAGTCTTTTTATTTTCTATCATAGGTGATTACAGTCCGCAACATTTCCAAATATAAAGAAGAATATCCCACAGTCATTACTATTGGCACTTTTGATGGGGTACATATAGGTCACCTAAAAATACTTAATAAAGTCATAAACCATGCCAAGAGCACAGAACTAAAATCTGCAGTACTTACCTTTTTTCCTCATCCAAGAATGGTTTTACAGAAAGATACCGATATTAAACTATTGAATACAATAGACGAAAAGATTAGCATCTTAGAACGACTAGGATTAGATGTTTTAATTATTCATCCGTTTACAGTAGAGTTTTCTAGACTTACCGCTACAGAATTTGTTCGTGACATTTTAGTGAACACATTGAACATTAAAAAAGTAATTATCGGTTATGATCATAGATTTGGTCGCAATAGAAATGCCAATATTACAGACCTAATTGCTTTCGGAAATGCGTTAGATTTTACCGTAGATGAAATTCCTGCACAAGAAATTGACGACGTATCTGTAAGTTCAACTAAAATCAGAAAAGCCTTAGAGGATGGGGATATAGATACGGCAAATAGTTATTTAGGCTATGATTATATGCTTACAGGTATAATTGTAAGAGGAAAAGGAATTGGCAAGCAGCTAGGCTACCCAACAGCAAACCTATCAATTGAAGAAGACTACAAACTTATACCTAAAAATGGCGTATATATAGTTAAAACTAAGCTAGACGGAACCACGGTTTATGGCATGATGAATATAGGCTTCAACCCAACAGTAAATGGTACGGAAAAAACTATAGAAATCAACTTTTTCGACTTTGATTCCGATCTTTATGATAAAAAGATACAGGTAGATATTTTAGCGCGCTTACGTGACGAACACAAATTTGAATCGATAGATGGTTTAAAAGAGCAATTGGCAAAAGACAAAGAAAAATCTCTCCAATATATTCAGCGATAAAATGTTTAACAAGTTATTATTTCAAAAGATAGATAATAGCTCACTGATCATTTTTCGCATGTTCTTCGGCATTTTAATATCTCTTGAGTGTTTTGGGGCAATCGCTAAAGGATGGGTAAAACGAAATCTTAAAGGCCCAAAAAAAAATTCCATTTTAAGATTTTTATTGGTAACACCCATTACCTGGTTCAGGCATGTATTCCTATTTTGGTCTTATGGGAGTTTCCTCCAAATTTAAATCTTTGGATTTTCTAAAAAATGGCAAAGATGTTTCGATTTATTTAGAAAACTCAAAAGTTAATATAAACGCTAAGTCATTGTCCCTTTTATAGTATCTAAAAAAGATTTATCCTTAGAATCATGAAAACGGTTATAGTATCATACATGAATTATACTAGAATTTCACAGTTCTCTGACAAAGTTGAAGCGGAATACCCCAAGGATCTCGTAACATTACCAAATGACTACCATCTTCCTTTAAAATTTCATCAAAAAAACTAGCACCAGCATTAAGTAATCGTTGTTTGTCCTTTTCTGCATTTTCAGATACAAACGCTACATGGAACGTTAAAGGGTGCCTATTACTAAAATCCTCAGCTAATTCGTCTTCTCGTTTATAAAATTCAATAACTACGCGATGCGTACTGTCGGCCAAAAATGTCATGTACGGAGATTCGCGCTGCTGGTTCGCTATTGTTAGCCCTAAATGGGTACAGTACCAATTAACTACCCCTTTAATATCAACCACATTTAATGCAAAGTGTTCAAAAGTCATTTTAATCGATGATTAGACCATAAAAGTATCTAATTTAAAACTAAGATTACCGTAAATTTGCAGTCAAATACAACCTAAAATGTTACAATTACAGACCATACGGGAGAATAAAGAAGAAATTCTCCTTGCCCTTGGAAAAAGAAATATTGACGCTCATACCCTCTTGGACAATGTTCTTCAATTGGATGAAAAAAGACGTACTACTCAAACCCAATTAGATAATGTCTTAGCTGAATCCAATTCCCTTTCCAAAGAAATTGGTGCATTGTACAAAACAGGTAAGGCTAAAGAGGCCAATATTTTAAAAGAGAAAACAGTCCATTTAAAAGACGAATCCAAACAACTGGGTGAAGATTTGAATACTGTCGAAGAAGAGCTTCAAGCATTGCTATATCAAATACCAAATGCACCACACACCTCTGTTCGAAAAGGTTCATCCGAAGAGGACAATGAAGAAATTTTTAAAGAAGGTGAGATACCTACCTTAGATGCAGACGCCCAACCACATTGGGAATTGGCTAAAAAATACGACATTATCGATTTTGAATTGGGAGTAAAAATAGCAGGAGCCGGATTTCCCGTATACAAAGGAAAAGGAGCCCGTTTACAGCGAGCATTAATAAATTACTTTTTAGATAAAAATACAGAAGCGGGTTACACCGAAATTCAAGTACCACATTTAGTGAACGAACTATCTGGTTATGGAACAGGGCAATTACCTGATAAAGAAGGGCAAATGTATCATGTAACAGCAGATGACCTTTATTTAATACCTACTGCAGAGGTACCTGTTACCAATATTTTTAGGGATGTAATTGTAAATGAAAGTGATTTTCCGATAACCTATACTGGCTATACACCATGTTTTAGGAGGGAAGCAGGTAGTTATGGTGCCCATGTACGTGGTCTGAACCGTTTACATCAGTTTGATAAGGTTGAAATTGTTCGTGTAGAGCATCCAACGAAGTCTTATGAAGCTTTAGATGGTATGGTAGAACATGTAAAGAATATTTTAAGGGAATTAAAATTACCATATCGTATTCTTCGTCTT
>TARA_R110002050_G_scaffold147087_1_pt1 | contig 20647 bp, 21 predicted proteins | sample TARA_R110002050 | Tara Oceans TARA_R110002050 (sample SAMEA4396988) | marine metagenome | biome: Polar Biome; feature: [DCM] deep chlorophyll maximum layer (ENVO:01000326); material: water (ENVO:00002006), including particulate matter (ENVO:01000060) such as... | depth 25 m
AAGACTCTTTTACGAGAACACTATATGAAAATGAAAATTTTATTTACTTGATTACATTGTAAATGTAGATAGCTTTGCCTGTATTTTGGAATATTTGTTGTCAATACATACTATTTTGTGGTATACTTCTAGTAAAATGATATTTCGGTCTAATGATTCTCTAAATTCTCTTGGAATAGCGATATTTATATTCGAAATTTATCAAGTTTGCCATAATGGTATGGCCAAAAGTTTTTGAAATATGCAACAACAAGAAAGGTTGGCAGAATTTAAAAAGTCTGTCCAAAATAAATTTAATGTCTATAATAGTCTATTCCTCAATTTACCATATAAGAATATTGAGAATGTAGGTATGTTGATACCGTTATTACTGAACCAATCTGAAAAAGGTTTGAGTAATGGTCTTAATCCGAAAGAAATACTAGAGAATTTTTTTGAAAATTTTGTGGAGATAGAATCAGAAAAAGAACAAATTGATTTTATGTTTCGCATTATACAATATGTAGAGCGTCAAGTGGTACTTTATGATAGTGTTGAAGATGCAGCCTTCCCGAAATTACATAAGCATTCTAGTTCATTGTCATTGAGAGAATATTTTCAATTGGTTGAAAAGAATAATTCTTGGGATACTATTTGGGATAAATTAAGCACCTTCAGTGCTAGAATTGTACTTACAGCTCACCCTACACAATTCTACACTCCGGCTGTATTAGATATTATCACCAATCTTAGAACGTTGATTCTTGAAGATAAAATTGATGAAATAGATGTTGGTTTACAGCAATTGGGACTTACCTCATTAATTAATGCTACGAAACCTACGCCTTTAGACGAAGCAAAAAACATCATTTATACCTTACGAAATGTATATTACGATGCAATTGGTGATATGTATGCCTATATAAAAGCTAGTGTGGGTTCAAAACAATTTGAGAATCATGATATTGTAAAATTAGGATTTTGGCCAGGGGGTGACCGTGATGGGAATCCGTTTGTAACAGCAGATATTACTAGAGATGTAATGAATGAGCTTCGTTTAACATTAATGAAATGTTATTACAATGAGCTAAAGAGTCTTTTGCATAAACTTACTTTTAAAGATGTACAAGAGCCATTGCAGAAATTACGCTCCAATCTGTATATCGCAATGTTCGATAGTTTAAAAGATATTGGGTATGAAGATTTGATAATTCCCCTTGAGGAAATTAGACTAATCTTGATTGAAAAATATCAAGGACTTTATTTAAAAGATTTAGAGCGTTTTATTGACAAAGTGAAAATATTTAAAGTTCATTTTGCTACAATAGATATACGTCAAGACCATAGTATGCATACTAAGGTTATGGTAGAGGTTCTTAAAAGGAAAGGATTTATTAAGGAAGACCTTAGTGAACTTTCTGAAAAAAAGCTAATTGGTATTTTGCTTCACGAGAATTTACAATTAGACCCTAATGACTATGAAGAAGAAATAGTAAAGGATACTATTAAGAATATCCTTCAATTACAAACTATACAAGATAAAAACGGAGAGGAAGGTTGTAATAGATATATCATTAGTAATTCTGAAGATATTTTTTCCATCTTGTTTGTATATGCTCTTTTTAGATGGTGTGGTTGGGCAGATAAGAAAATAACGTTTGATATAGTTCCATTATTTGAAACAATGAATGGTATGGACAATGCGCAAGATACAATGCGATTTTTGTTCGACTTGGTAGAATATAGGTCACATGTAAAAAGTAGAAATAATAAGCAAACGATAATGTTAGGCTTCTCTGATGGTACTAAAGATGGTGGTTATTTAAAAGCCAATTGGTCTATTTTAAAAACAAAAGAAGAGCTTTCTGCGGTATGTGATGAGAATAATATTGCAGCTATTTTCTTTGATGGTAGAGGGGGTCCACCGGCAAGAGGAGGTGGTAAAACACATCGTTTTTATGCAGCACAGACCAAAGAAGTTGCCAATAACGAAATACAACTTACCATTCAGGGGCAAACCATTACAAGTACTTACGGTACAAAAGAACAATTCATTTATAATAGTGAGCAATTATTAACAGCGGGATTATCTAATACCATTTTAGGAAAGGAAATTTCAATTTCTGAATCTGATAGAAAGTTAGTAGAGGAGCTATCTGAATTAAGCTTTAAGAAGTATGATGAACTAAAACATCATGATAAGTTTATGCCTTATTTAGAGAACATGAGTACGTTGAAGTACTACACCAAAGCTAATATTGGCAGTAGACCAGGTAAGCGTGGTAATAAGGCTAAATTAGAGTTGTCTGATTTACGGGCTATTTCATTCGTAGGCTCTTGGAGCCAACTTAAGCAAAATGTACCGGGCTATTATGGTATCGGTACAGCATTAAAATCTTTAGAAGATGATGGTAGATTTGAGGAAGTGAAAAAACTTTATGAAGAAGTTCCATTCTTTCAAGCCTTAATGATGAATAGTATGATGAGTCTTTCAAAATGCTATTTTGAATTGACTAGCTATATGAAAGAGAATGAGGAGTATGGGGCATTTTGGGAAATTTTACATGCAGAGTATATTCTTTCAAAAGCTATGTTATTGAAATTATCTGGTATGGAAATTTTGATGGAAAAAGAAGCCATTTCTAGAGAGTCTATTAAAATTAGGGAGAATATAGTGTTACCATTATTAGTAATACAACAATATGCACTTCAAAGAATTGGTGAAGGCACAGAATTTAAAGAGTTGTATGAGAAAATTGTAACTCGTTCTTTATATGGTAATATTAATGCGAGTAGAAACTCGGCTTAATCTTAAGTTTTAATAAAATTCGTAGAGCCGCCTTAATTAAGGGCGGCTCTTTTTTTAATTTTATTCAAATAAAGCAAGAAGTTGTTTGTAACCTTGCCAACTACAAGTACCATCATTAGTCACAAATGTTTCGTTGACATTGCTAAGTACATACTTATCCACGGTTGAACATCCTCCAATTTGTAGTTCCCTTAATTGAAGCTCAAAACGAATAAGTTCTTCTATATCAAATGTTGCTAAAACCTTTGTAGAACTATTTAGGTTTGCAGTTATTATTCCCTCATTATTTATAATTTGAATGGTTTGACGTTTGCCAGAAAAGCAACCCAACGATGTAATTTCAATAGTAAATTGTTCGCCATGTTGTAAAGACCCAACCATTGTAATTATTCGCATTGTTGCATGTCTTCCTTTTTAATTGGTTATTGTGCCTAAAACGTTAAAATCAGGTGCAAATAGAACAAGGCAAACAAAAAATAGATTGAGATAATTTTTAGAAATCATATAAAAATAAAGCCAAATATTATGCCGTTAATTTTGATGATTTGCATTAAATAAGGCAGACTTTAATTAAAAGGCTGCTGAACATTGTTGATGTGCCAGAATATTACATCTTAGTGCTCAAGAGCGAATAAAAAGTTTCAATACCATAAGCAATTTGACCAATTTTTAAGTTTTCATTTGGGCTATGTTGATTGTTGTCAGGGTTGACCATAGGCACAATAAACGCAGGTATTTTTAATTCATTTATAAATGGAGAAATAGGCACAGTACCACCCATAATTCTTATTTGAACCGGTTTTTCACCAAATTTGTTTTCCAAAGTTTTCACTATTGAATTTCCAAATGGGTTATTCAAGTCCGTTCTAAAAGCATCGGTAACAGAGCCTTCCTGAACAGTAACAATATGGTCATACTTTAAACGCTCTTCTTTTGTTGGAACAGTGCTCATCACATAATATCCTTGTTTTTTAATATGATTTTTTACTAAATTTTTTAGACGATTGCCATCAGATTCAGGTACTAATCTCAAATCTAACTCAGCTGTTGCGGTAGAAGGCACTATTGTTCTTGCTTGATCGCCGATCCATGCAGAACCTAGTCCCCTAATATTCAAAGATGGATATTGTAGAGATTCTTGATAAAAACTGCCCACTTTTTCTGGAGTGGAAATGGCTAAATTAGAATTGATTTCTTCTGCATTATCGGGTACGCTCCTCAATATTTTAAGAGTTGCCTCGTCTAATGTAATTCCATCATAATAACCCTTAATAAGAACTTTACCTTCAGAGTCTTTCATGGTAGCTAGTAACTGAGCTAATTGAAACCCTGGGTTCGGTGCATAATTACCATAATGACCACTATGTTGAGGTTTAATAGGGCCGTAAGTAGTCAATGAGAGTGTAGTTATACCTCTACAGCCATAAACTATAGTTGGTTTTCCTGAAACATGAACAGGTCCGTCATTAATGACTAAGAAATCTGCTTTAAGCAAATCTTTATAGGTGCGTACTGCTTTCGGTAATGGGGCGCTGCTTTTTTCTTCTTCACTATCTAAAATAACTTTTACATTATATGGGATATCTACATTATCTTTTCTAAGAATATCAATTGCATTTAAGAACATTACAATAGGGCCTTTGTCATCTGATGTTGATCTACCAAACAGTCGCCAATCATAATTTATATCATCAGTTAAATCAGAAAATGCTTCCGTTTTCCAGCCCTCATCAGTTTTTGATTTCAAAACTACCTTATAAGGGTCTGGTTGGTCCCATTTTGAAGGGTCTACAGATTGTCCATCCAAATGCATATAAAACAAAATGGTAGGCTTGCTATCGTCAACTGGTAATGCAGCGAAAAATAGAGGTAGACCTTCAGTCTCTAAAATAGAACTATTAAAACCTCTTTCGGTAAACTTTTTTCTTAGCCAATAAAGATTAGAATCTATATCATCTGCATTCAATGCATCATTGGGTATCGCAACAAAATCTCTCAATTCAGTTATAGCATTGGCTACCTTCGATTTTGTTAGAACAGAATCTTGTGAATAACTAAAACAAACAGATAAGAATAATAGGAAGGAAAGTGATTTTTTCATGAATGTTCTTGTAGATATATTGCTTAAAAGTAAGTAAAATGCAGTGAAATCTATTCTAATTAGACAAGTACATTTGTTAAGTTTTTCCATATGATTCTCGAAATATTTTTAATTTTACTTGCCACTCGGTCATAATCAGTAGCAGATGAGTTAATGAATAAGGTTGGTAGTAAAAAAAGGTTGTTTTATGCTTACTAAACTTTTAAAGGAAATGTTTTAGGATTCCGATTTTTTCAATTAAATAATTCCCAATATCGACGAAAAGAGGGAACGAGAATTATAAAAGAGTAAGGGCTATTTTTTAATTTTTGGTTTGAAAAACTTCAGAATAATTAATCGTATCAAGAGAATAAATGGAAATCCATGTAGAACAACATCGAACCAATCCATAAATTGCATTCCTTGAGCACCTCCAAGAATCCATTTTAACTTTCCATAGATATGGGGCTCAGGAAAAAATGGTGCCATACCTAAGGTTAGACATAAGAGTAGTATTAGTTTCCAATTGTTTAAAAAATCTTTCAAATTATCGTATTGTATTAATGAATTTAGCCGTTTTATTAATTCCGTGAGCCGTTAAATGCTTTATAAAAGCAGAACCAATGATGGCCCCTTTTGCTGTTTTCGTGGCTTGTTGAAATGTTTCGGCATCTTTAATACCGAAACCAACAATCTGTGGATTCTTTAGATTCATTGCCGTAATGCGCTCAAAGTAATTTTCTTGTTCTTTCCCAAAACCAGATTTTGAACCTGTTACACTTGCAGAACTAACCATGTAAATAAATCCGTCTGAAGCCTTGTCGATGTGATCGATACGTTCTTCACTTGTTTGTGGGGTGATGAGAAAAATATTTAGTAAACCGTATTTTTTAAATATAGCCTCATAGTTTGATTGGTACACATCTAAAGGTAAATCGGGCATAATCAATCCATCAATACCAATTTCTTGACATTTTTTACAAAATGCTTCTACACCATATTGAAGCATCGGGTTAAAATATCCCATAATAATCAAAGGAATAGAAACAGATTTTCTGATATCCTTTAATTGGTTAAAAAGTAGTTCGGTAGTCATACCATTTTTTAAGGCATGCGTAGAACTTTCTTGAATAGTAGGACCATCTGCTAAAGGGTCGCTAAATGGTAACCCTATTTCAATCATATCTACTCCATTCTTTTCCAAATCTTGAATAATTTGAACAGTGTCATTTAAAGATGGATAACCAGCTGTAAAATATATGGAGAGAAGTTTCTTGTCTTCTAGTAATTTACTTTTTATTCTATTGCTCATCTCTTATGCTAGCTTAAAATAATCTATATATGTATTCAAATCTTTATCACCTCGACCAGAAAGGCTAATTACTACAATATCATCTTTCTTGAATTTTTTATGAGTAAAAATGGCAAAGGCATGTCCCGTTTCAATGGCAGGTATGATTCCTTCTAATTGCGTTAATTCTAATCCTGCAGCCATAGCTTCATCATCTGTAGCCGAATAAAATTCTGCGCGCCCAGTTTTGTATAAATGAGAATGCATTGGGCCAACACCTGGGTAATCTAATCCTGCTGATATAGAGTAGGGTTCGGTAATTTGTCCGTCAGTAGTTTGCATCAGCATGGTTTTACAGCCATGAATAATTCCAACTTCTCCTAAAGCAGAAGTTGCTGCACTTTCTCCTGAATTTACGCCTTTACCTGCTGCTTCCACAGCAATAATACCTACTTGAGGTTCATCTAAAAAATGATAATAGGTGCCTGCGGCATTACTTCCACCACCAATACATGCCACCACATAATCTGGGTTCTCACGACCTTCTTTTTCTTTTAATTGCCATTTTATTTCTTCGGATATAACCGATTGAAAACGAGTTACCATATCCGGGTAGGGGTGTGGACCAATGGCAGAGCCTATAATATAATGCGTATCTACCGGATTGTTGATCCAATCTCTGATAGCTTCATTTGTGGCATCTTTAAGTGTTCTGCTACCAGATTTTGCAGGTCTAACTTCTGCGCCTAGCATTTTCATACGGGCCACATTTGGTGCTTGACGAGCAATATCAATTTCACCCATGTATACAATACATTCCAATCCCATTAAGGCACAGACCGTAGCCGTGGCAACCCCATGTTGACCAGCACCCGTTTCTGCAATTATTCTAGTCTTGCCCAATTTCTGAGCCATGAGAATTTGACCGATTGTATTGTTAATTTTATGTGCACCTGTATGGTTGAGGTCTTCTCGCTTTAAATAAATTTTGCAACCGTGCTTTTCAGAAAGACGTTTAGCAAAATACAGCGGCGATGGTCTGCCAACATAATCTTTTAACAGCTGATTGAATTCTTCTTGAAAAGAATCCTCATACATTATCTTTAAATAATTTTGACGCAGTTCCTCAACATTGGGATACAGCATTTCTGGAATAAAGGCACCGCCAAACTCCCCATAATATCCTTTTTTGTCAGCATTATAATTCATAGCGCTACTTTAAATTTTTGTAATTCTTTAATATTTTTCAAACCAGGTTGTAGTTCAAATTTACTATTCACATCAATTGCGTAACAGTATTTGGCCTCAGGTAATTTTTTGAATTCGTTTATTTTATCAAGGTTATTCAACCCAATACCTCCGCTTAAAAAAAAAGGTTTGGTTGAAGGATAATTTTTTAAAACAGACCAGTCGAAAGTATAACCGTTACCACCAGGTAATTTTCCTTTGGTATCAAAAAGATAATAATCACATATTTTCTCATAAGGCTTTAGTACATCAAAATCAAATTCCTGCTTTATGGAAAAGACCTTAATGATGTCTACTTTCTGATTTATTTTTTTTAATTCTGATGCAATTTCTACACAATATTCTGAACTTTCATGACCATGCAACTGCAATCCTTGTAATTGATATTTTTTAACGGTCTTAATGATGTAATCGAACTCGGCATCAACAAAAACTCCTATTTTATTAATATAATGGGGGAGTTCTGGAATTTCCCCATTAAAAAACCTAGACGAATGTTTCCAAAAAATAAAACCAAGATAATCTGGTCGCAATTGTGCAACTTCAGACGTATTTAGTTTCATTCCACAGATTTTCAGTTTCATGACTATTTCTTTATTTTTTTTATGAAGTCTATGGCACTTTGTCCTGGGTTATCGGTTTTCATGAAATTTTCTCCAATTAGAAATCCTTCGTAACCATATTCTTTTAATTCTTGGATGGCCTCAATAGAACTAATACCACTTTCTGATACTTTCACAAAATCAACAGGTATCAATTTAGATAGTGACTTACTAGTATCAAGACTTACCTCAAAAGTTTTTAGGTTACGATTATTAACCCCTAACATATCTAAACTTGGCATAATCGATTTATGTAATTCTTCTTCATTATGCACCTCCAAAAGAACATCTAACCCTAAGCTTTTAGCAAGTTCAGAAAAGGTTTTGATTTCTTGTTTCGTTAAAATTGCTGCAATTAATAAGATAATATCTGCGCCATTAGCCTTTGCTTCTATTATTTGATACTCATTGATAATAAATTCTTTACGAAGTAATGGTATTTGAACCGTCGCTCTTGCTAAAATTAAATCTTCAATAGAACCACCAAAATATTTGATATCTGTAAGTACGCTCATACCACAAACACCGGCTTTTTCATATCCATTTGCTACCTGGCCAACATTTGCATTTTGGTTAATACTCGCTTTGGATGGGGACCTTCGTTTAAATTCAGAAATTATACCCGTATCACTTTGCTTCAATGCATTTGACAAGGAGTAGGTTTTTCTTTCAAACAAAGCCGATGCCTCATATTGTGATACAGGAATTATCGATTTTTTTAATTCGACCTCCTTACGTTTATCTGCTACTATTTTTGAAAGTATATCCATATTTGATATTTTCATTACAAACTAAGCCTTTTTAATTCCTGCTTAATTCCTGTATTTTTTTCAAGGCTGCCAAACCTTTTCCGTTTAACAAAGATTCTTTGGCTCTTTCAAAACCTTGAATTGGAGTCAAGCCCTCTACTGTTGCAATGGCAATACCGGCGTTGGCACAAACTACGTTGTTTTGTGGCTCTGTTCCTTTTCCTTGCAAAACGTTTAAGAAAATTTGAGCAGACTCCACTATGGAATCTCCACCAACAATATCCGATTGCTTTATAGTATTCACGCCAAAATCCGAAGGTTTTAACATGCTCTCTGTAGTATTTGAAATGGTTTTAGTATTTCCTGTTAATGAGATTTCGTCGTATCCATCTAATGCATGTAAAACGGTGAAGTTTTTATCGGTCTTCTGATAAAGATATCCGTACATACGAGCCAATTCTAAATTAAATACACCTACCATTTGATTTTTTGGAAATGCCGGATTCACCATGGGACCTAACATATTAAAGAATGTCTTCACCCCCAAGTCTTTTCGAATAGGTGCGACGTTTTTCATTGCAGGGTGAAATAAAGGTGCATGCAATACACATATACCTGCCTTTTCAATACATTTTTCTAGGAAATCGGCTTCATTGCTAAACTTGATGCCAAGAAACTCCATCACATTACTACTACCACACTTCGATGAAACTCCATAGTTACCATGTTTGGTTACTTTTACACCGGCACCTGCCGTCACAAAGGAAGCCAAGGTTGATATATTGAATGTGTCTTTGCCATCGCCACCGGTTCCACATAAATCGATAGGATTATAGGCTGATAAGTCTATGGCCAAACATAAATCTAACAACGCATCTCTAAACCCTTCTAATTCTTCAATAGTAATGCTACGCATCATGTATACCGTTAAAAAGGCAGCTATTTGACTGGTATTATAATCACCTTTCGCAATGTTGACCAAAATACGTTTTGCGTCTTCTTTGGAAAGTATTTCGTGATTTATAAGTTTATTAAGTGTTTCTTTCATTTTCTTGATAATAATAAATTCGTAGAGCTGTATACTAATTCTTTACCCAATTCTCTAGCATTTTTTTTCCATGTGGCGTTAATACCGACTCTGGATGAAACTGTACAGCACGTACATCATAGGTTTTATGGCGTAATGACATAATTTGGCCGTTTTCATCAACAGATGTTACTTCTAGAACCTCAGGAAGTTCAGGATCAACGACCCATGAATGATATCTGCCAACTTCAATTTCATCAGGTATACCTTTAAAAATTGAATCCTCTACAGTGATTTTAATTTTAGTCGCAATACCGTGATAAACTTCTTTTAAGTTTATAAGTGAACCACCAAATACTTCTGCAATCGCCTGTTGGCCTAAGCAAACGCCGAATATACTTTTTGTTGGGGCATATTTTTCAATGATTTGCTTTAATAACCCAGCTTCATCTGGTATGCCAGGACCAGGTGATAGAACTATTTTTTCAAAAGCATCGACCTCCTCTAATGTTAGTTGGTCATTTCGTTTTACTACGACTTCACAGTCTAACTCTTCTAAATAATGAACAAGGTTGTAAGTGAAACTATCGTAATTATCTATAACTAATATTTTCTTCATCTTAAATGTCTTCCGCTATTTCTAGTGCTTTGGTCAAAGCGCCTAATTTGTTATAGGTTTCTTGTAACTCACTTTCTGGGTTTGAAGCTGCTACAATTCCCGCTCCTGCCTGATAATGAAGTTCATGGTTTTTACTGAGAAAAGTTCTAATCATAATAGCATGGTTGAAGTTGCCGCTAAAGTCCATAAACCCGATTGCACCACCATAATATCCGCGACTTGTTTTTTCGTATTTTTCAATAAGTTGCATTGCCATGTGCTTTGGCGCACCACTTAATGTGCCAGCTGGAAAGGTGTCTGCCACTACTTTCATGGTAGAAATATCACTTTTTTTCATTCCAGTAACCTTAGATACTAAATGTATAACATGAGAGAAAAATTGAACCTCTCTATAATTCTCAACTTGTACAACGTTGCCATTTCGACTTAAATCGTTACGTGCCAAATCGACTAGCATTACATGTTCACTGTTTTCTTTGTCGTCAGCTTTTAATTCTTTAGCTAGTTCAGCATCTTGCTCGTCATTTCCGGTTCTTTTAAATGTACCTGCAATTGGATGTATTTCTGCCTTACCATCACTGACAATTAATTGAGCTTCAGGAGAACTTCCGAAGATTTTAAAATCGCCATAATCGAAATAGAATAAGTATGGTGAAGGGTTCACCGAGCGTAAAGCTCTGTATACATTGAATTCATCACCTTTGAAACCTTGTGAGAATCTACGACTTAATACCAATTGAAAAACATCGCCACGTTGGCAATGTTTTTTTGCCAAAGTAACATGTTCTCTAAATTCTTCGTCTTCTAAATTGGATTCTCTTTCACCATTTATCTTGAAATTGTAGGTGGCAAAATTTCGAATGTTCAGAAGTTGCTCTAATTCTGGAATATTATTGTCTGCCTCGTAACAATGAGCAAAAAGATAGGCTTCATTTTTAAAGTGATTGATAGCAATAATATTTTGGTACACAGCGTAATAGATGTCCGGTATTTGAATAGTGTCTTCCTTTACGGTTAAATTAACATCCTCGAAATATCGAACGGCATCATATGCCATGTATCCAAAAAGACCGTTGTTAATGAATTTAAAATCATTGTCATCCGCTTTGAAAGTCTTGCTGAATGCATCAATAATTTGAACAACATTAGTTTTTTCATCAATTTTTAACTCTTCTATTGCACCATCAGGATACGTTTCGGTAACAGTTTCGTTCTCAATTTTTATAGAAGCTATAGGGTTGCAGCAGATATAGGAAAAACTATTATCATTTGCGTGATAGTCACTACTCTCCAATAAAATACTATTTGGAAAACGGTCCCTGATTTTTAAATAAATACTTACCGGGGTTAAAGTGTCAGAAAGAATTTTTTTATGATATGTTTTAAATTGATAGGCCATAGGTACTTTTATAAAATAAGGAAGGCTTGTCGTGATGACAAGCCTTTATATAGTTTTACTACAATGATGCTTTGCTCACGTTGTTATTCGTAAGTTAGTCCACCACCAAGTATTTGCAATTAAATTTTTCATTGAGCCTCAAATATATAAAGGAATTTTAAACTTTCAAACTTTCCTTCTTCAAAAATAAAAATCCCTTTGAAATATTTCAAAGGGATTAAAAATTGTTTGAATTTAACTTAGGTAACACCTAAATGAAAAAAATTATAGTGCTAAATCTACAACTAAATCAAAATCATCATAAATGGCTTTGTCACCCAGGTTATCAAAAAAGCTGCCAGAACCATATTTAATATCGAATTTTGTTCTGTCAACCTTTACAGTAGCAGTTGCCTTATTCTCGAACATAGAAACTACTAAAGTAACAGGCTTGGTAATCCCTTTTATAGTTAAATCTCCAGTAACCGTATATGAATTATCATTCATGGGTTTTACAGAAGTGAAAATTAATTTAGCGGTAGGACTAGCTTCTACACCAAAGAAATCTGCAGATTTTAAATGACCTTCTAATTTTTCTTTTCCTTGACCAGATTCTAAATCATTACAAGATATAGATGTCATGTCAACTACAAACTCACCACCTATTAATTTTTTACCTTTCATTTCTAAGAAGCCAGATTTCAATTTAATTGAACCATTGTGCTCTCCTGTTACCTTATAACCTTTCCAAGAAGCTGTACTTTCACTAACCTTAACTTCCTTCTTTTCGCCTTCTTTAGGGGTGGAGGCGGTTGCTGATAATCCGAAAATTGTTACTAAAGCGATACTTAATATTGATTTCTTCATTTTTTAATTTTAAATTGTTTTTGTTATTAATTATATATGTGTGATTATTTGTTCTCTTGAATATCTGACTTTTGGGTAATTTTGAGTAGCATCATCGGCCGATCTATAACCTATAGCTAAAACAACTGCAGCGTTCAAATTTTTATCATTTAAACCTAAAATTTCATTGTATTGGTTTTTGTCAAAACCTTCCAATGGACAAGTATCAATTTTCATTTCAGCTGCAATAGTCATGATGTTTCCTAAAATTATGTAGGCTTGACTGGTTGTCCATGCGTTCTTTTGTACATCTGGTAGATCTAATAAAGAAGATTTCATCATTTGTGAAAAACCTTCTACGTCTTTACTCGATACACCACGAGTTTCAATAATGTTGTCAATATAGTCATCAACCATATTACCGTCAAAGGTTGGTTTGTTAGCAAGTACTATAATATAAGAAGCGTCTGTAATTTGTGGTTGATCAAAAGAAACCTTTCTTAATTTTGCCTTAATATTATTATCTTCTATGGCTAAAATATGATAAGGTTGCAAACCATAAGATGAAGGAGTTAATCTTGCAGCCTCTAAAATGGTATTTAAATCTTCCTTACTGACTTTTTTAGAGTTATCAAATTTTTTAGTAGCATATCGCCAACTTAATTTATCTAGTATTGTACTCATAGTTTGATTTTGCTTAAAATTTATTTAGTAATGTATTGAATTCATGTAATTCAGCTTCGTTGAAATTTTGGAGTATCGACTTTTCTGTTTCAAAAAGTATACCGTCAATTTTTTCTAAGACCTTTAATCCTTCTTTTGTAATTAAAATTTCTACTTTTCTTCTATTTTGTTTGCAAATGCTTCTACTCACAAACCCCTTTAAAAGTAACTTATCTACCAGTCTAGTAGTATTACTCATTTTAGAAACCATACGTTCATTGATGGTCGAAAGATTTGCAGGATTTCCTTTTTGACCTCTTAATATACTAAGGACATTAAATTGTTGAATTGATATGTCAAAAGGTTTCAAGCTTAATGCCACTTCCTCATCAATCTTATTCATAACCAAAGACAAATGAATAATAGTCCTTTTATATAATGGTATTTCAACATTTGTTTTTATAATCTCCTCAACATTCATGTATATACAATATTTGTATGTACAAATGTATGTGTTTAATTTGTTTCATTCCATTTCTAATACATTAATGTTTTGTTAAAAATATACTGATGTTCTATTTAAATAAAAATCGATTATTTTTACGCTTTAATATGTATACTATGGCAGATTTATCACAAAAAGAGTGGGAAGAGCAATTGGAAAAAGATTCAAATGCAGTAATTCTCGATGTAAGAACAGAGGAAGAGATAGAAGAAGGTATAATTCCTAATTCTATTAATTTAGATATTTATAAAGGACAGGAGTTTATCGAAGAACTTGAAAAATTAGACAAGTCAAAAAACTATTATGTTTATTGTAGGTCAGGAAATAGAAGTGGACAAGCATGTGCTATTATGAAAAGCTTAGGTATTGACAATGCTTTTAATCTTCAAGGAGGGTTTATGAATTGGGAGGGTGAGACCGCTTAGTTTAATTTCTTTAAAAAATTACACCCGCTTTATAGCGGGTTTTTTACTTTTATAGAATGAGGGAAGATTTACTTCATTTTGTGTGGATGTACAGAAAGTACCCTATTAATAAACTTAAAACCAATTCAGGTGAAAGTATTATTGTAGAATCGACTGGTGTTCACAATCATTTAAGCGGTCCAGATTTTTTTAATGCTAAGGTTGAATTGAATGGCCAATTATGGGCAGGTAACGTAGAGATACACGTAAAATCTTCAGATTGGTATGCCCATAATCATCAAGAAGATAGTAATTACGACAATGTAGTACTACATGTAGTTTGGGATGATGATGTTTCGGTCTTTAGAAAAGATGGTACACAAATACCAACCTTATCGTTAAAAAAATATATCTCTTTAGAGCTTCTAGAAACATATCAAGCACTTTTTGATTCAAGAAATTATAGATTTATTAATTGCGAAAAGGAATTTAACGATGTAGATGATTTTTTGAGAAATAATTGGTTAGACCGACTATTTGTAGACCGATTAGAGGAAAAATCTGTGTACATAAATCAATTACTTGAATCTACAAACAATGATTGGGAGCAGGTTTTGTTCTTAATGCTATTGAAAACCTTTGGGTCTAAAATCAATAAGGACGTATTTGTTGAATTGGGGAAAACTGTTGATTTTTCAATTATTAGAAAGCTGCATGAAAAACCTTTAGAGCTAGAGAGTTTATTTTTGGGTCAAGCAAGATTATTAAATGATGACCATGAGATTGATGCTCATTATAAGTCTTTGAAAAAGGAGTATGATTTCTTAAAGCATAAGTATCAACTTATGCAGCCTTATAAAGCACCAGAATTTTTTAGACTTAGACCATCCAATTTCCCTACAATTAGGTTAGCACAATTAAGCACTATTTATTCTACGAATTATAATCTTTTTCATTTGTTAATTGAACAAGATCAGCCTAACATTTCTAAAATATTCAATTTAGGAACTAGTGTATATTGGGAGACTCACTATAACTTTGGGAAAACATCAAAAAAGAGTGTTAAGAAAATTTCAAATTCATTTTTAGATTTGCTAATGATCAATACGATTATTCCGTTAAAATTTAGTTATCAACGGTATCAGGGTAATATGAATAATGAGTCGTTACTTAAAATAGTGAAGTCCATTAAAGAGGAAGATAATAGTATAGTCGATAATTTCAGAAAATTGCATGTCTCGATTAAAGACGCGAAAGAGTCACAATCATATATTCAATTATATAATAAATACTGTGTTAAAGACAAATGCTTAGATTGTGCTGTAGGTGCATCTTTAATGAATATAAAAGTCTAATTTTATGCCCAATGAATGTATTCTATAAATTATTGTTATACTTTCAAAAAAGAGGTTTTGAGGTATGTGGTAGAATTGCTGAGCGTTTAGGAATAAGAGCACGAGTAGTTCGAACCTCCTTTATTTATCTAACCTTTGTTACTGTGGGTTTTGGTTTTGCGCTCTATCTTTTTTTAGCTTTTTGGCTTAGAATCAAAGATTTAATTTATACCAAACGAAACTCAGTTTTTGATTTGTAATCTATGATACAATTATTTAGGTCTAAAATTTATTTGGCACTAGCCCTAATGGTTATGGTATTGGCATTTGGTGTGCTCGGGTATAGAATTGTTGCAGACTATTCCTGGGTAGATGCATTTTACATGACCATAATTACGGTCACTACAGTTGGTTTTTCAGAAGTAAGGCCTATGGGGCCAGAAGGTAAGATATTTACCATAGTGCTAATCATTACCAGTGTTTTTATAGTGGGTTTTGCCATATCTATAGTTACAGAATACCTACTCTCTAGAAATTCAATTGAACTGCTAAAAAAGAAGAAAATGAAGAATGCCATTGAGAATTTAAATCAACATGTTATAGTCTGTGGCTTTGGTCGAAATGGTATGCAGGCTGCTGAAAGGCTAAAAGCCTATAAAAGACCATTTGTGGTTATAGAAAAAGATAAAGAAGTTATAGAAAGATTTGAGGATGAAATCTTATTCATTGAAGGTGACGCAAATGATGATGATGTATTGTTAGAAGCCGGTATTGAGAGAGCTCAATTTTTGATTGCTGCCTTACCAGATGATGCTGCAAACCTTTTTGTTGTTCTGTCTGCCAGGCAAATGAAAAAAGACCTCTTCATTATAAGTAGGGCATCTTTAGTGAATTCTCAAAAGAAGTTATTCTTGGCAGGTGCCAATAAGGTGATAATGCCAGATAAGATCGGGGGAGATCATATGGCATCTTTGGTGGTAATGCCAGACCTTATCACGTTTATGGATAAGCTTTCGATGGAAGGTGAGAATACAACCAATTTAGAAGAGGTCGCAATTGAGGATTTCTCGAACCAAATAGAATGTAATTCATTGAGAGATTTAGATTTAAGAAAAAAAACCGGCTGTACAATTATTGGATACATATCGCCAGATGGCAAGTATATTATAAACCCGGAGGCTGATATGCAATTACAACCTAAAAGCAAGGTAATTGTTTTAGGTAGGCCTGAACAAATTAAAAAATTGAACAAAATGTTTCATATAGATTAAAAATCTTTATGGCATATAAATTTGACTGCATCCATTATTTTTAAGATATTGCTAGATTAACTAACTAATCCAAAATAAATCTGAAAACTATGAAGTATAAACTTCTGACTTTTTTGTCATTTTTACTACCCACATTAACCTTTGCACAAGAAAAAGGTTTAGATGAAAAAGTAAATGATGCTTTTATGCCATTTGCAACTTGGTGGGAAGCAACAGTATTGACATCTGTTCCCATTGCCGGTTATAATATACCTATAGTTTTGATTCTGCTAATTGCAGGGGCAACTTTTTTCACAATTTATTTTAAATTTCCTGGTATCACCAAATTTCCTTTAGCAATAAATGTGGTTCGTGGAAAATATGAGGAGATAGAAAAATATGGCTTAGAAAAAGTTCAGTTGCATATGACCGAAGATGGGGATATACCTGATACGATAAGAGATGAAAGTGAAGAAGGAGAGGTTAGTCATTTTCAAGCATTGGCTACTGCGGTTTCTGGTACTGTCGGGCTTGGTAATATTGCAGGTGTGGCTGTTGCTATCGCATTAGGTGGTCCTGGTGCTACATTTTGGATGGTTGTTTGTGGTCTAATAGGAATGTCTACAAAATTTGTGGAATGTACCTTAGGGGTTAAATATAGAGATGTTGGACCAGACGGAACTGTTTATGGTGGGCCAATGTATTATTTATCAAAGGGGCTTAGCGAAAACAACATGAAGATTTTAGGTAAAGTTCTTGCTGGAGTCTTTGCTATATTGTGTGTTGGAGCTTCTTTTGGTGGTGGAAATGCGTTTCAATCAAATCAAGCTGCGGTTCAACTAACAACAATGTTTAATTTGGAAGGTGGTGCAAATGGTGTTATTATCGGTGTAGTTCTTGCGGTTTTAGTTGGAATTGTAATAATCGGAGGAATTAAAAAAATAGCAAGCGTTACTGAAAAAATTGTACCGTTTATGGCTGGTATATATGTTTTGGCTTCTTTGGTAATTATTTTTGCGAACATTAAATATATAGGTGATGCCTTCGGTATGATATTCGCTGGTGCCTTTGCTCCCGATGCGGCAATAGGTGGTATTGTTGGTGTAATTATCGTTGGTTTCCAAAGAGCTGCTTTCTCTAATGAAGCAGGAGCTGGTTCTGCTGCAATAGCACATTCTGCTGTTAAGACAAGATACCCTGCAAGTGAAGGTATTGTTGCTTTATTAGAGCCATTTATAGATACAGTAGTTATTTGTACTATGACAGCTTTGGTTATTATATTCTTTAATATGGATGCCGGTGCATTTGATTATGGAAATGGAATTGGTAGTACTGTGCTTTTAAATGATACAGGGGCTTATGTTGGTGGTGTAGATTTAACGTCTATGGCTTATGATTCGGTAATACCAGGGTTTAGATATGTACTGACTATTGCAATTATTCTATTTGCTTTTTCAACCATGATTTCTTGGTCATATTACGGACTTCAATCATGGAAATATTTATTTGGTAGAGGTAAGGTTGCAGATATCGTTTACAAAGTATTGTTTTTGATTTTTGTTGTAATCGGAGCGGCAGCTACGCTTGATGCGGTTATTAAGTTTTCCGATGCGATGATTTTAGCATTAGTTTTCCCTAATATGATAGGATTGTTAATACTTTTTCCAAAAGTTAAAAAGAGTTTTGAGCGTTATTTAAAGGCGATTAAGGAGGTTTATTAATTACTGATCTTTTGAAAAATTTAAAATCCCACTTCAAGTTCAATAAACAAGAACGAAGTGGGATTTTCTTTTTAATACTTTTCCTTATTATTATTCAAGTAGGATATTTTGTATATGATTCATATCAAATAAATGAGAAATACCCCTTAAATATTGATAATGAATTTCAGGTTAGAATTGATTCGCTAAAAAATATTGCGTTGAAGAATGATTCAGTTAAAGTGTATCCTTTTAATCCAAATTTTATTTCAGACTTTAAAGGATATACATTAGGTATGTCAACTGATGAAATCGATAAATTGCACAATTTCAGAAAGACTAATAAATTCGTAAATTCGGCTGAAGAATTCCAAATTGTAACAAGCATATCAGATTCACTATTGCAAGTTATTTCTCCTTATTTCAAATTTCCAGAATGGACAACAAAGCACGAATATAAACCAAGCGAAGTGAGTAGCTCAAAAAAGCTAAGCACGACTACTGAGATTGTTGTTTGGAAAGATTTGAATACAACTACTGCTGAGGAATTAAGGGTTATTAATGGAGTAGGAGAGAAACTATCAGCGAGAATTATAAAATTCAGAAATAGATTAGGTGGTTTTTTGGTAGACGACCAATTATTTGAAGTTTATTATTTAGATGAAGAAGTCGCCAAGCGTATATTAAAACAGTTTAAGGTAATTAGTAGGCCTAATATTGTCAAGATTAATATTAATACTGCAACAGCTTACGAATTGTCTAAATTGATATATATTCAAAAAGAGGTAGCTGAGCGAATAGTAAATTATCGTAATCTCAACGGAAGTATCAAATCATTGAGCGAATTATTAAAAATAGAAGAATTTCCCGCAGAGCGAATTGATAGAATTAATTTATATTTGTCACTATAAAAAAAATGCTATGCAAAGTATGTACTTCAGTGAAGAACATCAATTATTTAGGGAGAGTTTAAAAGATTTTTTACAAAAAGAAGTTGTTCCACATATAGACAAATGGGAGGAGACAGGTACAATTGAAAGGTTCATTTGGAAGAAATTCGGAGATATGGGTTATTTCGGTTTAGCTACTCCCGAAGAAGATGGGGGCTTAGGTCTTGATCTATTTTATACGGTAATCTTATTGGAGGAGCTTCAGAAAGTTAATTCTGGCGGTTTTGCAGCAGCAATTTGGGCTCATGCTTATTTAGCAATGACACATCTTAATAAAGAGGCAGATTCTTTTATTAAAGAAAAATATTTAAGACCAAGTGTTGACGGTGATAAAATAGGATGTCTTTGCGTCTCAGAACCTTTTGGTGGGAGTGATGTTGCTGCAATGCGCACAACTGCTGTAAGAGATGGTGATTTTTATATTTTAAACGGATCTAAGACCTTTATAACAAATGGTGTATATGCTGATTATATGATTGTAGCAGCTAAGACTGCACCAGAATTAGGAAATAAGGGAATTAGTATTTTTGTAGTCGATAGACATAGTAAAGGAGTTACCGCTAATAAATTGAATAAATTAGGATGGAGAGCTTCCGATACTGCAGAATTGGCTTTTGATAATGTGAAAATTCCGGTTGAAAACCTTATGGGCGAAGAGCATATGGGATTTTCATACATTATGGAGCATTTCTCTTTAGAGCGATTGATAATGGGTGTAAATGCTCATGCTAGGTCAGAGCATGTTTTGGAGTACGCTTTAAAGTATATGTCAGAAAGAGAAGCTTTTGGAAAGTCTATTAATAGGTTTCAGGCATTACGACATAGAGTTGCAGATTTGTATGCAGATATTGATATGTGTAAAGAATATAATTATTCAGTTGCATATCGTTTAGATAAAGGTCAGTATGTAGTTAAAGAGGCTACGATTTCTAAATTGAAATCTACTAAGGTTGCCGATGAGGTTGCTTATGAATGTTTGCAGTTCTTGGGGGGCTATGGTTATATAGAAGATTACCCAATGGCGCGTAACTTTAGAGATAGTAGACTAGGGCCTATAGGTGGTGGAACATCAGAAATTCTTAGGGAGATAATCGCTAAGATGGTCATAGATAAAAAAGAGTATAAGCCTGCTAAAGTTTAATATTAATAAAATTAGTTTTTAAAAATCCGATTATTGGTTGCCTAAATGAATATAGTTGTTATATTTGCACCC
>TARA_R110002050_G_scaffold31659_12_pt1 | contig 20625 bp, 13 predicted proteins | sample TARA_R110002050 | Tara Oceans TARA_R110002050 (sample SAMEA4396988) | marine metagenome | biome: Polar Biome; feature: [DCM] deep chlorophyll maximum layer (ENVO:01000326); material: water (ENVO:00002006), including particulate matter (ENVO:01000060) such as... | depth 25 m
TTCCTTGCTCATTAAAACGAACACCCCTCTAATAATCCAAAGAACTATTTGGGTGTTCTTCGGATTGGAATTGAGCTGGTTTTCTTGTGCCAATTCTTTGTTAGAGCTCTAGACTCCTGCCTTCGCATGAATGACGGAGTTGGGTGGCTTGACGATGGAGTCCTAGAGAACTACCATATTTGTGTTCACGTTCTGTCGTTCCGTAGCTCTGCTGCGGAATATCGAGAAGCTAGACAAACAACTAGCTAACTACTTATCTAAATACACTGGAATTACATCCTCAAAAATCTCCACTAGATCTGGATCCATATACTGATACTCATCTGGAATATCCAGCACGTGAATAGGCTTATATTTAGTCAACTGTGTGAATTCGGCGATGATTCTATTTTTGTGCTTTTTCTCCATTACAAAAATGATATCTGCCCATTTAATATCCGTGCTATTCACAGTTCTTTTGGCACGGGGGCTTGTGCCTGCAGAGCGCACATTAACCTCAGGATGTTTTCGCCAAACTATTTCTGCGGTTGGGCTTCTCCATTGATTACGACTACAAATAAATAAGATGTTCTGCATTTCTTAATCTAACATCAATTCATAAAAAAAGCTGAATAGTTTCCTATTCAGCTTTTAAAAATTGAAGCCATTCCTCTGTAATACTTACTGAAGAATATTGGTCAAACTAAATTAGTTTAGTACGTTTTCAACAGGCTCCCAAGGTAGTCCAAATGCTTCAGCAACATCGTCATAAACGATAACACCATTTGCAATATTCAAGCCTTGTAATAACTCTTTATCATCTTTAAGAGCTTTTCTCCAACCTTTGTTAGCAATAGCTGCTGCGTAAGGTAGTGTAACGTTTGTTAAACCAAGAGTAGAAGTATAAGGAACTGCACCAGGCATATTCGCTACACAATAATGCACAACGTCTTCAACTACGAAAGTTGGGTCTTGGTGTGTTGTTGGCTTAGAAGTTTCAAAGCAACCGCCTTGATCAATAGCCACATCAACTAAAACAGTACCTGGACGCATTTCTTTAAGCATTTCTCTTGTAATAAGATTAGGAGCTTTAGCACCTGGCTTTAGAACAGCACCGATAATTAAATCTACGCTAGAAAGCATTGATCTAATGTTAGCTTCAGAAGAGAAAAATGTATGAATGTTTTTTGGCATTACGTCATCCAAGTAACGAAGTCTTGGCATGTTGATATCCATAATGGTTGTATCAGCACCCATACCAGCAGCGATTTTTGCAGCGTTAACGCCTACAATACCACCACCGAGAACTAATACTTTAGCTGGCTGAACACCTGGTATTCCACCCATAAGCATTCCGCGTCCACCTTTTGGTTTTTCTAAGTAAACAGCACCTTCTTGAGCAGCCATTCTACCAGCAACTTCACTCATTGGGATTAATAAAGGAAGTGAGCCATCAGCTTTTTCTACTGTTTCGTATGCAATAGCAATACATTTTGAAGCTACAACAGCTTTTGTAAGAGCTTCATCAGCTGCAAAATGGAAATAAGTGAAAATAATTTGGCCTTCTCGCATGCGTGGATATTCTTCCGCAATTGGCTCTTTAACTTTCATTATCATTTCAGCACGTTGCCATAACTCTTCAACATCACTCAGAATAGTTGCGCCAGCGTCCATATACATTTGATCGGTAAAGCCGCTACCTAAACCAGCTCCTTTTTGAATCAGAATGTCATGTCCGTTACGCTTCATTAATAATACGCCACCTGGCTGAATAGCAACACGGTTTTCGTGTGTTTTAATTTCTTTTGGTACTCCAATAATCATAACGAGAGGGTTTGTTTAGCTAAAATTTTGGTAAGAAAAGTTAGGCAAATTTATTACAAAAAACGCCCTAATTATTTTGATAAGTAAACTATTTTCAATAAATGATATCGTTTTCTTTATTAAAGCATTTTACGAATGTTTTAACAGGATTTTTATACTTTATAACCTAATCCTTATCTAACTACCACTACTTTATGCGGAACCGTTTACTGCTCCTATTCACAATTATCTCAGTTGGTTTCTACGCCTCTGGTTGTACATCTTCAAAAAATGCAACCAATTCTAGCGTTTCAAACCAAGTTAAAAAACCTAGCCCCAAGACTGGTATCAAAGCTTTTTCGAAAGTAATTAATAAAGATGCTATTTCTAGTGAGGGCGTTTTTAATGTCTACCAACAAGACAATAAGGTTTTCTATGAAATTCCAAATGACTTACTTAATAGAGATTTTTTACTCGTAAGTAGAATTGCAGAAGTCCCATCAGATTTCTTTGGATTCTTTTCTGGTGGTTCTAAAACAGGTGAGCAAGTAATCGCTTTCAGTAGACAAAAAGATCAAATTCTTATTCGTAAAAAATCTTACAGCAATGTAGCCAATGACAGCCTTCCCGTTTACAAATCAGTTCGAGCTAATAACTTCGAGCCTATTCTTGCAGCTTTCCCAATTGAAGCCTTAAGCAAAGACTCATCTGGCGTTGTTATAGATGTAACCGAATTTTATGAATCGGATGTGGAAGCCATAAGTGGCTTAGTAAGCTTTCTGCGGAAACAATACCAAGTTCGTCGCCAAGATTCTAAACGTAGTTATATTGAATCTGTAAAGAGTTTCCCAAAGAATATAGAAGTTCGACATGTAATGACTTACATGGCTGGTAATCCTCCTTCCGATCAAGAAACGGCTACTATTTCTATGATGATGAGCCAGTCTATGGTGCTACTTCCTGAAGAACCAATGCGCAAACGTTTTGCTGATTATAGAGTAGGTTGGTTTTCTGTTAAACAAATTGATTATGGATCAGATGAACAAAAAGCAGCTACCAATGAATATATCCGCCGTTGGAGATTGGAACCAAAAGATCCAGAGGCTTATGCTCGCGGTGAATTAGTTGAGCCCGTTAAGCCAATTGTATATTATTTAGATCCTGCTACACCTACCAAATACAGAAGCTACATTATTCAAGGTATTGAGGATTGGCAAGAAGCATTCGAAGCTGCTGGATTTAAAAACGCTATTATCGCTAAAGAACCACCATCTGCTGAAGAAGATCCAGATTGGAGTGCTGAAGACATTCGCTATTCTACCGTTCGTTGGGTTGCTAGCACCATCAGAAATGCAGTTGGCCCTAGTGTTTCAGATCCTCGCTCTGGTGAAATTATCGAAAGTGATATCGTTTGGTATCATAACCACATGCGCTCTTACAGAAACAGATTGATGATTGAAACTGGTGCTGCAAATCCTGCGGCTAGAAAACTAAAGTTAGACGATGACTTAATTGGCGAAACCATGCGACGTGTAATTTCTCACGAAGTTGGTCATGCACTTGGTTTGCCTCACAACATGCAATCAAGTTCTGCATATCCTGTAGATTCGCTTCGTTCTGGTAGTTTCACTCAGAAATATGGTATCGCTACAACCATTATGGAATATGCTCGCCAAAACTATGTAGCTCAGCCTGGAGACGAAGGAATTCGCTTTATTCGTCAACTTGGCCCATATGATAGCTATTCAATTAACTGGGGATACCGAGTAATTCGGGATGCTGAGACTCCTGAAGATGAGAAAGCAATTTTAGATAGCTGGATTGAAGAAAAAGCCGACGATCCAATCTATCGCTTTGCATCAAGTACTGGTTACGACCCTTCTTCTCAAACTGAAGATTTAGGAGACGATCCCGTAAAAGCGAGTACCTACGGTTTGATGAATTTGAAACGTGTAGTACCAAATTTACTAGAATGGACTTCAACGCCTGGGGAAGGTTATTCAGATTTAGAAGAAATTTATGGTGAGTTAATTGGTCAATGGTCTCGATATGCACGCCATGTGGCAACAAACGTAGGCGGTGTGTACCAAAGTAGAAAAGCATCTGATCAAGATGGCATGGTTTATACGCCAGTTTCCAAAAAAGACCAACAACGTGCAATGGACTTCCTAAATGAAAATGCTTTTAACACTCCAACATGGTTGTTAGATGCCGATATTTTACGCAGAATAGAACCAACTGGTGCCATTGATAGAATTAAGAATCTTCAATCTGGGATTCTACGCTCAACGGCAAACCCAGGAATAATGACGAGATTATCTGAGCAAGCCGCATTCAGTAGTAATGCTTACTCACTTGAAGAAATGCTCGAAGATCTGAGAAAGGGAATCTGGAGTGAGGTTTATTCTTCTGGAAATAAGAATATTGACGCTTATCGCAGAAGTTTGCAGCGCGAATACCTGAGTTTAGTCCAATCTTCTTTTGAAGACGACAGCTATAGAGGTATTGACATAAAAGATTCTGACATCCGCCCTGCGTTGAGATACGAGTTAGATGCCTTACGAAAAACAGTAGCTGGAAAAGTTAGTTCCAGAACTGATAGAGCAACTCAAGCTCATTTAAAAGATGTTCTAGAGCGTATTGATGCTATGCTAGACCCTAAATAATACTGATCTTAAAAGGCTCCTAATGGAGCCTTTTTTATTAAATACTCTGCAATCCTTTTTTAGTAATAGATATATCGTGATACAAATATGGCCCGCCAAAAGTGTGTATCACAATACACGATTTATTCTCTAAGTACTCTAATAAATTCTTAGCCTGTATTTTATCAATGCCCATTTTCTCACAGATAGAAGTTATTTCAACTACTTCTCCTACTGTATTATTGCTGCATTGAGCAAGGTGTTTAAGTAAAACCCTTGCATTTCTATTAAAATCAGCGCCGATTAGCATACATCCCTTTTCTAATTATATTGACAAGGATCCACTTCTTAGATAAAGTTATGGTTACCTAAATATGATGCTGTTATTAAGATTTCTCTTTTCTGTTTCTTTAAGATGTTCTAATCGCAATTGAAGTAGAATTAGAAGAACTTATTCTTTTATACTATTTAATTGATATGTTCCAAAAACTCACACTTCGCGGTCGAATATTTTTTATATCCTCGGGCTTAATACTGCTTGCAGTGGGTTTGATTTGGCTATTCGTTCGTCCAGAGTACAAAAAGACTATCATTTCTGAACGTACCACCATTGTGTCTCAACTTCAGGAATACACGCTCAGACAAACCGACAACACTATTAATAACTGGATAAACTCAGTTAACCGCTTAGCTGAAGATTTGGTTCTTAACCCTGGCGAAACGGAATCTTTAGTTTCAAAAGCTGTTAACTACACACCTGGGTTAATGCGAATTTTGATCACCGACATCAAAACAAAGCAGAATATTGATATTATAAGGTCTATCTACCAAACTGTCGATTTCGAAACAGCAATACCAACTTGGCGACCTTCACGAATTGACGAACAAGTAAGTATTAGTTGGATTACCGACACATCTCAACCAGTAGACTTCTTTATTGCACAACATGCTATTCAGATTGATGGCGACGTATACACACTAGACATGTACTTCGACTCCCAGAGGCTTAACGATAATCTGATTGCAATTCCATTGGGTGGAAATTACGTTGCAAATATTGTGAGTGCCGATGGAGAAAATATTGTTCCTAACAATTCTTTTACTTTCCCAAAAGAGCTCGCGGGAGAAGCTAGCTACTCCAAAGAAAAGGTAATGCCTTTAGGTGGTAAAGAATGGTTTGTTCTTTCATCAAGATTTGAGACTATCCCGTTTTGGCATGTTATTGCAGTTGAAGACAGCTTTATTTTAGAACCTGTGAACCAACTACTTCGCTTCTCTTTAATAGCAGCTTGCTCTGTGCTAGTTCTGATGCTTGGCTTCAGTTGGTATGTGAGCGACAGAATTAACCAGCCTGTGAAATCTTTACTTGCTGATGTTGACCATTTAGCTAAATTAGATTTCGAGCATTCCTTCAACTCCGTATCACTGCCAGAGTTTCAAACCATGCACGATACGTTAGAAAATATACGTCTCACATTAAAGCGTTACCGTAAACTAAATGTTGAGAAAATTATTCTGGAAGAGTGGAAAAATCGATATATGGTTACCTACTCTGATGACTTAATTGGTGTTATCAATGAGCATCAAAAATTCAGCTTTGCAAATAATCAGCTCACTCAGTTTCTTGAGTCTCTAAAAATAAACCCTACTGAGTCTACTATAACAGAAGTTTTTAGACATCCGAATTTAAAACTTAGTAAATCGAATCAATCCTTCCACTATCCAGATCCGTTTACTGTAAAGGTAGAGCAAGCAGAGTTAGTGCATATGCACACAAATGGTAATACGTATTACTATGACTGCCAACATCTTTCCATTCTTGATGAAAGCAAAACTCAGAAAGGTGCGTATCTCATTATTCATGATAAAACGGAAGATCGTTTATTAGACATCAAGCGAAATGACATGATTAATGTTATTGTGCATGAGCTAAAGAACCCAATAACGGGGGTAGTAGGCTTAACAAAGCTTATTATTGACAATCAATCGATGAATAAAGAGGAAGTTAACGTACTCCTAAAAGAAGTATTTGCCTCTGGCGAACGCATGAATGAACTAGTAAATCGTTTCTTAGAAGTTCAAAAACTAGAGGCTGGTCATACTAGTTTAGACTTTTCTTCTGTTGATGTTCTACAAGTAGTTAATGACGTGAAAATGGTTTCTAACTCGCTGCTTACTAATAAAAAAATGAAAGCGAGCATTACTTCTGTTGGTAAAAATTTCAATATTTCTGCCAATAAAGAGCTCCTTTTCGACGCAGTACAGAACCTTGTAAGCAACGCAGTTAAGTACGGTGACCCTGTTCGTACCATCCAGATTGATGTTATTTCAACTATTTCTAATGTGTCTGTAAGTGTTACCGATTATGGTTTTGGCATAAGTGTTGAAGATCAAAAGAAAGTTTTTGATAAATTCTTTAGAGTAAAATCGAATATTAAAGCGGCTAAAGAGAATGGTACTGGTCTAGGCCTTGCTTATGTTAAGGAGATTATGACCCGTCACAACGGTGATATTACTTTAGAATCAAATTCAGAGATTGGCAGTAAATTCACTATTATTTTCCCAAAGAAAAGATAAGAATAGTATATGAAGGTTTTTCTAGGAACACTTTTCCTTACATCAATATTACAGTTTAATGTCTACGCTCAAAGTGATGTTTCCTTTTCTGCTGATTTACTTCAAGAAATGGCGCAGCGCTATAGCGGGAATGCCTTAAATTGGCCTGTTTTAGTTAAGCTTGCTGACCATGACATTCCAAATAATAAATTTGTTCTTACTCCTTCTGATATAGCACAACTTAAAAACTTATCAGAGACTTCACTCATTTTTGATAAGCAACAAGGGCGCATAAAAGCTCTTATTTCCCAAGGTGCTACGGTCTTTGCAAAAAAAGAGATGGGAATTGTAAATTCTAAAGTTACCAATTACTACTCCGCTGTAAATGATGGCGATTTGGAAAAAATTCTTTCTATTGGAACTGAGCTCAAGCCTGCAACCGATTCACTGGAAGCTAGTTTAAATAGAAACAGATTAGTAAACGTACAGGCTCAATTATCTAAAAAAGAAGGTACAGTTGATAAACGAAGCGGACTGCTTTCTTCTTGGTTAGAGGCCCTTGAAGGTGATTTATTCCAAGAATCTGATGCTATTAAAACTCACATAGAAAGTTTTGCTACTCTTTCTTTTACCGATGGTAGTAATATTCTTATTGATGCATCTACTACCGCAGTAATCAGAAAGTCTAGAATTGATAGACTTAATGAAAGCTCTGATACTGAAATAACACTTGTCGAAGGTGGCTTACTCTCCAAACTATCAACTGTTGGCCGTGAAAAAAGCAATTATATTTTAAATGCCGGTGCATCTACTACCGAGTTAAAAACTCAAAATTTCTACGCTGAAAACTCTGGTGGCGATAATGTCAAACTTACCAATTACGATGGAAATGCTAGTGTTACAGCAAATGATATAACTATTACCATCAATAAAAATGAAGGGACTATCATTAGAGGCAATAATGCGCCCCTACCTCCAATTAAACTTCTTGCTGCACCCGAGTTGCAATCTGTAAAAAGAGATACCATCATTTATGCAGACAATTTCATCTACGCTTTTAAGGCTGTTCCAAAAGCTACTAAGTATCACATTCAAAGTAGCCAATCTTATAATTTCGATAAGAACGTTATAGATTCAGAAACGAATTTGACTAGAATTAAAATTGAGAAACTTCCACTAGGAACAACCTATTTAAAAGTTCAGTCAATAGATAATTTAGGACTTCGTGGCCCCTACTCTGAAACGCTCCGAGTTATTCGAAATGTTGACACAAAAGCACCTCCAATTTTCGGGGATCAACTTAAAGGCTCTATTTTATTTACTAAATCCGACAGTTTTACACTTCAAGGTGTAACTGAACCTGATGCGAAAGTAGCTTTGGATGGCAAGACTATTAACGTGAGTAAATCGGGCGCATTTACTGCGGTAATCCCAATTTTATCGGACGACCAAAGCTTTGTGATTACTTCAGTTGACAACTCAATGAATAAATCTGAAAAGAAAGTGAGACTTGTTAAACTAACTCCAGAATTTCTTTTTAATATCACGCTAAATGGCGCGAAAATTTCTAGTGAAGTTAGTTCATCTTCAACTCCTATAACTATTACAGGAAAAGCTTATCCTGAAATGGAAGTTATTATTTCTAATAATGATATTATAAAGACTGTAAAAACTGACTCTCAAGGTAGATGGGGAGTCACAATGAGTATGCAAGAAGGGAAACTTTCTATTACCTTAAAGGCTGTTAATTTCGAAGATTCTATTTCAACCAAATCATACATAGTAAAGTAACTACAACATTGGGGAAACATGATTAAACGATTCGCACTTGTCGTTTCATTACTGCTTATTGCAAAAACTGTTACCGCTCAGGAAATGTATTTTTCTATTTCTGGTAAAAGCACAGGAATTGAAAGTGGAGACACTAGGCATCAGTATGACATTTGGATAAAGCCTGAAAGTGGTGCTCAAAATGGTAGCCTTCAGATTTTTGATGCTGGTCTTGGTGGCGTAGTAGATATTATTGCGCAAAATACTCCAAATACTACTACTACTTTTCAACTATTTCCTTTCGCTTCAACATATTCTATTGCAGGCACATCAGTGCAAGCAAAAACTTCTGTACAAGAGTCCACTTCTACCTTAATAACTAAGAACGAAGAGCGCTTTAAAAATAGATGGGTTCCACTTAGTGAAATTACTTCAACTACTAATGATGGATATATCGTTAGAGTTACTGCCAATGAAGGCAATGACATTAATAGTTTTAACTTCCGCGTTGTTTCTGCAACTGGCGATGTGCTTTCAGGCACAAGTTGGAAAATTATAGCCATTGATTTATCCGTTGGACTGTACAATTCATCTACCAATAAATCATTCCAATTAAAACCTTACCTACTTAGCGATAGTAGCTCTCCAAACCTTAAGTCGAATGGTGAAGAAGATTCCAAAATTGAAAAAATGGATTCTTTTGGAGACAAGTATGAAATTAGTAATTCTAATATTCCTGCCAACCGCTTCGGTATAAAAAATAATTGGGGATTAACTATCCGAGGTTCTAAAGAGTGGTTAAACACTCTTACCGTTTATGGTGCAGATAAGCCTGTGCTCTGGCTTTTTGAACCTCTTGCTACTGATATTTTAGCTAAACCAAGTTTAGTAGTTAGCGAAACTCCATCTAACAAGTGCGTTGAAAAAGGATTCGAACTTAGTGGCACAAACCTTTCCGCATTTGATTTAAATAATGCACAATGGATTTTGAATGACGATAACGTTGGCAAAGGGAACAGACCAGTTATTCGTTTCCAAAATACTGGCAACACAGGAATGGATATTCTTATTCCAAATCAGAAAACCTATTTTCCTGAATATTGGACGTATAGAGAAAATATTTTTGTAAATACCCCGCCTATTGCTCGTTTAGATGCACCAAAATTAATCATCTCTCCTTCTGAAAAAGTAGTGCTTTCTGCAGAGAAATCTTATGATCTTGAAGGTAAGCCTATTAGTTATTCATGGTTTGTTAACGGTGCCCAACGAGGTAGTGACGCTACTTTTGAATTTTCTAATTCTATTTCTGGTCAGTATAATATATCGGTTCGAGTTTCCGATGGTGGTGTCTCATCTACATGTAGCATAGATCAGAAACAAGTTCGAATTAGAGTAAATACTCAGCCTTATGCAGAGATTGATTTACTACAAGTAATTGGAACCGATGAAGCACAGAATATTACCATCATCAACCAAAACGACTCTGATAACGATAGTTTGAGCTATAGATGGTCTGGCGATGGTATAGATGGTGAAGCGACAGGTACATCAGTTGCTGTACTACATTCTAAACCTGGTATTTACAATGTGAATTTGACTGTTAATGATGCTTCTGGTTCATCAAATGCTTCATATTCTATCTCAAAAAAATACGAGGTAAATGCAGCTCCTGTTCCTGTTTTCAGTTTAGCTGAAAAAGCTGCACCTGGCGATATTATTAAGCTAAATGCCCTTGCCTCAAGCGATGCCAATTCCGATAAAATTGACTACAAATGGTTTCTGAATAACAGCTTAATTGCAGAAGAAGCTAATACAACCTATACCATTAACGACCCAGGAACATTCGAATTCAAACTTGTGGTTAATGATGGCAGAGGAGTTTCTAACTCATCCCAGCAAATTGCAAAGAAAATCAGAATTAACTCTGCTCCTGTCCCAGTAATTTCAGCCGATAGAATAACCTCGCTTTCTACAGTAAAATTCTCGGCGCTTGAAAGCTCTGACTCCGAAACAACCATTGCATCTTATGACTGGGATTTTGGTGACGGTGACCGTGCCTCTGGTCCTAATGTTGATCATTCTTTCCAGAGAACTGGTCAGTACAGAATCTTATTAACAGTAAATGATGGCGAAGGTCTCGCGAATAGTATTAGAACTGTTGAGCACAATTTAATTATCAACCAATATCCAAAACCAGATTTCACAGCTCCGTTAGTTGTTGCCCCTGGCGAGCCCTTTAGCACTGATGGCTCATTAAGTACTGACGCCGATGGTAGCATTAGCAGTTATTTGTGGCTTGCAAATGGAATGTCGGTTGGCACATCTTCTAGTGCATCTATCACATTTAACAACATTGGTACACATAATGTATCACTTCGTGTTAAAGATGATTCGGGATATGAGTTTGCTGAAGGTATTGCTACAAAATCTGTGCGAGTTAACGCCCCTCCTGTTGCAAAATGGAAAACTATTCCAGATCAAATTGTACCAGATACAGAAATAAAATTCACAGCAGAAGACTCTTACGATCCTGATGGAATCATTAAAGAGTATTTTTGGAAATTTGCTGATGGTACTCGACTTAAAGGCAAGCAAATTCAAAGAATTTTCAGTGAAAGTGGAGTTCAGAAATTCACTTTAACCGTAGTTGATAACGACGATCTTTCGAATTCCTCTACTACCATTGAAGGCGAAACTAATGTAAACCATCAACCTTACATTGTTACAGAAACTGTAATTCGCTCCAATTCGCTTAATGTTCAATTAAACGCTGCATCAAGCTACGATTTAGATAATAACTCCTTGAGCTTTGAATGGACGTTACCCGATGGTTCTAAACGAAAAGAAGCAAGCTTTAACTGGCTAGCATCAGAGTCTGGAGTTCACTTTGTTGGCCTTACTATTGACGATGGTTTAGGTCTCAGTAATAGTAAAACAACCGAATCTATTAGAGTGCTTATAAACCGTGCAGTTAAAGCTGTTGTAGAATCTGAAATCGCTTCTTGTACTGGCCAAACCGTATTATTTAATAGTTCTCAAAGTTTTGACCCCGATGGAGATCCTTTCAGCGTTAAGTGGGATTTTGGCAATGGCGTTACTTCTGAGGAAGCTAATCCATCTTATGTTTACGAAAAGTCTGGCATATATAATGCCCAACTTACACTTGATGACGGAATTTCAACTATGAAAACGGTAGCCAAAATTCCGGTGATAATTGAAGGCTCCCCAGTGGCGAAGTTAAATATTAGCGATACCACTATTTGTGTGAACTCAAGTATTATTTTTGATGGTTCTTCAAGTACCGATCCTTCAGGAGCACTTCCCTCCTTTAGCTGGGATACTGGCGATGGTAAATCAAATACTGGGCCAAGAATAAATCACGTATTTACTGAACCTGGCGTATACAACGTTTCTCTAACCGTTGAAGGATCTGGCTCAGGCCGTTGTAGTAACATAAGTCAAACTACCGCTACTGTAAGAGTTATTGAAGGTCCTGAGGCTAATTTTGAGCTTCCAGTGTGGACAGAACCTGGCCAGACTATTACATTAGATGGTTCTGCATCAACTGCGGAGGGTGGTATCAAAACTGCAACTTGGATTATTGACGGCGAACAACTTCAAGATTCTGTTTCAGGAATTAATGGTGCTTACACCTTTAACACTCCTGGCGAGTATTTTGTAACACTCGAACTTACTACCAACTCTGGTACTTCGTGTAATACGGTTATAAAAACTAAAAGCATCAAAGTTAATGCTCCACCTGTTATTGCTTGGAACTTATCTGAAAATGTTGCTGCAGGATCAGATATCAAACTAGACGCCCTCACTTCTTCTGACCCTGACGGTTACATTAAAGAATACAAATGGTATTTAGATGATGGATTTGTAAGCTACAATGCTACGGAAATCATTAAAGCTATAACACCTGGCCAGCACAAGGTTAGTTTAGAAATTACAGACAACTCTCTAGCAAAAAATAACATGGTGGTTGCTGAGAAAACATTTTTTGCTAATAGCGCTCCTACACCGTCTATTGTTATGCCAGCAGGTGTAGTTTATCAAAATCAAACAGTTACTTTCCAAAGTGGGCTAGCTCAAGATCGAGATAACGATATGTTAAGTAGCTCATGGTTTGTTAATGGTAAAGCCGTTCCTACTCCTACTTTTAAGGCTGAAGACAAAAATGGCTACAAAATTACACTTGTTCAGAATGACGGGCGTGGTTTATCTAACTCTATAGACTCTGCTGTAGTTACCTTTACCCCAACTCCATTCCCAGTTGTTAAACCTCAAGTTCCTGGAAAAATCGTTATTGGTGGTGCTCTTACAACAGCAGATATTATGGTTCCTCAAGCTTGGAAGTTTAAGAATCAAGCAATTTATGAAGATCGCTGGATAGCTTATAGCCCTGGCGTATCAAATGTTACTTTGGCTTGGGTTCCTGCTGGACAAGAACTTACTACTCAATCTTTTCAGATTGAAGTGGTAGCACCATTACAGTTTACACAACAAGTTACACCGAAACGAGTTGCATGGAATCCTGCTAACCCTAGCTTTATACTTTCAGCCCCTGAAGTTAATAGAGACTTATCAGATGTTAGCTACACTTGGAAACAACGTGGCCAAGTAATTGGTGAAGGCCTTCAAATGGGTGTAAAACTAATTAAGGGTGAAAATAGATTTACAGTTGAGGTGGTAGATAACGCCATTCTTCAATCTAAACCTATTACTATCGACATTGTTATAGTTACTGAGTAGCTATAAGTACTTCTTAAAATTCTATAATTTCAGAAACATACCGAGCATTCTAGGCTTAGGTATGTTTCTTTCTTTTCATTTAAAAAGGTGGTAGTTTTCATAGTTCTTTAATCACTCAACAGCGATCCACTTGAAGATTATTATTATTGGTGCCGGCGAAATTGGCTATGACCTTGCTAGCGTACTATCAAAAGAAAAACATGATGTTATAGTTTTGGATCGTGAAAAAGATTGTCTTTCTCATGTCTCTGAAACTCTCGATGTTTTAGTTAAAGAAGGTAATGCCACTTCCGCAAAAGATTTAATGGACGCAGGAGTAGACACCTCTGATATCACAATTGCAGTAACTAGCGTTGATGAGGTAAACATGATTGCTTCGATGATTAGTAAAAAACTCGGGGCTAAAATGGTTATTGCTCGTGTTCGAAGTGATGAATTTTCACAACCGAACGCTCCATTAAAGCCTACCGATTTAGGGATTGATGTAATGATTCATCCCGAAATGAGTGCCGCTCAAGAAATAACTCGCCTTCTAATGCGCTCTGCAGCTAGCGATGTTATCGACCTTGCAGAAGGTCAGATGCAATTAATTGGTATCCGATTAGATAAAGACTCTCCATTAATAGGAAAATCTTTAATCGAATATGCTTCTGAGCATTCTGATATCACATTTCGAGTTGTAGCAATTGGACGACGCGGTTTAACTTTAATGCCGAAAGGTGCCGTTAAATTACAAGTATCTGACCAAGTTTTTGTATTGGCAAAAACAGAAGACATTCCTGAAATTATTAAAACCACTGGGAAAAAAGAAACCCAACTGAACCGAATTATGATTGCTGGTGGGTCTGCTATTGGTGCTATGATTGCCCGCTTGCTATGTAGTGATACTAAAAGAAATTGGTCGGTTAAATTGATTGAGCCAAACTATGATATTGCTGAAGAACTGGCTATAGAGCTTAAGAATGCTATGATTCTTCATGGTAATCCAACCGATCCCGATTTACTAGCTACTGAAGGTATTACCGATATGGATGCCTTTATTGCCGTTACTGACGATGAAGAATCCAACATTATCTCCTGCTTAATGGCGAAGCATTTAGATGTTAAGAAAACAGTTGCACTAGTTTCTAAACCAGATTTTATTCCACTTAGCCAAACGATTGGTCTTGATGCTGTTGTAAACAAAAAAGTCGCCGCTTCTAATGAAATTCATCGCTACGTTCGAAAAGGACGTGTTATTTCTGTTACAGAACTACGAGGTATTAAGGCAGAAGTTCTTGAGCTGATTGCTTCAGCAGGATCTAAGATTGTTGGTAAACGTATTCAAGATCTAAAACTACCCGATGGCTGTATTATTGGTGGAATTTTATGCGATGGTTGCGTAGAAATTGCTACAGGTTCATCCCAGATTAAAGTTAACGATCGTGTAATGGTATTTTGTTTACCAGAAGCTATTGACAAAATAACCCAACTCTTTCAATAATGGCTTTAAGCGTAATAAATGCCTTTAATAGACCCAAAATAGATTTTTTAGTAGTTCTTGGTGTGCTAGGAGCCTTTGTCTTTTTTATGGGTTTTGCACTACTATTACCTGCTATCATCGATCTTATTTATGATGAAAATACTTGGAGTGCTTTCATCATTTCAGCCGGAATTGCATTTTTAGCGGGAGGAACGCTTTGGTATTTCTTTAAACCTAAAGAAGAGTTACGTATTAGAGAAGGTTTCCTAGTTGTAAGCTTAACATGGATTGCCCTTTCATTAGTGGGTGCATTACCATTTACAATTTCTGGCATTCTCCCGAACTACACCGATGCCGTTTTTGAAACAATGAGCGGACTTTCCACCACAGGTTCCACTATTCTTGGTGGTACTACTTCCGATGGCTTTGTAAACCCATCCATCGAATCTATCCCACACAGCTTTCTCTTTTGGCGCTCACTTGCCCATTGGTTAGGTGGTATGGGTATCATCGTTCTCTCTATTGCTATTCTACCATTGTTGGGAATTGGAGGAATGCAGCTTTTTCAGGCAGAGTCGCCTGGACCAACCACCGATAAACTTACACCGCGCGTGCAAGAAACCGCAAAGTTACTTTGGGTTGTTTACGTAGCATTTACATTCCTCGAATTCCTTTTACTTTGGGCTCACCCTGCAATGGATTGGTTTGACGCCATAAATCACTCGATGGCAACATTGGCTACTGGTGGTTTTTCAACTAGAAACGCTAGTGTAGAGGCTTTTAACTCTGTGTATATCGACTGGGTAATTACGGTTTTCATGTTCATTGCTGGGATAAACTTTGCAATGCATTTTAGACTTCTAAAAGGCGATTACAAGATATTTTTGGGAAATCGTGAAATTCGTTTCTATACCTTAATCACATTGATTGGCATTGTAGGTATTACCTTTTCCCTTTGGAACTTCGATGGCTATTCGTTGATGGAAGCTCTACGATATGGTGCATTTCAAGCGGTTTCTATAATAACCACAACGGGTTTTGGAACCAACGATTATGAAGTTTGGTATTCCTTTGGAGCGTTTTTCCTATTCCTACTTTTCTTTACTGGCGGTAGCGCAGGCTCAACTGGCGGTGGTATTAAAATGATTCGATGGATGATTCTGATTCGAAATACTGGTAGAGAAATTAAACAGATCATTCACCCAAAGGCTATTCTCCCAGTTCGTATTGGTGAACAAACTATCAGTCAAAACATTCAAAGAACGGTGTTGAGCTTTTTTATCCTCTACATGTTCATCTTTGCAACAGGCGCTTTCATTATAAGCTTCTTCGGATATGATCTTATGTCGTCTATTGGAGCAAGCATCTCGGCCTTAGGTAATATTGGCCCTGGTTGGGGAGAGTTTGGCCCAACCGATAGCTTTGCAAAAATGCCTTATCTGGGAAAATGGGTTCTCATTATGCTCATGATGATTGGTCGTTTAGAAATTTTCACAGTGTTAATCATTTTCTCGCCATCTTTTTGGAGACAATAAGCTTCCTATATTTCAGCAACATTTACTTGGCTCATTTCTATTCTTTCCGATTGATAAAGTGAGCCTCTCCCCTTATCCTGTTCAGATATAATCAGCATCTTAAACCAGTTTTATAATTACTGTTCTCAATCCTATTGGTAGGAAGTCTTAGAAGTATGTATCTCAATAAAGTAAAATCTGCTCAACTCTATCCTTATTGGCTTTTACTAGTCATTGTCATTTTTTTAAGTAATTGCTCAACAGCTAATGACGATAATTCAGCAATAGATTTAGAAAATATCATTCCAAATATTGAAATTTCTACGTCTGGGAATACAATATTAGACGAACCCAAGATTAACGCTAACATCATGGTTTATGCTGATGATGTCACATTATACCAGGGCAACATCGCAATTGAAACAAGAGGTTCATCATCCATTGGTTTCCCTAAAAATTCTTACAGCTTTGAAACTCGAAATGAAAATAACGAAGACCTAGATGTCTCACTTCTAGAGTTTCCCGAAGAAGAGGATTGGATTTTAAACGGTCCTTATAGCGACAAAACGCTTATGAGAAATATGCTAATGTACGACCTCTCTCGAGATATTGATCGATATGCTAGCCGAAGCGCTTTTGTTGAACTAAGTATTAATGAAGAGCTACAAGGTGTATATATACTTTTGGAAAAGCTTAAACGCGGCCCAGACCGAATTGATATTGATAAGCTAAACCCCGATGAGAACTCTGGTGAGGACATCACTGGTGGCTATATTATAAAAATTGACAGAACGGACGGAGCTGGATCATTTTTCACCTCTTCTTTCGACCCACCTTTTGCTACAGAAGGACAAAAAATGAATTTCGTATTTGAGTATCCCGATCCTGACGAAATCACTTCACAACAGAAAAATTATATTACCAATTACATATCTAGCTTTGAATCGACACTCGCTTCAGATGATTTCGCCGACCCAGTTAACGGTTATCTAAAATACATAGATGTTTCTAGTTTTATCGATTTCTTCTTGATGAATGAACTTGCCAACAATGTTGATGCTTACCGACTTAGTACATTCATCCATAAAGAGAAAAACGAGAAGTTGGCAATGGGTCCTATTTGGGACTTTAACTACGCCCTAGGCAACGTAGACTATTGTAACTCTGGTGATACCAACGTTTGGGCGTACAAGTTTAACGAGCGCTGTGGGAATCATTACCAACAAGTGCCCTTTTGGTGGAGTAAGCTTCTACAGGACCCTGCTTTTGTAACACAACTTCAAGAACGTTGGACAAAGCTTAGAAGTAATCAGTTTTCAGAATCTAAAATTATGGCAAAGATTGATGCCTATGCAACGCTACTTCAAGAAACTGGAGCCGTTGATAAAAACTTTAGTGTTTGGGAAGTTCTTGGCGTTTACGTTCGTCCGAATAATTATGTAGGCGAAACACATCAGCAAGAAGTTGATTATTTGAAAGAATGGATTGAAAACCGATTGCTTTGGCTAGATTCATCCATTTCAAATATGTAGGGTGTTTTCTTTTTTACAGAAATGAATAAGCTTTGAGATGAACCAGTAGAATTAGTTTTGATTGCTAATCTACGAGCACACGTTTAAGTGACGAATGGTTTATTATTATAAATTTATGAACTCTGTTAGAGTCCGTTTTCAACTGTATCCCAAGTTCCTGCTTGGGATAGTAATTGGGAGCTCCTGCTCCCAATAAATTTCATAAAAGCGAACTCCCATACTTTCTAACCTATACTGATATTTATGTAATAGATTTTACTATTCAATATAAATTACAGCAGTATAAGGTTCAGCTGGATATTGACCCTTATTATAAGTTATCAAGTACTTTCCTGAATCAATTTTTATAAAGTTAAAAATTGATTTAACATAATCTGGGAGCATATATATATTAATCCAAGTATTAGATTCAGGACTATATTCTTCTAAAAAATAATTAGCCTTTCCATATTGATTTTGTTCATCATTAGAATGTGTAATAGCTACAATGTTACCTTTCTCTGTTCTTTCCAATGAGTTTGTGAAGCTACTAAAATTAATACGTTGGGTACTAAAAGTAGGAGAATTGGTTGGCTCCCAAGTGTTCAATTCTGAATCATAAATCCAAGCATTATATTTTGGAGTTGAAATATTACCACCACTAATAAAGAGAACTCTTTGCTCGTCGAGTAAAATGGAATTCATTTCAAAGAATGGTTCTGGAATACTACTCGTTGAAGACCATTTATCAGTTTGTATATTATATATTTGACAGACTGGTGACGAGTCTATTTCTATTCCCAACTGACATCCAAGAACATTTCCATTTTTAAGGGATGTAAGGGTTTCGGGTATCATTTTATTTAATGGAGAACTAATTTTTACTACTGAATTAGATTCAGGGTCGAAAATAAAGGCGAAGCTATTTAGTAATGTCCAGGTTACTTCGCCACCCGTAAAGAGAATTCTCCCATCGTTTAGGTTTGTAAAACTTATGTATCTGAAATTAGCATCTTCATGGAGGGTATTAGTTCCTATTTTTGAACATGAATTCGGTGAAATTTCACAAACATACCCTAAATTGCTTTGTTGTCGAGTGAACTTTTTGATTATAATAAAGCGATTGTTATCTATTCTATAAAAATCGTCAGATCTTACCCAGTCTTCAGTTGCTCCAAGGTCACCATAGGCTATAATATTCCATTCATTATTTTCTAAGTTTAGTTTTGTAAGAATCGGAGTTTGGCTATTGGGTCTCAAATAATGAATCATCGCACTATTCTCTCCTGTTTTCATAGAAAATGATTGTGAGGGACTTATCCTAATTTCATTTACATCTAACGAGAACTTTGGTCCTTCAATCCAGCTACTAAGTATAGTATTACTAATAAAAGAAAGTGTGTCTGCATTGTGCGATATATAATTAATCTTATAAGAATAGTTTCCCGTTTCTGGAACTGTATCTATGTAAGTTGTATCAGCATCATTACTTTCTTCATATATCAGATTAAAACTACTCTGATAAGGTGTTTTTCGAAATAATTCATACTTTTTTATTCCAATAACTTGTGGCCATGAAACTTTAATTGTATTTAAATCTAAAGCACTTACTTCAAAAGTTGAATTAAATGCTAATTTAGGATCAAAATTTTGACTAAATGGGTCATTGGGGTTAATCCTTATAATCTCGTTTGAAGTGGGGCTTTTACAATTAATTAAAAGGATTAAAAAAAATGATGTATATAAGAGAGCATTTTTAAAATTCATCAGAAATCCTTCGAGATTTTAATCCTATCATATGAAAGGTTGATTGAATTATAATCGAAGTATGAATCAAAACTCCGTGGTTTGAATAAACCTCCTTTTGGCTTTGAGATTATGCCATCGGTAAGATGTAATAGATAGGTTATAACTGTCCCAAAAACTCCCCTTTTTCTAATTTTGTAATATTTTTGAGCCTCATCAAGGCTTTCTTCGGCAAGAAGTGCATATCTAAAAATTTCATTGGTACTATTTGAACCTTTATAAGATACTCTGTATTTCATGAAATTCTTGGTAGCTTTATTAAATTTTTGATCAAACATAATGGAACTGGTTAGTAGACTGAGAAAACTGATAGCTAATATAGAGACTTTAACTTATAGCTGTTAAGCGTAGAGCCGATTTAAAATTAATACAGTTCCGAACTCTAAACGAGACCGACTTGAAACGCTTGTTGCACTTCAAACTTGAACCTAGAGCACGATGAACGTGATAAGCACGCTTACCAAAGTAATGTAAACTAATACCTTGGTTGCTAAAATAAAGTAGCCCATAAAATTTAATGAAGTATCTCCAATTTTTGTGAATTCACGTTCTCTTAAAAACTTTCTTAATCGTGGTGTATCTCCTTTAAAGTATTTTCTTTGTGAGCTACCATCATCTAGACTCCCGTATGGGGGACTATCAAGCTCTTTGTAAATAACCGGAAATTCTTCTTTAAGTTTTTTCTTAAATCCTTCTAGCATTAACAAGTGACTAAACAAAAAGATAAAACCGAAAAAAATGAGATTATTTATCATTCATTAGAATTTGGAAAGTGCCATAACGACCCCGCGTTTAAGCGGCGAGTCGAGTTAAAATTATTA
>TARA_R110002050_G_scaffold242271_6_pt1 | contig 20608 bp, 18 predicted proteins | sample TARA_R110002050 | Tara Oceans TARA_R110002050 (sample SAMEA4396988) | marine metagenome | biome: Polar Biome; feature: [DCM] deep chlorophyll maximum layer (ENVO:01000326); material: water (ENVO:00002006), including particulate matter (ENVO:01000060) such as... | depth 25 m
TCAATAGCAGCGGCAGATGCTGCTTCAATAACAGCCACTGGTGACACACCAGAAGCGATAACGGCAGCAATAATATCGCTGGCGCTGTAGCCGGCAGCCGCCAATTCAGCGGCGATGTCTGCATCACAAGTACCGCCACAATCGGCAGAAGCCTGCAGGTAAGCATCAGCCAAAGACATGGTAGACAAGTAGTCGGTGATAGCAGCGGAAGCAGTCATGCTGCTCAGGCCGATAATGGCACCCAGTAGAATTTTGCGCATGGTCGTAATCCCTGTGAATTAAAAAGTCTGGGCAATTGTACCCTCAGGGTAAGGTGGCTGCAAAGCCTGGTTACCTAAAAGTGGTCAGGTTTTACACAATAAAAGCCATAAGTCGTGATTGTTCGGTGGCTATAAAATCGAGATCGTTGGCTTGTCTGACCAAAAACTGCAGCATCCTTGCTGCAGTACCTCGTTACTCGGCACTCGTTTATACAGTCCTTTACACCGTCGGGCTGGTCGCAGGTGGTGTATTGTTGGTATTTGTCCCTGTGTTTGCGCCTCTAGTGCTTGTGCCTGTGTTGGTACCAGCACTGGTTGCTGTGGTCGCTGCCAATGCCTGACCTGCAGCAATCACTGATGGGGCAAAACCAACGCTGGTCGCAGCTGTCAGAACAGCGGCAGTAGGCTGACCGCTGCTGACAACACCAGCAACTACCACGGCAGCTGGAATATTGGCGGCAGTGGCTGCCTGCATGACAGCAGCAATGGAGACATTATGAGACACCGCAGCTCTGGTGACACCAGCAATGGCATCCATCGCACTGACGCCATCGATTTGCACCACTGCCGCCATAACATCATTGATGCTGATCCCTGCTTCCAATGCGGCGGCAGCAGCGGCTTCAATCACCGCCGTTGGAGAGACCCCGGAAGCAATGACTGCCGCGATAATATCGCTGGCACTGTAACCCGCAGCTACCAATGCAGCTGCGATGTCTGCATCACAATTGCCACCGCAATCAGCGGATGCTTGCAAATACGCTTCAGACAAGGTCATGGTCGCCAAATAGTCAGTGATGGCGGCGGAAGCCGTCATGCTGCTCAGACCAATAACGACACCCAGTAGAATTTTGCGCATGATCGTAAACTCTGTGAAAGGAATGTTAAGGAACCGAGTGATAGTAGTCCTGTGCTGGCATCGTTGAATAGCGAAATCGGCAGAAACACCGAAAATTTACACAAATAAAATCCGACGGTTTTCCAGGGCGGTTTTACCAACCTTTATGAGTCGTAAAATTTTAATTTAACTTACTGATTTTATTGAAAATTAATAAGTATTCTGGCTGGCTTTCGCGTTGGAACAAAAAAGTATCATTCGGCTCCGAGAGATCCCCTACGTTGTGCGACAGAGGCCACAACAGTCAATTTGGTCATCTCACCAAGCACCATCCATTTCGCCCCATATGACCACCTTACAAATTGGGCAAACCAGCTAAAATATAACTGTGACAGAGTTGGCAGGCATTTTGGTTGTTACAAATTCTTACAGACCATGGAGATTTGTCTTGTGTTCGTGCAGAATGCGCCTTCGTTCAAGCAAGATCATTCCGCGTAAGGGCTGTTTCGCGGAAGATGCCAACGGAATACAGTGAGTGTCGATGCCTGCGTCGGCACCGGGTGAAGTAAAGGGCTTGTTAAAGCCCCGAATTAACGGACTACGATCACTATGGACTTGGGTCTCAGCAACAGTCTGATAGATGCTGTTTTTGTTGCCGGTTTACTCGCCGTCGTACTGGTGGGCTTGGCGTTGAATCTGGCTTCGGCGGAAAAACTGTTTACTGCGGCGCTGATGCTTCTTCTGCTTGGTGGCGTACTGGCACCAGCGGATGCATTTGTCGGTTTTTCCAACCCTGGTATCTTTACCATTGCAGCGTTATACGTCGTGGTTGGTGGATTAAAAGAATCTGGCGCAACGCAGGTATTGCGGCGTTACCTGGTCGGCAGCCCCAAAAATCAGACCTCAGCCAGTCTGCGTGTATTACCTGTCACTACGATTCTGAGCGCAGTGGTCAATAATACCCCAGTCGTTGCGATGTTCACCACGCTGCTGCAAAGCCAAAGCAAGCGCTTTTCCATTCGCCTGTCCAGTATTCTTATTCCCGTCAGTTACGCTTCCATTCTTGGTGGCACCTGCACATTGATCGGTACCAGCACCAATCTGGTGGTCGACGGCATGCTGCAACAAAGCGGATACGCTGGCTTTGGTCTGTTTGAAATTGCCTGGGTGGGGATTCCAGTTGCTGTTCTGGGGTTGATTTATATTCTGGTTGTCTGGCACTGTAAGAGCGGATCGAGTGAATGCAGAATGTTGCCAATATCGACAATTTACACATGTCTTCGTACTCCAAATATGCAGGTGGCTGGGTTATGAACGAGAGAATCGCTTGGCATCGTCATCCAGTGAATAAATCCATCCGCTCTTGCATGAAAAAGCAACGCCCTTGTGTCTTGTGGTTTACAGGATTGAGCGGAGCAGGTAAGTCCACAATTGCAGGTGCGGTCGAAAACATGCTGACTGAGCGTTTTCATCATACCTACTTAATGGATGGCGATAATGTGCGTCATGGGTTATGTGGTGATCTTGGTTTTAGTGATGCGGATCGGATAGAAAACATTCGGCGTGTAGGGGAGGTGGCTAACCTGATGATGGATGCCGGTTTGATCGTACTCACTGCCTTTATTTCACCCTTCAGGGCAAATCGGGACTTAGTGCGTAGCATGATGGCAGATGGTGAATTTATCGAGATTTATATCGACACTCCGATAGAAGTGTGTGAAGCCCGTGATCCGAAAGGTCTCTACAAAAAAGCCCGAGCTAATGAAATCAAAAGCTTCACTGGAATTGATTCCTTATATGAAGAACCAGAAACACCGAAACTTCGTATCCAGAACTACAATATTAGTGTTTTAGAATGTGCACAGCAGATTATTGATTATCTCGATTGCCAGGGCTATCTAAAACAGACAATGGAAGACCGCTATGCAATTATTAGTTAAATCTGCCATTGCTTGTTTGGGAAAATTGGCCGGCGTAATGAATTATCCCATGGATTCGCTCAGCATGAAAAATGGTATTGAATAATGAGTAGACTGAATAAGAAAAGCCACAAAATCACTTGTTTTTTGTTGAATTTATTGCGCTTCCGCATCTATCTTTAGAATCGTTTTAGTGTTTGTTGGCATGGAAAATCAATATATCTAAAAAACTGAAAAAAATTAACATAAGTTTTGTTAATAATCAGAAGTGGTATTGTTTTGAAATTGGTGGTAAATAGTAACGTGCTTTAGCTTTTTTGCTCTACTACTAGGCAAAAGGGGATGTTAAAATATGATGGTTTTTTAGATGCTTGTAAATCATATTTATGTAGGAAAAATGTTAAGATTTAAACTAAAGATATATGCACGTTTTCTCATGAATTAATCTAGTGCAACGGCGCAATTTTGCACTGAGGTTTTGAATTCGCTGGTAGTCAATATTTTGAAATTAAGAGTTATTCTAAATGTGTTGAAATCTCGAAAAATATAATCCGTTACTGATAGTAACGACGATACATAAAGCCTTGTGGATAGGGAGTACTGATTTGATTAGCCCGTTAATTTTTTGAGGTTTTACTGTATTTAAATGGTTGTTTTATTGTATGATTTTTTAGACTTTAGGGATTCTCTGGAAATTATTGTGGGGTTAGAATGATGCTATTGAAGGGGTGTAATGAATTTTAACTTGATTTTTAAAAATACTCTTGTGATGTATTTGAGGATGTTTGTAACGTCAGTTGTTGGCTTATATACATCGAGGGTAGTGCTACAAACCTTAGGAGTTGAGGATTTTGGGATATACTCCGTAGTGTCAGGTTTGGTGTTGATGATGGCTTTTTTGAATTCTGCAATGTCGGCGACTATGCAGCGATTTTTTTCGATAGCTATAGACGAATTTTTTGAAGGAGGTTTGAAACGAAGTTTTTCCATTTCTATGTCGGTTACGATTATTATTTCTTTGGTTGTTCTAATTTTAATGTTGACTGTGGGCGTGTGGTTCTTCTATAGCGTTTTATCTATCCCTGATAGTAAGCTTGATCAAGCATTTGTTGCTTACCTTATTTCTTGTTTGTCTGTTGTTCTTATGATTTTTCAAACTCCATTCAATGCAGTAATGGTTGCTAAGGAACGGCTTGATATTGTTGCTGGTGTTGGGATTTTGGAGTCCTTTTTAAAACTGGCTCTTGCGTTTGTTTTGGGCTATATGGAAGGAGATTATTTGATATTTTACTCATCGCTAATTGCTTTTGTTTCAGCTACCTCTCTTGTACTTTATTTTTTTATTTTTATGCGATTGATTGGTGAGGAAGGTGGTGCATTGTTCCTAACAAAGAATTTTAATGATTGTCGGGAGGTGGCAAGTTTGATGTCTTGGAATCTTCTTGGGAATTTTTCTTACATGTTCAAATTACATGGGGGGAATATTTTGTTGAACGCTTTCTTTGGTGTTGGTGTCAATGCTGCGTATGCTGTAATGCTTCAGGTTCAAACTATTGTTGGTCTTTTTGTGAATGGTTTTCTTCAAGCAATTAATCCTCAGATATATAAGAAATATTCTGCTGGCGATTCGAAGTCTGTAATGTATCTATTGCAGGTGGGGTCTAGAGTTGGCTTCTATCTTCTTTTTTTGTTGATCCTTCCAGTTATTTTTACACTAAATGTATGGTTAAATATTTGGTTGGTAGAGGTGCCTAAGTTTACAAAGGAATTTATTTCTTTGATGCTGATTGGGATGTGTATTGATGTTATATCTATGCCGCTAATGACTGGACTTATGGCAACGGGTAATATTAAAAAATATCAGATATTAGTCAGTGGATTGTTATTTTTTAATATTCCGATAACATATTTTTCGTTTGTTTATTTTGGTGACCCTATGTTGTTTTTTTATATTTCATTTGTTATTTCGTTATTGGCATTGTGGCTTCGGTTGTTTTTCGTAGAAAAAATGGTTGGAATACCATTACTGTCTTTTTTTGGAAATACACTGTTTCCGATTGTTCAGGTTGTCGCTGTAAGTTTCACTATATCTTATTTTTTTGTTTCTGACGAAGAAAATGGTACGGGTTTTCTTCGTGGCCTGATCGAAATGATGATAGTGTTTGCCGTAACATTATTTACTATTATAATTTTTGGTATTAGTCCGAAAGAGCGGACTTTTATAATTGATTTTCTTAAAACTAAGGTAACTCATGAAAAATAACCCAATAAGTGAGCTATGTACTGGATGTGGAATGTGCGCCACAGAACTTACGTCATCATTGCGTATGAATTGGGATCAGAAAGGTTTTTTGGTGCCTGAAAAAATACTAGATGAGGATGTTTCCCAGGCTATCAAAGTTTGTCCATTTAATTCTGCTCCTGAAGCTTCTGTTGCTGATGAAGATAAATTGTCGAGAATATATTTGAAGGATGCAACATTATCGGATGATCGAGTTGGATTATATGAATCTATTTATGTTGGATATAGCAACAAATATAGGTTGACATCTTCTTCAGGTGGGATTGCGACGTATGTATTTGAGTATCTTTTGAAAAATAATATAGTCAGCTCAATATTTATTGTGGGTGAAATGGAGGGAGGGTACGGTTATAAAATTATTTCAGATGTTGATCAGGTCAAATATATATCTAAAACTCGTTATTTTCCAGTTACGATGGTTGATGTGTTTAATGAAATTGATAAGGTAAGTGGGAATGTGGCGATTTCTGGAGTAGCCTGCTTCCTCAAGGCTGTTAGATTAAAACAATATTATAATCCGCATCTCAAGGATAAAATCCCATTTCTTGTCGGTATTATTTGTGGGGGATGGAAAAGTAAGTTTTTTACTGATTTTTTAGCACAAAAATCTGGATTAATTGGGAGTTATTCGCATCAAGAATATAGAGTTAAGGATAAGGATAGTAGTGCTATTGACTATTCTTTTTCAGCAGTTGATTTATTGGGTAAAAAACATAGTATGAAAATGCTAAGTGTGGGTGATATGTGGGGAACTGGTTTATTCAAATCTCCAGCATGTGATTTTTGCTCCGATGTTTTGACTGAGCTTGCAGATATATCACTTGGCGATGCTTGGCTACCTGATTATCGAGAAGATGGAAGTGGGAATAGTATTATCATCGCTAGATCTAAACTGGCGAATGATATATTGATTAATGGTGTATATAAAGAAGAACTCACTATTCGAGAACTGGATATTGAAAGTGCTGTTAATTCTCAGTACGCTAGCTTTCTTCACAGAAGGGATGCATTAAAATTTCGTATTGCAATATATAATTTTTTTGGAAAAACAGTTCCTCATGTTAGGAGTCGTGTCCTTAAAAATATCTCTTTTCCTTATATGGTTGTTCAAATATGTCGTATGGTTACTAGGAAAAAAAGCATAGATATATGGGTGGAACAGAACAATGCTCGTGTGTTTGATAAAAAAATGAAATTATACCTTTTTATGTTGAAGGTGGCAACTCGTATATATCATAAATTTAGGTGAGAATATGAAAATAGGAATTTTAACTTTGCCACTTCATACAAATTATGGTGGTAACTTACAGGCATATGCTTTGATGAAAACATTATCAGATCTTGGTCATGAGCCATATTTTTTAGTGCGTAAGAAAAACAAAAAAAAACTATATCGGGTACCGCTTTCTTTTCTAAAAAGAAGTGTTCAAAAATATTTTCTTGGGAAAAGTGTTGCTCTTTTTCCAGAATTATACGAAAAAAATATTTATAGAGCGATATCAATAAATACAGAAATTTTTTTGAATCAGAGGATTCTTCCAAAAAGCAAAGTGTGTTACACATCGGGAGAGCTTAATGCTGAGACAGAACGTTTAGGATTAGATGCTATTGTAGTTGGCAGTGATCAGGTATGGCGCCCTAAATATGCCCCTACAATTACAGATTATTATTTGGGTTTTTTGAAGGAAAATTCTGAAGTAAAAAGAATGGCTTACGCTGCTTCTTTTGGGACATCTAATTGGGAGTATGACCATCAAGATTATATATGCTGCAAGAGATTAATAAAAAAGTTTGATGCTATTTCAGTACGAGAGCATTCAGCTGTCAGTTTATGTAAAGAATATTTTGAGATGAATGCAGAGCATTTGCTAGATCCTACAATGCTTATTAATCTAGAGGATTACATTGGGCTGATTGGAAATGAATATGAAGATTATCATCAGGAATGTTTGATAACTTATATATTAGATGAGAACCCGGAAGCAAAAAAAATAATTGATTATTTGGAAGGTTTTTTTTATAAAAATGCCGTCCGTATTAATGCAAAAACTGAGGATAAAGATGCAAAATTAGAGGAGCGTATAGCTCCGCCAGTGGAGCAATGGCTTGCCTCATTTGTCAATGCGTCCTTTGTGATAACTGATTCATTTCATGCTTGTGTGTTTGCAATTTTATTTAAAAAACCATTTTTAGTTTATGGTAATGTCAATCGGGGGTTGTCGAGATTTGAATCACTATTAGAAATGTTTTCTCTAGAGAGTCGTCTTGTTCTGAACGGAAAAGAGGGAGATTTAGGGCTAATTTTGAATCAAGAAATTGATTGGGATAGTGTACACAGCACTCTAGCTTTTGAAAAAGAGAAGGCTTTTAGATTCATTCAGTCTTATTTGAAGAGTGTTTAACCATGTTTCCATTCGTGACTGTGATAATTCCAATATATAATGGTGAAAAATATTTGGCGCGATGTATCGAATCCGTTTTATCTCAGAAATATCAAAATTTTGAAATTCTTTTAATTAATGATGGTTCAACAGATTCTTCAGAAGAAATTTGTAATGCTTATTGTCGATCAGATCCAAAAATTCGACTGATTAACAAAGCAAATGGTGGTGTTAGCTCTGCGAGGAATTTAGGTATAAAGTTTTCTCTCGGCACTTGGATTACCTTTTTAGACTGTGATGACACCATTAATTTTAATTTTATATCAGCTCTAGTTGTTGATTGTGGTAGCGTAGATGTGGTATTTGGTGGATATGAAGAGTTGTTTGAGGTAAACAAGGAGATATATTTTGTAGATGATGTAGATTATCTTTCATCTGAATTGAATTTTTTTGTCCGAGACCATATATCTTCTTGCTTGATCAGAGCCCCATGGGCAAAAATTTTCCGAAAAGATTTTTTAATAGATAATAGTTTGCTTTTTGATGAGACAATTAATCTTGGTGAAGATACGTTGTTTAATTTTCGATGTTTTCTGAAAGTTCCGAGAGTTAGTACACGTTCAGAAGCAATTTATTATTGGCATAGAGAGAATGAATCGTCATTAACAGCGAAAGCAGATTGTGTTGATTGGTACTCGTTTTTGAAAATTTATGTGCCTGAATTCGAAATGATTAATGCGAGATTGGGAGAGGTGTCTACTATGTCAAACGATATTCGACAAAAATGCTTTGTTTTAACTCAGAAGGTTTATAAGAAAAATCTCCCCTATAATGAAAGAATTGAGATTTTGAAATATGTTTGCGCTTTAATGAAAAAGTATAAAAATGGCAATCTTTTAGCTTTTAGAGAGTGGAGAATGATTATTTGTTTTTATGTATATGATTTTATTAGACTACCTGTAGTTCTAGATATGGTTTTTAGGGTGATTAGAATTATTTATGGTAGAGATAAAAATTGAGGAGTGGAAAGTCGATGACTAATAAGATTTGGTTGATGCCCGGGGATGTTGGTGAGAATTCTTATATTAAGGTTATTCGTGAGGATTTGTTAGCGCGAGGTATTAACTGTAATCCCTTTTCTTATGGTGTTTTTTTGAAACGTGCATTTTCAGGCGATATTGTTTTTTGTAATTGGTATGAGAATAATGCGGTTAGAAAAGGCAGTTTAGGGGTAATTCAAATTTTGGTGTTTTGCCTTATTTGTCGATTTTTAAAGTTCAAACTAATCTGGTTAAGGCATAATAGAATACCTCATCAGGTCTTTGGCTATAGAAAGTATACTGCGTTGATTGCTTGTTATTTTCTGGCTAAACTTTCTTTTAAATATTTGAGTCATGGGCTTAAATATGCCCATGAGCATGGGATTGAGTGGGTCGCTCATCCTTTATATTTCAGAAGTTTTGACGAAGGCATTACTGGTGACTATTATGTTTGCTTTGGCCGTATGATGAAGTATAAAAAAATTGAAGATATATTGCTGGCTTGGAGTCCTGGTAGGCATCTGTATTTATGTGGTAAGTTTGAACGCAACTATCGTGAAGTATGCGAAAAAATAGCTCAGGAACGAAAATTAAAGGTTAGTATTATTGATAGATTTATTTCAGATGATGAATTGAAGACCATTGTCTCTAATGCAAAGGGAGTTGTAGTTGCAAATGACGGAGGTAGCGCAATTATATCAGGGGTAATTTTCTATGCTTTTTCACTTGGAATGAAGGTTTATCTAGTTAATGATCTCATGGAATCGGAGGTTGGTTTTCATTACAAGGGCGTCTATCAAATAAAATCAATGCAGAATAATAGCCCTTCTCTGGTTTCTAAAAGCAATATTTATGAATCTGCTAGGTTTGTATATGAAAAAAATGGTATTGGACCGTATTTGGCGAATCTAGCAGTGAGGGGGAAAAATGCACGTATGTATAATTAATACTCTGTATTATCCGTTTTCAGTCGGTGGTGCAGAAAAGTCAGTTCAGATGTTGGCCGAAGGCCTGATAGAAAAAGGATGTAAAGTCTCTGTTGTTACCCTGTCTGAGAAAAATGGGCGAGAGATGGTAAATGGCGTCAGTGTGAATCGATTGTCATTGTCAAATATATATTGGCCGTTTGTTAAGCGCAAGCGTGCTTCTTGGGTTAAAATTTTGTGGCACTTGATCGATCAATTTAATATTTTTTCAATGTTTAAAGTGTATGATGTTTTGAAAGAGATAAAGCCAGATGTAGTCCATACTAATAATTTGTCTGGATTTTCTGTTTCTATATGGTTTTCTTGCTGGGTTTTAAAGTTGCCGATATTACACACTTGTAGAGATTATTATCTTTTTAATCATACTGCTGTTGTTGATGAGCCGGGAAGAGGGATTATGTTTTTACCTTTTTTGTTAAAAAAACATTGTTCTAAATTAGTTGACCGGTATGTTGGTATAAGTCGGTATATATATGGTTTGCATAATGATCATGGTTTTTTTAAGAATACTTGCGGCGGTGTTGTATATAACTCGGTAGATCACCAATCATCAATGGTTGAAAGAAAATCAGAAGACATGATTAGGATTGGGTTTATTGGTCGGCTTAATTACAGCAAAGGATATGATTTATTTTTAAGTATCTGTTCAAGCTACGCAGATTGTCAAGGCGTGAGAATTCAAGCTGTGGTGGCAGGGATTGGTGATGAAGAATTTGTTTTAGAAAGTGAGAAGGAAATTTCTCCGAGACTTGATTTATTAAAATTGGGACATGTTCAGTTGAGTGAATTTCTTGAAGTTGTGGATTGCGTTGTTCTACCTGTGAGGTGGGCTGAGCCCTTTGGTCGAGTTGTTGTTGAATGTGCGTTTTCCGGTTTACCTGTTTATGTTTCAAATTATGGAGGTATTCCAGAGTTGGAAAATATTTTCCCAAATGTGAAATTTTTAAATAACACCAATATGAACGACATACCTATTTCTGAAATTAAGAAGTATTTCGAAGTGGGTCAATCAGCGGTAGAAATTTTTTCGGTAAACGCAGTCGCTAAGTCTTATCTGAAAATCTATGAAGAATTGGTGTTAAAGAATAAATGAAACTAGATAAGTTTAAATTTGCGGTTTTTTTACTATCAGCCATCATTTTTTTATGGTCATATCAGCTTCCATTAGGAGCTGGTAATGTGCCTATCTATGTCGTTTTTTCCATAATATCTATTCTATTTTATTCTGTTGACTTTCTTTTTTTTATTTTTCTTTCAGGAGGGCTTCTAATCCATTTTTTGACCTCGTTATTGTTCGGCCCAGGATTTGAAAATGTATATAAGTCAGTTTTTGGGTACATTCTATTGGATGCAGTTTTGGTTTCTACTTCGAGTGTTTTTGCTTTTTTGATATCTGAAAAGGCATTAGAAAAGGCATTCTATAATGTTTATTCTAATGGAATTTACGCTCTTTTTATATTGCAGTTAATACAAATAGTATTTCAATTTTTAGGGCTTTATGAATCTGGGTATTATCATTATTTTTTGCCTATTCCTCGTGTATCTGGTTTTTTTTATGAACCGTCTCATTTTGCTATAGCACTTTCTCCATTGATTTTTTATATCGTAGTCTTTTATCGTAGGTTTATTGAAGTATTTGGTGTCAAGTTTTTTTCTGTTTTCGTGTTCTCGTGTTTTTTTGATCTTTCTTCAACATTGTTTTTAATTTTTTTGCTGTCTTTTTTTTCTCGTTTTATTATCTTTTATTCACGTTCTTATTGGTTCCCTGTCGGTGTAATTTTTGCCATTATACTTGTGTGCTTTTCAGCAGGGCTGCTGTTTTATTATTCTCCCGATTTTTCAGATCGATTGAGTACCTTGTGGTTGCTTGTTTTCCAAGGTGAGAATCCGGATACTACATTTAATCCTTCATCACTTTTATTTTATAAAGGGTTAGAGAGTATGTTGTACTCAGCTGAAAATTACCCACTTGGTGTTGGAATGCTGAATATGAGTTCGATATCGATCTTTTCATCTGTTTCTCAATTAAATGATTTTTACGAAGAGCAAAATAGCCATGACGGAACTTCCATGCTGTTTAAGATGTTATCTGAATTTGGTTTTTTTTCTATAGTGTTATTCTTTGGGTTAGTTAAGGTTTTTAATAAGGTGAAAATTTCTTCTATAGAAAAGGCGTATTTTCAAAGTGAGTATTTGGTGTTGTTGTGCTTCGTTTTTCCAATTATTTCTTCAATGGTACGTGGGAGTTCGTATTTTGATGGCGGTGTTATCTTGTCCATTTCTATTCTTTTGGGGATAGTATTTAGAAATCGAATGGTGTCGAAGGGGGAGTTATGATTGTTTATGATATGATTATTAAGAGAGTTAACCCTGGTGGGGGTATCGATGTATTGTTCGATGCACTTATAAAGAATTGTCAGGCTAGTGAATTAGATATTTTTTGTATTTTTGGAGAAGAGAAAAAACGATCTTTTTCACGTTATTTAGATGTTAAATGTCCTCTTCAAGGGATTTTTCATTCGACCTATTATCGCTTGCCACAAGAGCGCAAAAAATTTGATGTCGTTACGACCGTTCACGACTTTACATATGAAAAATATTCGTCTGGGTTGAAACGATTTGTACATACTTCCCAAAAGTCACGAGCAATAGAAAAATCTGATAAGGTAATATGTGTTTCGAATAATACTAAATTGGATCTAATTGGATATTTTCCAGATATCGATGAGGATTCTATTAGCGTTGTTTATAATGGGGTTTCAGATTTCTATTATCCGATGAAGGGGGGGGGTGCTGAAAATGATTTTATATTGTATGTTGGTGGGCGGAGTGGATACAAAAATTTCATCTCTTTGGTGTTGGCTTTAGCAGAATCTCTAAGCTATAGTTTGGTCTGTGTGGGGGGCGGGGGGTTTTCTAAAGCAGAGATCGAATTTATGAATAGATATATTCCGCTTAGATATAGGCACGCTGGGTATGTATCTGAATACGATCTTAATTATTTATATAATACAGCGCATTGTCTTGTATATCCTTCGTTGTATGAAGGTTTTGGTATTCCGGTAGTCGAGTCTTTTAAAGCGGGTTGCCCAGTTGTAGCTACCGAAAGCTCATCCATTACCGAAATCGCTGCGGGTGCAGCATTTTTAACGAAAAATGCTTCTGCAGAAGAGTTGCTGAGCGGGATTTTGGCATTCGAAAATAGTAAGTATCGTTCTTTTATGATATCGGAGGGTTTGAAAATAGCAGATAGATTTTCTTGGGAAACTTGTTTTCAAAAGACATTAGAGGTTTATAAATCTTGTTCCAGGTGGGCAGAATGAATATCTTATTGTTGAGTATTAATTATTTCCCAGAACTTACAGGTATAGGAAAGTATAATGGTGAAATGGTTCCTTGGTTAGCCGATCAAGGAAATTCTGTCGATGTCATTACGGCTCCACCTTATTATCCTGAGTGGAAAGTGCATAAAGGATTTTCTAATAAAAGGTTTGATCTTGAGGTGCAAGATGGTGTCACCGTGCATCGTTGTCCTTTGTATGTGCCCGCCACTCCTTCTACCGTAAAACGTTTGATTCATTTGGCATCTTTTGCATTTACTTCTGCATTTAAATTATTTTCACTGTGGAGTAAAAAGCCAAGCGTTGTTTTTATCGTTGAGCCTACCTTGTTTTGTGTGCCCATGGCCTTGCTGTTTTGTAAATTGCGCGGTGCTAGAGCGATATTGCATATTCAGGACTATGAAGTCGATGCCATGCTGGGTTTGGGGATGGCGGGGAATCCTTCTGGTCGGGTTGGTCGGGTGGCCTATGCTATTGAGTCTTGGCTGATGAGACGTTTCGATAAAGTTTCCAGTATCTCTTACAGTATGCTTGATAAAGCCAAGGCAAAAGGGGTCGATAAAGACAAGTTGTTGTTTTTCCCTAATTGGTCGGATACGTCGTTTGTCCATCCTGGTGTTAATGGTGCTGCGCTACGGAAAGCATGGGGAGTTTCCCCAGAAGACCAGGTTGTGTTGTATGCAGGGAACATTGGCGCCAAACAAGGGCTTGAGTTGGTTGTTGAGGCTGCAAAACGCTTCCAATCAAGGCCCAACGTTAAGTTTTTTCTGGTAGGCTCTGGGGCCTATGTTGACGCTTTGAAGTCTATGGTTGTCGAACGATCGCTAGGTAATGTGGAATTTAAACCATTGCAAGCCTGGGAGGATGTACCTGCCATGCTAGCAATGGCGGACGTACATTTGGTTATTCAGCGCAAAGGTGCTGCCGATTCGGTGTTGCCTTCCAAATTGACCAATATTTTGTCTGCTGGCGGGTTTAGTGTCGTTACTGCAGAAGGGCATACTGAGCTGGGTAAATTATCTGAGGAGTTTCCGGGTATTTACACATGCGTAGATCCGGAAAATATCGACGCTTTTTGTGAAGGGTTAACTTCTGAGTTGGTCCGGTCAAACGGTGTGAACACCGTTGCACGTAGGTATGCTGAAGAAAATTTAAACAAAGATGCAATTCTAGGTCGCTTTGCCAGTGATCTGTCTGAGTTGTCTGCTAAACGCTGATTTGAACTATAGAAAGGATTAAAAAATGTCCAAGAAAGTTGCCTTGATCACTGGTGTTACTGGCCAGGATGGTTCCTACCTTGCTGAGTTTCTACTGGAGAAAGGGTATGAGGTTCACGGCATCAAGCGCCGGGCTTCTTTATTTAATACTGCACGGGTAGATCACATTTATCAGGATCGTCATGAGAAGAATGTCAGCTTTTTCATGCACTATGGTGATCTGACGGATAGTTCTAACCTGACTCGTATCCTGAAAGAAGTTCAGCCAGACGAAGTCTACAACCTGGGCGCCCAGTCTCACGTTGCGGTTTCGTTTGAAGCACCAGAGTATACGGCGGATGTTGATGCGATGGGAACGCTGCGTCTGCTAGAAGCCATTCGTTTTCTTGGGCTTGAGAAAAAAACTCGTTTCTATCAAGCATCCACTTCGGAATTGTTCGGTTTAGTGCAGGAAATTCCTCAAAAAGAAACGACGCCATTTTACCCCCGTTCTCCTTATGCCGTTGCTAAAATGTATGCCTACTGGATTACCGTTAACTATCGTGAGTCGTACGGCATTTATGCGTGCAACGGTATTCTGTTTAACCATGAGTCCCCTCGTCGTGGTGAGACTTTCGTTACCCGTAAAATTACCCGCGCATTGGCGAATATTTCCCAAGGTCTGGAGAAGTGCTTGTACCTGGGCAATATGGATGCACTGAGAGACTGGGGGCATGCCAAAGATTATGTCCGTATGCAGTGGATGATGTTGCAACAAGAGCAGCCTGAAGACTTTGTTATCGCTACTGGTACTCAAATTACTGTACGTGAATTTGTCACTCTGTCTGCCAAAGAGTTGGGTATCTCTTTGAAGTTTGAAGGTGAAGGTGTCGAAGAGAAAGCAATTATTGAAGCCATTGCTGACGAGGCCTTGTGTCCTGGAATTTCTGTAGGTGATGTGATTGTTCAGGTTGACCCTAAATACTTCCGTCCTGCCGAAGTTGAAACCCTGCTGGGTGATCCTTCCAACGCCAAGAATAAGTTGGGGTGGGTACCGGAAATTACTGTCGAAGAAATGTGTTCTGAAATGGTTCAGCACGATTTGAAAAAAGCGAAACAGCACGCATTGCTTAAATCACACGGTTACGATGTTAATGTTTCTTTGGAAGGTTGATAAGCAATGATTATGAAGCGTATTTTTGTTGCTGGTCATAAAGGCATGGTTGGTTCTGCGATCGTGCGGCAGCTGCAGAAAGACGCCGGCGTTGAGTTGGTTGTGCGGGATCGCACTCAACTCAATCTGCTTTGTCAGGCAGATGTTCAGGCGTTTTTTGAAAAAGAAAAAATCGATCAGGTCTATCTGGCGGCTGCCAAGGTTGGCGGAATTATTGCTAATAATACTTACCCTGCCGATTTTATTTATCAAAACCTGATGATTGAGTGCAACATTGTGCATTCGGCACACTTGGCGGGTATTCAAAATTTGTTGTTTCTCGGGTCATCCTGTATTTACCCGAAATTGGCCGAGCAGCCAATGAGTGAGTCAGCTTTACTGACCGGGACTTTAGAGCCTACCAATGAACCCTATGCCGTCGCTAAAATTGCGGGCATTAAATTGTGCGAATCATACAATCGTCAGTACGGGCGGAATTATCGCAGCGTCATGCCGACCAATCTGTATGGAGAAAACGACAATTTTCATCCAGATAATTCTCATGTTATTCCTGCGTTAATGCGGCGTTTTCACGAAGCAAAGGCAACAGCTACACCCGAGGTTGCTGTATGGGGTTCTGGTAAGCCCATGCGTGAGTTTTTACATGTCGATGATATGGCAGCGGCTTCTATTTTTGTGATGAATGTGGATCAGCAAACCTACGAATCGTGCACACAGCCTATGCTTTCGCATATTAACGTGGGGACAGGCGTCGATTGTACGATTGCGGAATTGGCGTTAACCATGGCAGATGTGGTTGGCTATAAGGGTAAGGTCAGATTTGATGCCAGCAAACCGGATGGTGCGCCTCGTAAGCTGATGAATGTTGATACTTTGCGTAATTTAGGTTGGTCATATAATATTGATTTGCAAGATGGCCTTGCAAGTACCTATCAGTGGTTCCTGGATAATCAGGATGGTTTCCGAGGTTAGTGTATGAGAGTTCCATGGATTGGTTAAGCGCAGATTGTTTTAAACAAATTATTGAATGTACTCCTTTGGTTTCTGTCGATTTAATCGTCAGAAACTCCAACGGAGAGGTTCTTTTGGGGCAACGTATGAATCAACCGGCTAAAGGATTCTGGTTTGTCCCAGGCGGCCGGATTCTCAAGAACGAAGCACTCTCTGGTGCCTTTTTGCGGTTGACGGAGGCTGAACTTGGTCAATCATTTGAAATTACGTCGGCTCGGTACCATGGCTTATACGAACATTTTTATTCAGACAGCGTGTTCGGTGATCAGCCTGATACTCACTATGTTGTTAATGCATTTGAGCTGATAATAGATGCAGTTTTAGAACTACCCAAAACGCAACATAACAAATACCAATGGCTAAGCGAGTTTGACTTGCTTCAGTGTGATGATGTTCACTGCCACAGTAAGTGGTACTTCGAATTAGAAAGAGGATATAAAGTATGATACCTGTCATCATGGCCGGCGGTTCCGGTACTCGTTTGTGGCCATTGTCACGAACCGCCTACCCCAAACAATTTTTAAAATTAAATGGGCAGCTGACCATGCTACAGCAAACTGCTGCGCGTCTGGATGGTTTGTCGGAACAAAATCCTGTGGTTATTTGTAATGAAAATCACCGCTTTTTGGTGGCAGAGCAAATGCTACTGGAGGGTAAGAAAACGTCGATTATACTTGAGCCAGTAGGTCGTAATACCGCACCAGCGATTGCACTGGCCGCGTTGCAGGTCATGAAAGATCTACCGGAAGGTGAAGCTGCACCTGTGCTACTTATTCTGGCTGCCGATCATGTTATTCAAAATGTCAGTGCATTCCAGGCAGCGGCCAAACAGCTGTTACCAGCGGTGAAAGCAGGCAAGTTTGGTACATTGGGTATTGTGCCAACCGAAGCTGCAACGGGTTACGGTTATATTCAGGCAGGGTCAGACGCTGAAAATGACTGTCAGGTTGTGCAGGCATTTGTTGAAAAACCGGATGCGGCAACCGCGCAGCAGTATCTGGATGCAGGAAACTATTTCTGGAACAGTGGCATGTTTATGGTGCGGGCTGATCGTTATCTGGAAGAATTGGAACGGTTCCGCCCGGATATTCATGCTGCTTGTGTTAAAGCGATGGCTGCAACTGTGGCCGACATGGACTTTGTTCGGGTCGATGCCGAAGCCTTTGCACAATGCCCGGATGAATCGATCGATTACGCCATTATGGAACCGCTGTCTGCTTTGGATGCTGGAGAGGCTCAGGTCGTGGTTGCGCCGCTAGATGCTGGCTGGAGTGATGTTGGCAGCTGGTCTGCACTCTGGGATATTGCCGAAAAATGCGAGAACGGTAATGCCACACTGGGTGGTGGTGACGTTATTCTGGAAGATACCAGTAACAGCTTTGTGTATAGCGATACTCGCTTGGTAACAACGTTGGGCCTTGATGGTATTGTGATTGTGGATACACCGGATGCCTTGCTGGTTGCCAGTAAAGACAAGGTGCAAGAAGTTAAGAAAGTTGTTGCTCAAATCAAGCAGCAGGGACGCTCGGAGTACGAGCAACACCGGGAGGTATACCGTCCGTGGGGTAAGTACGATTCGGTAGACAGTGGTGATCGTTACCAGGTCAAATGCATCACAGTCAAACCGGGAGCTAAATTGTCAGTACAGATGCATCATCATCGTGCCGAACACTGGATCGTGGTGTCTGGAACTGCCAAGGTGACCAATGGTGAAGAGACTTACCTGGTGACGGAAAATGAATCGACCTACATTCCTATCGGTCAGGTGCATGCATTGGAAAACCCCGGTGTAATTGAACTTGAAATGATCGAAGTACAGTCAGGTTCGTATCTTGGAGAAGACGATATTGTACGTTTCAAGGATTTGTACGGTCGGGCTTGATGAGTACAAAACCAGGGCTACCTGAATTAAGTTTGTAATGGAATAACCACGTGCCAGTGCTGGTTTAATATCACGATAATAAAGGGATGGATAATCTTCTATGGCGTTAACTTCCAAAGATATTTTGACTAACAGTGGCATCCAATTCGGTACCAGTGGCGCTCGTGGCTTGGTCGAGCAGTTTACCGATCAAGTGTGCGCTGCATTCACGCTGGCTTTTCTAAGTGTGATGAAGCGAGAATTCAGCGTAGAACACGTGGCGTTGGGTATCGATCGTCGTCCCAGTAGTCCGTTGATGGCTGCCGCTTGCGCCGCCGCCGCCGAAGATCTTGGCGTAACAGTGGATTATTACGGTGTGTTACCGACACCTGCGTTGGCCTTGCAGGCGATGCAAGATGGCATTCCGGCTATAGTGATTACTGGCAGCCATATTCCTTTTGATCGTAATGGCATCAAGTTTTATCGTCCGGATGGTGAAATCACCAAAGCCGACGAACAGGCTATTCTGCAGGCGGAAGTAGAGGTTAAATCGGTTCAGTCAGTGTTACCTGGCGAGTCTGGGAGAGCGCGGCAATTGTATATGGAGCGGTATACGCAATTGTTTGCGCCAGACTTGTTGCAAGGCAAGCGTATCGGCCTGTACGAGCACTCGGCGGCTGGGCGTGAATTAAACGCTGAGGTACTGAAAAAATTAGGTGCTGAGGTGATTTCTTTGGGCCGCACCGATACCTTTGTGCCGATCGACACCGAGGCGGTATCGGAAGAAGATCAGCGGCAAGCGCTTGCCTGGTCGTCTGAGTATGAGCTGGACGCGATTTTTTCAACCGATGGTGATGGCGACAGACCCTTGGTTGCAGATGAACATGGCCAGTGGTTACGCGGTGATATACTTGGGCTTTTATGTGCCCGTGCACTTCATATTCAGGCCTTGGCAGTGCCGGTGAGTTGTAATACCGCAATTGAAAAAAGTGACTCGTTCGCCGAGGTAAAACGCACCCGGATAGGGTCTCCTTATGTGATTGAGGGTATGGCGGTTCTGGCGGAACGTTTTGAACGGGTGGCCGGTTTTGAGGCGAATGGTGGGTTTTTATTACAGAGTGCTGTGGCAATGGGGGCTGCTATAATTGCTCCGTTGCCAACTCGAGACGCTCTGTTGCCTGCATTGATGTTATTGGCTGGTAGTGCCTTGCAGGGTAAGCCAATCAGTGCGTTGTTAGCTGAATTGCCGGAACGATTTACCGCCAGTGATCGAATCAAGGATGTACCGACCGACAAGAGCAAGGCATTGATTGTCAGTTGGGCTGAGAATCTTAACGCGATGCTTGAGTCGTTGCACTTGCCAGGTGAAGCTGTATCTGCAGACACAACTGATGGACTGCGGGTAACCTTGTCTTCTGGTGATATTGTGCACCTTCGGCCTTCCGGGAATGCGCCGGAATTACGCTGCTATGCCGAGGCTGGGAATTATCTGCAGGCGAAAGCACTGGTGAACCAGTGTCTGGAACGCGTCAATAAGGTTATTAATGCGTAAGTTGTGTTCGCGCTGCTGACGATGACAGGTTTGATGTTTTTATTTATTGTTTACGGATTAATGTTATGAAAATCGCCATTGCAGGCACGGGTTATGTCGGGTTGTCCAATGCCATGTTGCTGGCTCAGCACAATGAAGTTGTCGCGCTGGATGTGATTCCAGCAAAGGTGGAGATGCTGAACAACAAGCAGTCTCCCATTGTCGATGTGGAGATCGAGCACTATTTGGCAGAAAAGCCGCTGAATTTTCGGGCGACGCTCGGTAAGCAAGACGCCTACGCTGATGCCTCTTATGTCGTTATTGCGACGCCGACCGATTACGATACCGCAACCAATTATTTCAATACGTCGACGGTGGAAAGTGTCGTTCGTGATGTAATGGCTATCAATCCTGATGCGGTGATGGTTATTAAATCTACGGTGCCAGTAGGTTTTACCGAGCGGCTGAAGCAGGATCTGAATTGTGCCAATGTGATTTTTTCTCCGGAGTTTTTGCGTGAAGGGAAGGCACTCCACGATAACCTTTATCCCTCCCGGATCATTATTGGCGAACGCTCAGAGCGCGCGCAAGTGTTTGCTCGTCTGCTGTCTGATGCGGCGATTAAACAGGATATTGATATTCTGTTTACCGATTCGACCGAAGCGGAGGCGGTGAAGTTGTTCTCCAATACTTACCTGGCGATGCGCGTTGCGTACTTTAACGAACTGGATAGCTACGCAGAGACGCACGGCCTGAACACCCGTCAGA
>TARA_R110002050_G_scaffold254173_1_pt1 | contig 20605 bp, 14 predicted proteins | sample TARA_R110002050 | Tara Oceans TARA_R110002050 (sample SAMEA4396988) | marine metagenome | biome: Polar Biome; feature: [DCM] deep chlorophyll maximum layer (ENVO:01000326); material: water (ENVO:00002006), including particulate matter (ENVO:01000060) such as... | depth 25 m
ATAATCCCTTTTGATAGCTTGATTCTGTCCATTTTTTGTGACTATATTAAATTTGAGTTGCTAAAGCTATGGCTTTGAAAAGTTCTATGAAAATTGAAAACGAGGAATTTTCGATTCATTACTGATTATTTTGTATCGATTATAGAAAAGTAAGACAAGAAAGCTGTAATGTAATTATTGCCGAGTAGGATGATTCTTTAGCTTGATGTCTTTTGGGAGTTGCAAACGAAGGGGAGTTTCCGTCTTCCCAAAAGTCATCAGACAGGCAGTTGCCGCTTCGCTCAGGCGAGAGGGAGTGGGGGCAGAGAACCTAACGATCTCCTTTTCTATCTTGTATTAAGCCTTGGATTATCTTCCATTCATCCTGACTGACTCTAAAATTCGTTCCCCTTGGCATCTTGAAGATTCTCATTTGCTGAAGCCCTTGTATTTGAAGCATTGTTTTTTTGTGCACCGGAGTGTCCGATAAATTTGTTTCCAGTTTCAATTTTACTCGGGTCTGGGTGCCCCTTTCCCCTGTATCATCAATCCAATACTCGCTTTCGTACTTCGTTTCTACCTGTAGTTCCGGATTTGTAAGAATTTCGGCAATTGCAAAAATACCTGCAGATTGGCCGGAACACCAGATAAGCGCGGTGTCACCTTTGGTAATGTCTTGTTTGTGTTGTTTTACCAGCCAGTGAAAACAGTGATTTATCTGAGCATCGTTTAACGCTGCTTCAATTCTGTACTTTTCTGGGTTGCATTGAAAAAGCCATACGCTACAGTCCTTTTGAAGATTTTTGGTCAGCATGACAGTTGATTTTTTTGTTTTGATAAACTTAGTGAAATTCAACTAATTGGGAAATATTCTTTTTAAGATCAGTGCGGTTGCAAAACGCACAACTCATCCTTATGGCAACAACAATGGATGAATTTGCTTTTTACGTCTGGAATAAAAATGTCTTGATTTCCATATCATTCTTTTCCGTCCCCAAATGGAAGTAAAACAGTTTATTTTCTTCGGGGTAGAAGAAGGAGTTTTTCAGTTGGAAGTACTTTTGAAAATTGGCGTATTTGATACATTCCCTTTCCTGTTCCCGAGCGTTTGCAGCGGCTTCGAAATTTTGGTTTTTGATTTGCACGAGTTTCTCGGCAGTCAGTAGCTCCAATTCTTTTTCGTTGTACTTTTCAAAGTCGACGAGTTTGACACGTAGCCCCGGTATTTGATCTAATTCACGAGCAATCTCTCCCAATTTGGTTTTATCCAGTTGGTCGGCCTTGAGCATGGCATTAAGCTGGTCTGCAGCTTCAGTTAGTTTTATCATCGGTGTATTGCTTTAATGCGTTTTTGTATGATTTCTTAATCTGCTTGACCAGTTTCTCAGGACTGATGACTCTGACTTGTTCTCCATGGGAAAGTATTTCCAGGATGAAGTCGAAGGTGATCTTAAGCTTCAATTTAATTCGCAACTCATCCGTTGTGTCAGACAGGATCTCCTGAGATTGGTGCAGTGGCATCGTCTTGATGTATTTGCCTTGATGCTGCCTGAAGGAGAGAATCACTTCCTCCGGTTGTCCTTCGCTGGGTGTGATGATTCCAAAGCAATCGTGAAAGTAGGAGTCAATGCTGAACGTATTGGGCGTGGTAAATTTAGCGTCTGTTATCTGAAGATCTGAAAGACGGTCCAATCCAAAGGTTTTAATTCTTTCGTCTTTGTGGTCTTTTGCGACCACGTACCAGCGGTTTTTGAATTCTTTGAGGGCATAAGGTTCTGCTTTTCGATGTGTGGGTTGATCCTCGCAGAACGTCTGATAGGTAAATGTTATGCACCGGCTATTCTTAATGGCATGGAGCAGCCCGAACATGTTTTCCGTTCCCTGTGGTTGTCGTTTCTCGAAATGTATCATTGGCGACGTATTTTTGCCCATTCTGAGCGCCTGAAAGGTATCGAGCGCTTCCATGCGACGTTGGGTGATATCGGACTCGGTTTCCTTGTTTATGAAATACACATCGCGACTTGAATCGTAATCAACGTCGATCTCAAAAATGGATCTCATGTCGGCTATAACGCGGGCAAATTGTCGTTTTGATATATTGAAGTTTTCGTCCTGCCATTCGGATTGCTGAAGCAGGTAGGAATCAATATCCTTGAACGAGGCTGGCGACTTTCGCAGCCTGTTCAGGATATGAAAATAGCGGAGGACGGTTTTGCGGTCGGACATGGCTGTTTGAAAAATGCTGATTAATATTTTTTGTTATATGTTGCCTAATCTACGTTTGAGATTTAATCGTATCTGTTTGCTTTTAATGTTTGTTTCGTTTCATGCTTCATTTTAATAAATCTATTCAAATAAAACAGAATGGTCAGACAAAATACGTCTGACCATTCGTCGAATATGAAATTTTTTAATTTTTAGTTTTCTTTATCAGATATTATGCATGGAGTTAGACCATTCATTTCATATCCACCAGCCATTTGCTGCAACGCAATACATATTTCATTCAATTTATTTAAAACCTCTGTTTCGTCCTTGCAAAGGATAAATAAACGCTTGTTATCTCCCCATTTCATTTTCAAGTTTGCCAGATTATTTATGGCTAAGAGAAGCTGCTGATCATCTCCCTTCGCGTTTTGTAAAAAAAGAGAGATAATATAAACACCTTTTTCGTTAAAGTGTATATCAATCTTGTATGTCTCACCCTCAAAATGGAACAGATCCAATACGGCGCATGGCTTATCATAACTTGAGGATCCATGATACCAATTATTAGTGAATGGTAAATAACTGTAGCGTCCGGGTTCAACAATATTTTTATAGAAGCACCAGGATCTCAATTCCCAATGGATACTGTTCATTTGCGATTTGCTTAGTAAATAAATTTCATTTTCACCAGAGAAGTTAACCAGTTTTTCACGGCATCCCTCTAATGACGTGGGGAATTTAACAAAGTAGTACCGCCAATCTTCCTTTTCATATAAATTGACTATATCTTTGAGGTTTTGGAGCGTATTCTCAATGGTTAAGTCACTTAATAATTGTTCCAAAATACCGATACGTCCTTTGGGATAATTACCATAGGGCCGGCTATCCCGGAATATTTTCTCGCGCCATTGCTGTTCGTTTTTACAAAATCCTTTTCTGTTGCTGCTCAAGTCAAATAGATAATTCCCTTCCGCCAATAACGCACGATGAACGATAAAGTCTTTTCTGTCAATCAGACCGTTTTCAGAAAATACGACAATCGCCTTTTCCCTGTATTCAGCAAATTTAGCGATATTGTTTTCTGCCATCTCTAATAAAAAGTAGATTTGGCCTTTAAAGAAGTGATGGGACTCCGCAATTATAATTTCTTTCTCCCACTCAGCATTTTCGATTATCAGTTTTGATTTTCGGATTTCTTCTGCTAGCTGGAAGTTATCAAAGGGGCCTAAATCATCATTAGTAATTGAATTCAGATAAATGAGAATATCCTGATCCCGCACATTATGAGACAGTTTATCAATTCTCCGAATTAGTTTGATGTAATTTTCTTCATTTAGAGAGGTATTTTCAATCAAGTTCCGTAATACCCGAATCCATCGTTTAAATTCAATTTCGCTCGTCTGTTTTCCTTTTGCCAAGAGGTATTTGTACATACCATAAAACCTTAAGCGATCGGCATAGGTTATTTGTCCCGTTATAAATTCAATAAATAACCTATTTTTTTCCTTCGTATCGTTCTTTTTAAAGAAGCTGATATCCTTAAGCCATACTGATAGTTTGTTATCATTTTCGACAAGCAGATCAAGTACATTAGAAATTTCGCAAAGCGTTGTTTCACAGATACAATCTATTTTTTCATATTGCTCCAGAGATAACTCCAGTTCGCATTTTCTATCGACGTTCTCTTTCGAGTTATTAAATAGCTTTATTTTATCTTTTAAATCCTCTGTTACAGGGAGAGAATGATCAACTGCCATGCATAACTGAAGCATGCCATTGAAAAACCTCATGAATTCCTGATCTACGATATAGTCGTCGTCGTCTTTGTATTTCCAAAATAGATCCAACCAGTGTGTATCTAACTTAAGACTCCAGTCTTCCGGTAGTGTCAAATTTGGCTTGCTCTCGCTTTTATTGACGTCACTAACATAATCAGGCAACCACGCTTTAAATTTTTCAAAATAGGTTAGGGGTTTTCCTCTGCTATTCATCTTAATATATAGCTCATCAGACAGCTTATAAGATCCAAGATTGATGACGTCTATTGATAACAAGCATCGGTCACTTATTAGATATTCAAAAACTTTTTCATAATCGATTGCCATAAATACTCTTTCGATTTCTTCTATCATGACCAATACGGCAAGAACGGTTGGGTCAGTGAGATGCTTACTAAAGAATCGGTTGTTATTTCGAACGAGCTTCGCAATTGAAGTTGAGGGTAAATGCGGGATGCTGATTAAAAGGTTAAAGAATTCGTTAGACGTCTTTCTTGTTTGATAAATAAAATTGGAGAATTCTTTTTTTTGCTTTGCCAATTGATCGGCTTTCAACGCGATATACCAATGCACAAGAAACAATGTTGTTAGGCGTTGTTGCCCATCCACTGGCACAAAATAACTATTTGAGCCATTTTCTGAACCATATATCAGGTTTAGGCTCAAGTTTTTTTCTTTTGTTATTGCATCAAACAGTTTTGACACAAAACCTTCCCGAATTTCTTTTATTCTATCCTTTTCATATTTATCAGCACTTTTATTTGCATTCGTTTCTGTCCACCCTTGTACGTAGTCTCGTTGATAATGTGGAATTTCAATTTTTTTTTCGGAAAGTAATCTCCAAAAGGTTGTCTTTTTTATCATTAGTTCATTTCCTTTCTAAAGTTGTTTATTTTGGAGCTTATGTCGTTTAAATAAGCATCTTTATCATTTTTCCCCCATTCGAAGGGGTTTGTGTCATTTGTCGAATAAAATTTTAAAAACACATTTTTAGTAGTCGGTAACAGATAACGACCTTTTTTATCGTATTCGATAATTGCGGCTCTCTTTTGATTGAAATAACCATTGCCGATTGAGGAATTCATTCCGTGGCTTAACAAAGCTAAATTTTCAATGTTGTGTTTATCTTCTTGACCATCTGAAATTGTGCGTTCGAAATTGGTCACGTGATCTATTAGTAAAGCCAATTTGGGATCACAATTTTTTGCGATTGCCCATTCGTCAATGGATTCAAAATCAGCCATTTTTTTGAGATCACTGTACTCTTCCAACTCTTCATTCCATTTGTCAGCCAGCATCAAGGACTTTACGGTACTACTAATCCATGAGCGTAAATTTTCAAAAGAATCTCTAGGCGCTTCTCTCTGGGCATGGATGTGTTCCAATGACCATTTTTCAGAAATGAATAAGTCGTACCTAAACCGAGATGCCCAGGTTGGTGTAGTGAGTGTTTCATCTTTTTGCCGGAGAGATAAAATATTGTGTAATAGTAGTATTCGTGTTACTTCTTTCCTGCTTTTCGTGTAAGAGGCATTTCTAATTTTTTCATCATCACCAACCTTGTTCAGTATTTCAATTATCAAAAATTTTAAAAATGAATCTTTCGTTTTACTGTTCCAAAAAACAATTAATTCATTGATCGAAAACAATTCAGCAGCAATAACATAACCCACACAATGGTACATTTCAAGATTCGTATCATCAAACCAATCCGTAATTATATTGAAGATTTGCACTGTCTCATTCCAAACATGATTTAAATTTCTATTATTCAAGGCATGAAACAGGCAATAAGGATCTTCTCGATCCATCTTGAAGTCAGGCACATAAATAAAAGCATACAGTTCGAAAAGAAATTCAATGCGATTTCGATATGTCCGTGAGGGATTCAGAAAGTACCAAAGCTGATCGTTATGCAAGGCATTTTCGATTTTGTCCCACTCTTTTGCAATATTTAACTGTTCGTGAAGTTCATGAATCGGATCCGGTTCCTTTACCCCATTGATGATTAGAATACCTTTAATTAGTTCTGCATTTGTCAGTTCTATTTTATTTGAGTTAATATTTCTGAAAATCTTTTGGGGAGTCATACCATTTGTCATTTCTGGTTGGTAGTAGATTAGCCCCAATCGTTCTAAAAAGATATCTGCTTTTTTGTATTTTAAATGATCTTTAGAGGAGAACCATTCGTGAATATATTTGTATGCATGGTATAAATGATAATTGTCTACAGTATTCAAGTGGGGATATTCTGCACAAAAATCTCTCCAATCGCAATTTATAATTTTATCGTCGTTGAGTGCGACATACTGATTTAAGAAAGTATCGCTTTCTTTTCGAGTATTGTAATTTATTGAAAAATTACATTTTCCGATATATGAGATAATAGTGAAAATCGTAGTTAGTCGTTGCTGGCCATCTACTAGTTCACAATGATTTTCGTCCTTTTCAATTACTACTATTGGTTGAAGGCAATATGCTTTACCAATATTTTGATCGTTTTCGATAAAGTCTTTTACATCATCAAGCAGATCATAAACTTGTTGTTTTGTCCACTTATAGCCTCTTTGGTAATCTTCTACTGTGAATTTTTTATAATTAAGGCTCGAAATTTTTGTTAATGTCTCTATTCTATCTGATACCTCCATAATCTATAATAGTTTGTTGTTAGTTGATTTGAATCGAATTATACTAAGTTGCAGATACTAATTTTCTTTAAAGTTTATTGAGTGTAGTGTGTTAATAAATAGCGCCTCTACGGTTTTATACTCTTACTTTCTATAAATAACAAAAGTTATCTTTTCCAAATCCGGGGATTTCGTTGCCTTCGAAATGGGGTATATTTCGGCGACCATTTCGGGGTATTTGATTGTAACGGTTAATTTTTGCTGCCGGACGGATTTCCATTATATTCAGCAAAACTGGTCGATCTGGAAAAGAGAAGGATTAGTCATGATGGGTTTTTTAGAATTTTTGATTGATTGGTTTTTGTTGTCTAATTTACAAGGTATTTATTATACAGGCAAGTGAAGTTATTAACAAAGTTGGCAGACGGAGTTTTCCTTTAGATTAGCAGATGTAGGAAGTAGGATTTGGAGGAAACGTCGGAAATAGGAGATTCATTTCCTATGTTTCCTATGATTCCTCAATCCTCTTTTCGTATTTCGCGTGATTTGAATTGTTTGTTTTCTGAGGGCGGTGAGCTGGTGGATGGTGTTTCAGACCATTAATTTTTCCAATTCGTATTTTGTTTTCTTCCAGGCGGGGGATAGTTTTGCCAGCAAGTCATAAAAAGCGGCACTGTGGTTGAGGTGTGCTAAATGGCAGAGTTCGTGTATTATCACATATTCGATACATTTTTTTGGGGCTTTAATTAGTTCGATATTTAGAAGGATTTCCCCTTTCGGGCTACAGCTACCCCAGCGTTTATCCATCCACCGATACTTTAGAGTTGGTTGCCCCTTGTAGAATGTATTTGCAACTGGTGTAATCTCCTGAAACAGCTTATTGAAATGCAGGTCTGCTTTTGATTTAAACCATGCTTTCAAATGTTTTTCAATGTTCTTTTTGTCGGTTTTATCTTTTGTGTAGACGGTTATGTTTCCACCATGTAGCTTGACGGATTCCTTTTGCTCCTCAACGAGTTTTAGTCGATATTGTTTCCCCAAGTATAAGTGGGTTTCGCCACTTACATATTTTCGAGGAGGGGTTATTGGGTGAAAAGACAAGAAGAAATCCTGTTGTCGCATGATCCAAGGAGCTTTGGCGCGGATTTTATCTTCGATTTTCGCCATCTCACTTCCATTCGGCGCTATAACATGAACCGATTTATCCGGATAAACTTTAATTCCGAGCGTTTTCCGTTCGGCGAAGCTTAGCGTATACTCTATGGTCGATTTGCCAAACTTTATCTGGTGGTTCTGCATCTTACTTGTACTTGTGCGTAGCTATTTTTAAACATTCTTCGATTAAGAGATCTATACTATCCCAGTTTGTATCGATCTCATATTTTTGGAGTAGGTCGTAGATTGCATCACTTAATTTAATGTTGATTCGTCCTGCGATGTCCACGTTCTTATGCCAATCCACCATTTTCTTTTCATCGAGATAAAGGCAGTCCTTGACGACATGGTCGATCGTGGAAGCAATTTCGATATGGAATGTTGTGTTCAATAATTGATCATCAGGATAGACCGATTTGGCGTAATTGAAAAATGCCAATGCCACCTCGTTGCCTTCCAACTCTTTGGGGGCATCATCTCGCCGACCTTCAAAAAAGTCTTTATCGAATTGTTTCGCGCGTTTGAGGTACTCTGCTTCGTCGATGCGTTTCTGGTGATAGGCTTGGATGGTTTGGCGGATTAAGTCTGCGAACTTGGTGTAATAAATTGGGTCGTCCTGCATTTTGACGTTAATGGCCTTAATTGTGCGGCTGGCAATATGGTCGGCCTGGGCTGCCTTTCCAACAATTTTTTCCACCTCGGCTTCGCGCTGTTCTTTATTGAAGATATCCACCAGTTCGGTAATTTTCAGAATTTCGCCATCCGTTGAGATGTGCTTGTTAATGAGTTTCTGAATTTGCGGCTCATATTCCTTATACGAAATGTCGTCGTTATAACGTCGTTTGACATCGACACGGAGTTTGAGAAAGAACTTTGCATCATGTTTATAAACATTGACCTTGTTGATATCCGTATTTTTCACAAAGTCCACTGTTGAGAGTGCCAGTTTCAGGAGTCTGGCGAATACAGAGACCTTTTCGTAAAACCTATTTCGAATGTCTTCAGGAGCAAGTAACTCTTCGTAGGTTGTTGCTTCCAGTTTTCTGTCTTTCAGGGTTTTGAAGATGTCCCACAGGTCGGCATGGGCCTGGGGCAGGTTCTTCAATTCTTCGTCTACTGTGGTGAAGGTTCCTTCCAGGTCTTCCTTGTCGAAACTGTCGGCCGCAGAGTAGGTGTCTAATGCTGTATCGAGATTTTCGAGATTACCGTAATAGTCGATGATGTAGCCGTAATCTTTACCAGGATAGACACGATTCACCCGGGCAATTGCCTGTAGCAAGGTATGTTCTTTCAGGCTTCGGCAGAGGTAAAGGATTGTATTATTGGGTGCATCGAAGCCAGTCAATAATTTGGCAACAACGATTAAAATTTCAGGGTGTTCTCGCTTTTTGAACTGGTTGATGATGCTTTTTTCGAAGGTTGTCAGGTCGCCATATTTATCTTCCATGGCACTGAAATAGGTGTCTTCGCGTTTTTTATCCTCATTATTCTCGTTGTAAAAAGCATCTTCTGTTCCTTCGCGTTGGTCGGTTCTTGTAACGACAACTTCGGAGCTGACTTTACCTATTTCGTCGAGGAATTGCTTATAGAGCAGTGCTGTTTTTATTGATGGGGCCACCAGCTGTGCTTTGGGTTTATAAGCTTCGCCATTAGTTTGGAAGAAGTCGGTGTAATGCTCGCTGATATCCCAGGCCCGTGCGTAGACGATTTGCTCAGCTTTGTTCAGCTCGTTTACGGTGTTGAATTTTCGTTTCAGTGCCGCTTTCCCGTAGTCGCTCAAAGGTTCAGCTATTTTATCGAAGAAGGTATTCAGGGGTTTTTCATTCAGCGTCATTAAGTTGTGTCGGCCCTCGTAGAGCAGGGGAACGACAGCACCATCGTCAACCGCATTTGTAACCGTATAGGGTTGACCGATATAGCCACCGAACTTTTTAGCGGTATGCTTTTCCTTTTTCATCAATGGCGTCCCGGTAAAGGCAATGAAGCAGGCATTTGGAAATACGCGTTGCATGGCTACGCTAAAGCTGCCGTATTGCGTGCGGTGTCCCTCATCAACAAGGATAAAAATATTGGGCGAAGTGAATGGTTCTTTACATTGTTTGATTGCCGCTTCAAATTTATTGATGATGGTTGTGATGATCGCATCATCTTTATCAGCAATCAGCTCCGCGAGGTGGGAGCCGGTTTTAGCCTGGCGGACTTCTTTCTGGCATTTTTTGAAGGTTTCAGAAATCTGGTCGTCCAGGTCAATGCGGTCGGTGACCAACAAGATTTTCGGATTTTTAATACGTTCGTTTGAGGCCAATAACTGCGCCAGCATGACCATGGTCAGCGATTTTCCACTACCTTGTGTATGCCATATTACACCGCCTTTTCGTTTCCCCGTATTATCGAAGCGACTTACGCGTTTGATGGTTTCGTTTACAGCGAAATATTGCTGGTAGCGAGCTACTTTTTTGATTCCGTCGTCATAGACAATGAAATTCCGAATGAAGTCGAGGATGCGGCCGGGCATACAGAGGCTAAAGAGTAATTCGTCCTGTTTGGTTGTTGCTCTGTTTTCCTGTTCCAAGTTATCAAAATAAGTTCGCGCATAGCTGAAATCATTTTTTTTCCGTTCTTGAAAGAGTTTGTTTTTATCGTGTGTGGTGATTGGTCTGTTTTTCAGCTGATCCAGTGTATTCCAGTAGGTTTTTTCGGCTGCTCCGGTTGGAAACTGTTCTTTCCATTTGGACCAAAACTCCTTGCTGGTTCCTGTTGTTGCATAAGCGGCGTCGTTTGTCGCTATGCTGAAGAGTAAATTGGAGTAGACGTAGAGTGACCGAATTCCGTCTTTGCTGAAATTTCGGGTATGTTGCTCAATCGCCAGTTCAACTGGCGATTTCGTGCCGCTTAGCGAAGGGCTTTTACATTCGATGATTGCCATAGGGATGCCGTTTACGAAAAGCACCAGGTCGGGGCGGTAGGTATCGGCGCGGCCGTCGCGAAGCACACTGAATTCCTCTGTTAGCTGGAAGCGATTATTCTCGGGATTTTTCCAATCGATGTATTGCAGGGTATGGCTTTTTTTATCGCCATTTATGCTTTGTTCGAATGCTTTTCCCAAGGTTATTAAGTCGTAGAACACGGCATTGGCGTGCATGATGCCATCTTGAACCGGCAAATCTTTCAAGGCTAAAATAGCGGCATTGATATTGCCCTCGGAGAAGTTGTATTCCTTGCCCCGGCGGGTGAAGCTATTTATTTTTTGCAGCTGACTAAACAGCACCTCTTCGAACAGCACGGCCGAGTTTTTACCCTTACGCCAGTCCATTGCCTGGGCAGGGGGCACGTACTCGTAGCCCATGTTGATGAGCAACTGGATCGCCGGTATTTGAGTGATATGGTCTTCGATGAATGATGGTGTCATTTTATCTATTATTCAAATTTGGGAGTTATTATCTCGTAAAACCTAGCATAAAAGTCAATATATCAGTGAATACATCATTCGAGCTAAACTTCTCGTTGTTTATTAAATTTGTATCTGAAATAATAACTTGATTTGCTTTTCCGTGATGCTTGGGTTGGCCAACTACATTAATTAAGGCTTTTCCTTTTTTACTGGGATTTTCTTTGTCGGCCACACTCATATACTTTTCCAAATACACATCAGCATCTTGAAATAGTGGTTCATTCCCGTTTTGCATTAAGGGAATTAGAATGTCTTCCAATGTGCCGGTTTGGTCTGCTCTCCCATAAATAAATAATCCAATAGCATGGAATCCATCAACATCAGCCATGCCATATTTATGGCCTACTACTGATTCCACTTGCTGTGTGAAAGAGGGAAGAACGTCCTCATATGAATGTTTAAATTTTTTCTTCCTTAGGTCTATACTATTATCGGCGTCAAAGAAAAAGACAATAGATACTGGGGCCTCCGTCTCAAATCTTTCATCACCTTCAAAACTAGAATCGCTTACTTTCAGTTCAGAAACGATACTTTTAACAAATTCTATTTTAGAGTCGCCCCCCATTTCATAAAATACAAACCAATGGTCAGCCTCTCTAGATTTGCAAACGTGATTGGGTAGCTGAGGCTTTTGAAAAATATTGGTCTCGTCTTCATAGGTAAAATCGTTTATTTTAGATTGAAAATAACCCTTAAGCTTAGCCGGAAACTCTTTTATTTTTTTGTCTTTGAACTCACGATAGCTATTTTCCCTTAGTAATCGAGTAAGTATCGCAGCATCATGTTTCCCTTCGTACAAAACGAAAATAATTTTTGTGGTTCCCATAATTTACCCCCTCAAGTCTAGATCAAAGTTTGAAATTTGACTCTGTAAATTTGCCCCTCTGGCAGCTTTGTAATGCACTCCTTGATCCGTTGCATAAAGACGATAGCCAGTAATTTCTTCATTTCGATAGTTGTTTTCGAAAAATGCCCGAATACACTCACTACTATGTGTTGTTACAAATAGCTGTACATTGTACTCTTCCGCCAATACTTGAATAAATTTCGTGAATTGAACTAATAGGGAATGATGAATGGCATTTTCAATTTCATCAATGCACATTACTCCGTTTTCCGCTGCAGCTAGTTGTAGCGAAATGAAGAAAATTCGTTGTAATCCTTCGCCAAATTGTGTTAAATCAACCGGTTCGTAAAAATCCTCATGTTTCACTAGAAAACGAATTTGATCAGACTCTCCGACTTTTGTGATATGAGCAATCTTTTTGTCAACGTATTCTTTAATAAAACCGATTATAGACTCATAAGTACCCTTTTGCACACTTAGCTCATGATATTCATTAATTAAGTCCTTGCTCAGCATAGTGAAAGGGCTAGAAAAGCTTGCAGAACAGATTGATCGAATTTCTTCATAATACTGCTCTGTTGATTTACGTTGGAATAGTCTTGCTGTACTTGAAAGTGCTTTTTCTCCGTTAAACGACGAGGTAACGATCAAAGAAGCTAGGTAATCTGATTTCTCAATATTAGAATCTTCTTCCACTCTTTTCAATCCTTTTGTAAAAACACTTTTTCCATCAAAACTTGCCTCTAAATCAAATCCATTAAACTCTTTAACTAACCAGTTGACAGGTAAACTTTCAGTAAACTTCCCTCGACGGCGGTAAAGCTCAATCACTGAGTTAATGTCGTTTTGATTAGCTAGTAGATAAATAGCCTCTAGTAGAGATGACTTTCCTACATTGTTGTCTCCCGCTATTATGTTAATTCTATTGAACTCTCTGATATTGAGTCCCGAAGAAAATCCCTTAAACTGCCGGAGGGTGATCGAATCAAACTGCTGTGTCTTATAATTGATCAATATACGCTTTGCAACGCCTTTGGTGATTACAACGTCGTCTTTATGACCTTGACTTACCAGAATACCATCTAACTTATTTTTCAACTCAACCAATTTATCTTTGTTGAAATTCGTAGCATACTTAGCGAATGAGCTAGCGTCTTGTATGTTTTGTTCAATGTTGGTTATTGCTTTGGTATATTTGTCATCGCCAACAAATGAACTCGCAGAGTAAGCATCTGTAATATTTCTTTTTTGCTCCAATTCTTGGAGTGCGTCTCGGTCGTCGATAATTTTAGCTAAAGTCGAAATCTCTGTGCTTTTTGTAATAATAGGTTCTCTCTCAACTATGGTTTCTTCGCCATCACTGTCTACCACCGTCTCACCTACAGTTGAAAGCCATGAATACAATCTTTCAGTATTTTGCAAATTCCTTGGTCGCTTCTCCTCATCATTCCACCCAATCCACGCTTTTAGGTTTGTAGAAGCAACAATTTCTCGAAAGGTACCGAACATATCTGTTTCAAATTGATCTCCAAAATCACTTGATCTATAGTCGTTAATTAATGATATTGTCCTAAAGCTTCGCCGCAGCTCGTGTTTCGAGATTCCAAGTGATTCACAGGCTTTTTCTTCGCTCCAAGAATATTTATTAATCAAGTCATAGATTAATTGCGCTTGATTTAGAGGGGGCCATTTCTTATTACCCGAGATGTGTTTCAATCCCATTATTATTTCATGTTCACCTGAGGTTCCTTCTTCATAAACAATTATAGGAACGTAGCTAAAAGTATCGGGGTCTAAATTTCCTAGGTCGCATGCTTGATTTCGATAATCTTCATACAGAGTTTTTAGCGCTGCAACGCGCCGATTACCCTCAAGAACTCTATATTTCCCTTCTCCTAACGATTCAACCTGGATTTGATCTACAGCAAGAAAACCATTGGCTCTAAAACTTTTTAAGAGATCTTCTATTCCTCTTCGCTTTTCCCCAACCAAGAAATTCAATGTTCTTTTTTGGACAATGTCTGAGACTACATCTCCCTTGGCGACTAAGGTGTAGTTTCTGTTGTCAATAAATCGATAGTTGTTTGGGTCTAAATAAAGATTTCTCAAACTAACTTTCTTCTTGTCGCTTGAATAGTTATTATTTTCAGTCATAAGCATGAAACTTTAAATATTTTTACTTTTATACCTTTACTCGTTTTTGCCCGGTGAGCAACTGCTGCATTAAGCCTTTTTTCTGAGCTTGCAGTTGAGCCAAGTAGTTTTGCTGTTTTTTTATTTCGTTGTCGGCGGCAGTTAGTATTTGTGCGATGGCGGTTTGTTCTTCTTTGGGAGGCATTTTGAATTGGCATGAAAGAAAAGCGTCCAATTTTACTGCCATCCTTTCAACCAAGGAGCCTTCGATTAAAGTACAATAAATAGCTATTTGTCTCGGACTTGACACTAGACAGGTAATAAAATCAATGTCGTTCCCTTTCTTCGTCTTTAGGACTTCATATATTGGAGAAAGTAGAACTGGATAAAGTCCTTTATGCCTTGCAATTGCTCCCCATCTGAGGTTGGCTGGGTTAAAAGCAATATCGTCTGGTCTAATTACTTTATATTTTTTGTTCACGTCTTTAACCAAAAATTCTCGAATGTATCTATCACTCTTTGGTGTAACTCCATCTTCAATCGTTAAAGAGTATAAGGGGATTTCTCCGTTGTTTATACCCTTTTCATTTCTCGATGTAAATAAGTCTGCCCCTTTCACCTTTTTCCACTCCCCACTATATCCCTTTAATCTTGTTTTGCCGGTCAGTAACTCTTGCATGAGCCCTTTTTTGCGTTGTTTGAGCTGGAGGATGAGGTTTTGGCGGTGTTCAATGGCTTTGTCCCAAGTAGATATAATTTTGACAATTTTTAATTGCTCTGAAATAGAGGGGAGAATAATTGGAAGTTCCTTTAATTGAGATGAGTTTATACTGGCAAGATTTGTAGTTTGTTTTGAACATCTTACAAAATAATCCTTCCCTTTAGAACTTGATGAATAGGACGATAAGTAATAAGGGTGTATCAATGACTTATTACACCGTACAGCAAAGACATGGTTTTGATGAACGCAATTTGGAATTTCATTTTTCCAAATAGTTCCACGACCAAGTTTGTCAAAGTCTCCACCTTCAGTCATCAGAACATCATTGTTTTGCAGTAAGTATCGCGATACTTTATCTGACGGTACTTTTATAGTTTTTATAGTGGTTAAGTCTAAGTGTCCGTCTTGAACATTTGCTACCCTCAAATAAGGCAATTCAACGAAGTTATTCCCGGTTCTTGATGCTCCCTTTTGAATCCCTGTTTGGATAGTCGCGACATCCTTTAGTTTAGTCACGCTCCATTCTTCGGGAATCCAGCCGATTTTGGTCTTTTTATATCCCGGCCCTTCTTCAGCTTCTGAAGTTTGGGTTGTGGCCGGTATTGTTATTTGGTTATTTGTTATTTGCATGCGCTATTCCTTGTTTTTTAGTTTATCGCGGTTGGTTACCAGGTGCTGGTAGAGGGTATCGCCCCAGGCTTTGTTGATGTTGTCTATTTCTTTTTCGGTTAGTGGTTGGTGCAGGAGTTTTTGCAGTTCCTGATTTTGTTGCTTGCCTGTTCCGTTTTCGAACAGCGGATAGATCACCTTGTAATGGTATTTTTCGAACTCGATGCGCATTTGGTATTGGCAGCCAAAGGGGTTTATGCCTCCTTTTTTATAGGCACTGAAAACTGCATCGATTTCCACTTTAGCATCCCGAATGGATTTGTGAGTGTGATTGCGTGGATGAATGTTCTTCAGAGAAGCAAAGTTGTAGTTCGTCGAAAAATGGGCAGTATGCCCAGCACCCTCAATAAAAAAGGCTATTCGGTGGTTATTTGAGTTGTAAAAATCATTGAATTTGACGGTTGTTTCAATTAGCTTGAGCAACAACGGATCGCCCCATGTTTCAATCGCCTCCCAAAAAACAGCGCTGGTTAGTTCTCGCTTAATTTCGTTGTTTTCATCTTCGCCTTCCATTTCCTTTTTCAATAGGGCAAGTTGTTTATCCAGGTCATCGGGCTCGTCGATGCTTTCGCCTTTGGCGGCTTTAATCAGCATTTCCATGGATTGAGCCAACTGTTGACCGACGAACAGGGCCAAGGGCTCCATGGTGTCCAAGGTACTTTCGTTGAGTGCCTGGTAATATGTGTCGCGATCATCGAGCTTAATAATGGCCGGGACATAGCCGGTAAGCATGAGGATGAGGTTCATCAGAATGCGGGCCGTCCGGCCGTTACCGTCGCCAAAAGGATGGATTTTGATGAATTGGGTGTGAAAGCCACAGGCAATTAATAAGGGATGCAAGTCGTATTTGTGTTTCTTGCGCTTGGGGACGTCAATATGGTTATTGAGCCAGTTGACCAGCTCGTTCATTAAGCGTGGGACTTCGTTAGGCGGCTCAAAATCGATGCGCTCGCCCGTTACTGTATATAGGTAATTTGGGTGTTTTTTGTATTCGCCCGGATTAATTTCAGCTTCACCATCATATGGCTCAACGACGACCATCCGGTGGAAGTCTTTAATCAGGTTCTCCGTGATTTTGATATCCTTGTACACAATGGCTTCCAGTTGGTGGAGCGCCTTGTTGTGTCCCTGCATTTCGATGTGGTCGCGCATCGGCTTTCCTTTGGCTGTAATGCCATGCAAGATGAGCTGACGGGTTTCGTTCATGGTCAGCGTGTTCCCCTCAATACTGTTGGAGTGGAAGTTCCAGTCGAGTCGGATTTTCTGCATGTACCGGTTCATCGCCTCTTCGCTGATTGGGCGTAACTGGTCCAACTTATTCTTTAAGCTGTCGATTTGATTGGTAAGCTCTTTCAGTTCCATGGTTCTTGCATTATTGGTTGAAACCCAATTCGGTTAAATAGTCGGTCATTTGTTTTTCGACGGCGTTTATTTCGTCTTTAATCCGGGCTATTTCCTGTTGGGTAGCTGCAATGTCAATTGGTTCTTCTTCTTCGAAGGTGTCTACATAACGCGGAATGTTCAGGTTGTAGTCGTTTTCACGGATTTCGTCGATGGTTGCTACATAGGAATACTTGTCGATGGTTTCCCAGTTCTTGTATGTTTGGAAGATTTTATCAATGTCTTGATCGCGCAGGATGTTTTGGTTTTTTCCGTTTTCATATTCCCGGCTTGCATCGATGAACAGCACCTGGGTATTGTTTCCCTTCTCGTCATTTTTAGCTCCCCTGATCACATGGTCTTTATCAAAAATTAAGATACACGCCGGAATGCCTGTGCCAAAGAATAAGTTAGCCGGTAAGCCAATCACGGCTTTGAGCTTGTTTTCTTCGATGAGTGCTTTACGGATTTTACCTTCGGAACTTCCACGGAACAAGACGCCGTGTGGTAACACCACCCCGGCACGCCCGTGTTCATTTAACGATTCAACCATGTGCGTAATGAAGGCGTAGTCGCCTTTGCTTTTGGGCGGAATTCCGCGCCAGAAACGCCCAAACTGATCACTCGATGCATCTTCGGCTCCCCATTTGTCGAGCGAGAACGGCGGATTTGCCACAACAACATCGAATTTTTTTAGCGCGTCATTTTCTTTGTGTAAAGGGTTGTTTAATGTATCGCCCCATTCGATGGTGGCATTGTCGCGACCATGCAGAAACATGTTCATACGGGCAAGTGCCCAGGTACTTCCGTTTACTTCTTGTCCGCTTAGCGAGAAGTTTGGGCTACCGACCTCGCGGGCCGCTTTCAGAAGTAAGGATCCGGAGCCACAAGTCGGATCGTAAATCCGGTCTTCTTCTTTGGGTTCAACCAGTTTCGCCAGTAGGGTAGAGACCTGTTTAGGAGTATAGAATTCACCAGCCTTTTTACCTGCATCGGAAGCAAAATTACCGATTAGAAACTCGTAAGAATCACCAATCACGTCATTGTCTTCCAGATTTGAAGGGCGTAAATCCAATTCGGCGAAGTCGTTAAGCAAGTTCTTCAAACGACGGTTGCGGTCTTTTGTTTGCCCCAGGTTAGGTTCCGAGTTGAAGTCGATGTTTCGGAATACCTTCTCGAGTTTAGCCCGGTTTTCTTCTTCAATATTTTCTAAAGCAATGTTGATTAACTCCCCCAAGTTGTCGGCATTTCGGTTCTCGTACAGGTAATCGAATGAGCTGTTTTCGGGCATTTTAAACCGTTCATGCTTTAAGGCACGGTCGATGCGGACAGCATCTCCCTTGTACTTTTTTTGATACTCTTCTTTTTTCTCCTTGTGAACGTCGGAGATGTATTTTACGAAGAGCATGGTTAAGATATAATCTTTGTATTGCGCCGGGTCAAGCGTGCCGCGGAAAGTATCGCATGCTTTCCAGACCGTGTTGTTAATCGTGGATTGAGATAGTTTATTATTCATTTTTAGTTGTAGTTTTTTAGTTATAAATGATGAGTTGGAAGCAATGAAGTTCCAACCCATCATTTTTCGCCATTTATCCTCTTGGAGGAAATTTATCATTGCCATGGGAATCTTTTCTCTGTATTTTTCCATCCTTACCATGAATGAATAATTCAGAGCTTTCTTTTTTAGATGCCTCACGACTATATTTTTCAGCCTCTTTTTTGATGTCGAAATGTTTTGAGGCTCTTGAGGCCCCTCCTTTTTTAGAGTCCCAACCTCCATCTTTGTTTGGAACTACGTGACGTGTTTTTGCCATTTTTTACTATTTAATTTCACTCCTGATATTTTAAAGGATTAAGGAGTACTTGCCCGGTCGTTAACCTTCCTGTTTGGGAAAGTCGAGAACTTGGCGTATTTTTGTCTTTGCGAAACGGTGTTAGCATCAGTCGGGTGATCAGCCCCTGATTGCAACGACGCCAAGAAGAAGTCTTAGCAAGTGACCCTCTGCTAAGGCTTTTTTGTTTATCCATCCAATTGTTTCGAGTTCATAATTTTATTTAGCAAGCCAGTTTTAAAGGCTTTTTTCGTTTCCAACAAGTGATTCGCCAGTTGCACATCTCTATCGAGCAGCCTTGAAAGCCCAACGATTTGTTGCTGCTTTTTTATGGGCGGAATGTTTACTTTCATTTGCTCCAATTCCTTTTTCTGGATAGAGGGAATTGATGTTCCGCCACTGAGTGCTTTAAGCTGATAATTGATTTTTTCTGAATTCAGCCAGTTGGCCAGGTAATCACCAATCACCTGATTCGAGTCAATGATCTTGATGATATAAAATAGTGAAGATGGTATCACTTTCCCATATTCTGGTTTGTAAGCCCATGCAAAAATGCGTTGTCCTTTCCCTGTGACAATGATATCATTTGGTTTCAACAAGTACTTTTCTGCTTCATTGAGGGAGTCAACGAATGAGTCTTTAAACAGAGTCGGCTCGAAAAAGTCATCAAAGTGACTGGATACAAAATATTTAATACTACCTTTAATCTCTGCCTTTTCGTAAGGTCCGTAGTAAATATGGGCTATATCTGCTAGTGTGTACTCCATTTTATTTGTCCGTACGTTGTTTCTAATCGCAAAACAAATATCCGAATAAAAACAATAAAAAGCAAGTAAAAATATTCGTAGGGTATTTCGAATTTGCATGAAAGCCACCGTTGGTGGCAGGTGATTTTTGTTAATACGCTATACAGTAGGCTTTTATTGTTATTTTATTTATTGAAAACTATTTTAAGACAATGAATTTGTTCTGAACTTTTCGGCTGGTGTCGTGCTCGTGAGCCGGTAAGGTAGTTTTTTGGAAGCCATTCGCAAAATACTTAACTTCATGGAAAATCTAATATCGCTTACCCTTTCTTTTTTTCGCTCCTATTTTCCTCTTTCTATCGTTCGGCAATTTTTGCCCGGAAACTTGCGCTTGTATCTGACGGATTAATTCTTTCAAAATCAAAGACTTTGTAACCTTGGCTGATATTACCTTCTTTTCAGAATGCTCCGTTCTGGCTGTGTGTTCCTGTTTCTCAGAAAGATAAAACCTCGGCCTCTCCTCAAAATCACTCATCCTCACCGGATGCCGCACCGGATTTCCGTTCTCATCTGTCACAAAAACCAAGTGACCTCTCCCTGCTTTTCTAATTTCCACCTGAAATAACCCCAAAGCCTGGTCATACATTTCTTTGGAGGAGATAAGCTCCATCCGGTTGAGCTGTCCAAATAAGCTTTCCAGATTTTGTTTCAGGTTTTTGCTGGATCCGGAAAACCGGTAGTTTAATTTTTCCTGAGTATCATCTTTGGTAAGCTGGTATTTCTGCTCCAATCCTTTGATAAACCGCTGCGTTTTTTCCTTTTCATAACTGTCTTTGATTTTCTTGCCGGTATCACAATCGATACGAGTGGAAACGATATGAAAATGCACCCGCTCCAGATCGGCGTGTTTGTACACAATGTAAGGCTGGTTCCCGTATCCCAGGTGATTCATCAGGTTATCGATTTCAGTCCGGATACCGGCATCACCCAGCCGGACCAAATCGCCAACCGTCGGATTCACGGATATATGCAAACCGGGCTTTCGAACCCGGGTATTCCGGTCTTCAATCTCCTTGAAA
>TARA_R110002050_G_scaffold111752_2_pt1 | contig 20573 bp, 12 predicted proteins | sample TARA_R110002050 | Tara Oceans TARA_R110002050 (sample SAMEA4396988) | marine metagenome | biome: Polar Biome; feature: [DCM] deep chlorophyll maximum layer (ENVO:01000326); material: water (ENVO:00002006), including particulate matter (ENVO:01000060) such as... | depth 25 m
AAACAGAACCGAAATGAATAACATAGTCATAAATACGAAACTTGGCCGTATTGAATACAGTTCATTTGGAAAAGGAACCGCAATAGTATTTATGCACGGTGGGCACTCAAATTGCAATGAAACACTATGCCACAAAGGATTTGATTTGGAGAGATATCGGTTAATTACCCCTTCTCGTCCAGGATACGGAAACACCCCTTTGGATAATAACCGAACACCAAAACGAGCAGCTGACTTAATCATAGAGCTTATAAACCATCTATCTATAGAAAAGATAGTTGTATATGGTATTTCAGCAGGTGGATTAACAGCGATAGAGATTGCAAGTAATTACCCTAACAAGGTCAGTAAGCTGATTCTTGCCTCGGCAATTTCAAAAAAATGGCTTGATGAAAATGGCAATGTTTATAAGATGGCAAAGAAGATTTTTAACCCCAGAATGGAAAAATTAGTATGGGGAATGGTTAACTTCTTTTCTCAGTTTTTCCCGAATATGATTGCAAATAGTATTTATCCTCAGTTTTCCTTTAACACAAAACATAAGCTAAAAAAGGGTGACGTTCAAGAATTGATTTCTACAATGAAACATTACAATTCTAAAACGGGATTCCTAAATGACATTGACCAAAATATCAATGATGGGATTATTACAAAGATTAAATGCCCAACCCTAATTATTCATAGTGAAAATGATAGTAGTGTTCCGTTTGAACATGCTTTACACTCAAATAAAATGATTGACAATTCTGTAATGGCAAAATTGGATAATGAGTGGGGACATTTATTTTGGATTGGAACTGATTCAATGGAATCAATTACGAAGACTTTACAATTTATAGAAAAGGAAAATGCCAGTTGCTAATTGAGTAGACGGCCGTGAGCTGTAGCGCCCACGGTGTGTCTCTAACACCGCCGTGCCTAAGGGTTTCGTATATGGCGGTTCGCAATACTTCTTTTCAATCACTAGTTAAACCAAACGAAACTATTCTTTACTTTTTCAAAAGGTTTTTATTGGACTTTTCCGTGTGTGATCTTTTATGCAGTAATGATTTCTCCTTGGATAAATCTTCAAGAGATTTAGATGATATGAAATATCCAGTTAAATTTATTGCCAGTAATAATATTTGCCAAATTGCTAAGCATAAAAAACCATACTTAAAAATCATATAAATTAGAGATAGAAGTAACGAAATTCTTCTACGTAAATCGTTACTTAAAATTGAATTATATATCGATTCAAATGTTTCATCATCCAGGAAAAGATATAATGAAATGGATATAGCGATAAAAAGAACTCTGGATTTTAAGCTCATAATCTCCAAATTAGAAATTGAATTGTCGATTCTAAATATAATGAATCTTTGTCTGAAGGTTAATTTGCAATAAAAAATATCTAAAATATAAACCTTTATAAAAATGTAAATAACCTCTTTTGACGCCCTTACAGGTTTGTATTGAGATAGTGGATCTTCACCAAAATATCCTTCCTTTGCAACTACCTAAAAAGGTTTTGGAAGCACTTAAGGGGCTTGTAAATGGCAACTTGCTTCTAAATCCAAATTGGCCTGTGCTATACAGCTAAGATTACTTGTCACATTGGACCTATAAACTATTCAAGAGTATCAGCTGTTTCTATTTTATAGAGGCAACGAATATTTGAAATTAAAAGATCAATAGTATTATTCCACTAAAATACCGTGCACAACAGGATAGTTAAATCTTAATATAATTTGGTCCTTTTGTGGCCACGTAATAAATCAATTGCCCTAAGGACTAACTAAGTTTTTCGATTTCCCACAGCATAACTTACAAATATTGTAATTCTTTATGATTGGTTACTTAATTAGAATCACAAGTTTAAGTCACCCCAACAAAAAAATATGGTAGTGAAATCCAATAAATGTCCCTGAAATTACCCCCAAGCCAACAAAAAGATTTACTAAATTAGACCTAAATCATCCAATTCATTTAAATAATTAACCATGGAAAAATTAGGAAAAGAAATAATTAAAGAAGCATATGCTTACAAAGAAAAAGCATTAGAATCCTTTTTGCCAGAAAGCACTAAAACACTAGGACGTATAATATTGCTCATTTCAGTTTTGTTGATTTTATTCTTCAGTAACACCATTAAAATAACTGAAGGTGAATTTTTTGGGGCAAAAATAGATCTAAATCAATCGAACAGGACCATTTTATTTATTGTGGTGCTTGTTGTTTTAGTTTTTTTCGCAATTCAGTATTTGTTTGATTACTTTCATTATATACACAAATGGAGAGAAAAAAACTCAATTAATAATTTGAAGGTTGTTGAGTTAATTAATCAGCTTCAATCCATAGACCAAGAAAACGCGATGGAATTGATCAATGCCTTAAAAAGCATCAAAAATGATATGGGAAAATTTGTAAAAAGGAAAGCCCAAATCAACAAAATTGACGAAGCTGTGTCGTTATACCTCGAACATTGCTACAAAAAAATTAAATGGAGTTTTATTTTCAGAAAAACCGCAGAACTTATTCCAATCTTCATACTACTTCTTGCAATAATTTTTGCTTTTAAATTTTATTTCAATATTTGAAGGCAAAAACTGCAATTAATTAGGTATCCTGTAAAAGGCAATTTGCTTACCTGATAAAAAGGGCTAGCCTACAAAAAAGGGTGGAATGCCAACTATATAGAATTGCAGGCTAACTAAAAAGTCTTATTAATTAGACCTATAAAAGAAAAATAGTCAATAACTATATCCAATTGAATGTAATGTGAAACTACATTCTCGAAAACAAATAAAATGACTCAATCTGAATTCATAATTTTAAATTTTGCTGAAATAAGGAGGAAAAGCATCAAACTTTGGAAAGCACTTCCTAAAAGCTATTACAGTTGGAAACCTGACGAAAATGCAATGACTGCCATAGAAATGATCAGGCACGTTTTAGAAGCCGATTATGGATGGAATATTATAATCAATAATGGCGGTATGACAAATTATAAAACACCTTGGAAAAATAGACCATTCACGAGCGTTACTGAAGAACTTAAGTTTGCCGAACCATATAGAAAAACATTTTTGGAAAGTGTTCGACAATTTTCCGATAAGGAACTAAACGAAACTAAAATCATCCATCCTGGAAATGGTGATGAAAAGACCCTCGGAAAATATTTATTACGGATTGGGTATCACGAATCGGTACACGCAGGACAATTTTTATCATATTTAAGAGCAATGAAAATTGATAGACCAGAAATATGGGACTAAAAAAACTTTACACCCAACAATGGTAACCCATACATCCTTATATCGAACTCACGTTAAGTTAGCCCTATAAAATGGATATAAGCACAAGTGGCTTTACGCTATTATTACCCAACATTTGAAATCACTCTTATAAAGAAAAACTTGACAGCTATATAAGTGCAGGATTTTTAACAAATGTAGGAATGTCAACTGTAGGTGCCATCGCAGAAAAATTCAATATGTATTTAAGAGAAAAGCTTCTTTCCACTTCGTAGAGCTAATGGTTTTGGATTGATAATAAGGATATAACTTTCCTTCATAATGGAAGATTAAACAAAAGGCTATGTTCGTTTTGGGGCACTTACCATTATACAATAGTACTATTTTTCTATGTTGATATTGTTCATGTCTAATCTCGGTAAAGTGGGTGTGAGTTCAAAAGAAATCTATTCATCATTGACAATGTAGAGAGGGATATGTTATCGGTTCTTCGGTTTCCTAGTTGTGCTATCCCAAATCCTCAATTCAATACAAAATTACCCTTTTTTTAGTCAAAAAACGCCCCGACCTTGAAAACAGATTAGTCTAGTTTTACAAAATAATTATGAAATGATTATTCTAAACATTCTGATTTGAAATTAGGATATCGTTCCACATTAAAATAAAAAAGAATGCATAAACGATTATTCTTATTGATGGCTTTATTAATAATCCAATATTCTCCTCTATTATTTTCACAAGGGTTCTTTGATGATTTTAACGAGTCAAAAATCAATACCGATAATTGGGAAATTCTTAACACTAAGTGGGGGGAAAACCCATCCAAAGGTAAGCACGGGGGAGTTGTACCTGATAATGTATATATCCAGAATGGAGATTTAGTTGTACGGGCGCTCGGAGATAATTACAAAGGTCCTGTTAAAGGGCATGGGCAAAATACTAAAGTAGGAGGTGTAATTGCTACTAAAGAAAAATTCGCCTCGGGAATTTATGAAGTAAGAGCGAGGATTTGTCCCAGACCAGGAGCCTTATCTGCTTTTTGGACCTATTACTATGAGAACGAGAGTTTTAATCATGAAATCGATTTCGAGTTTCCTGGACGAAACCAAGCCCCCTATAAGCCGGATGATTCCGATTTAACATGGGGCCTCTTTTCCAATTGGAGGGGAATTAGCGAAGACGAACATAGAACGGCCGATAAGTATTTGGGTAACCAGGTCGACGGGGAATATCATTTATACCGTTTTAATTGGCACACAGGTTCTGAAACGGAGGAAGCTAAAATAGAATGGTATTATGACGATAAGCTAATTCACCAATCCAATGAACAGATTCCAGACCATCCTTCTCAGTTTTTTGTTGGGATATGGTTTCCATGGTGGATTTCCGAAGCCAATTTTGATATAGATTATATGTACATCGATTGGGTGAAAATCACGCCTTATTAAAAATAAATCAATTCAAAATCATCTATTATAAAGTATCCTAATGAAATCATTATTTATTACATCTTACCGCTTTGCAATTCTGATCACATTTATTTTATCATTTTCGACCACTATTGCCCAAAAACCGAATTTGCCCACATCCTATGAGCAGCTCACTCTTAAGTCATCCCCGTTTCAAGTTGCAGATTCGTATCTTTCAAGGCACGATATTATTTTTCAGGCCCCAACAGATTTAGAGGCGGAAGGTTTTCCTATGGGAAATGGCAATTTGGGAGGAATGATATGGAACCATGATAATGGTATTGAAATTCAAATTAATAAAAATGATCTTTGGTCGGCTCCAATACCCGAAGAAAGTGATATGAGTATCCTAAAACATGCCGCTCGGTTAAAAATAGACTTTGGTGTCCCCGTGTTTAGTTGGATACACCTAGGGGATTTTACAGGCAGACTATCTCTTTCCAATGGAGAAGTGTCTTATAAAGCCACGTCAGGATTTGCATCTACCCAAATAAATACATGGCTTGCACACGGTAAGAATGTTTGGGTAATTGAGTGTAAAAATCTGCCTTTTAAAGACTTTACGACCGACAAACTAACAACAACAATATCATTGGAACGAATAGGGAGTAGGGCCTTCACAGGTTGGTATGGCGGTGGTTTTCCGAAAAACGAAAAAATTAGCATTGGTAAAGCCAACACAACAGCCAAGGGGGGGGGCTTGATTATACATGAAAATACGGATGGACTGGATTTCGTAGTAGCCTGTAGGATTATCGATGCGCATAGTAATCAAACTATTATTGGCAGACATAGGGGGGAGCTTAAGACGGACAGTCCTGAATTGACGATTCTGGTCAGTGTGGTTACTTCAAAAGAGAGCAATCGCCCAGAAAGGGATGCCATAGCCCTATTAGATGGCGTGGAAAAACAAACGATTGCTAATCTAAAACAGGAAAAGGACGAATGGTATCAGAAGTTTTGGTCGAACTCATTTGTTAAATTAGGCAACGATTACCTTGAAAACATATACTATATGCGCCGTTATTTAATGGCAGCCGGTTCACAAGGGCCTTATCCTATTGCTTTCAACGGTGGGTTATGGCGCTGGAATCGCGATGTGATTAATTGGGGAACACCCCATCATTGGAATACCCAACAACAATATTGGGGTCTAGCAGCACAAAATGACCTTCAGCTTATGTCCCCATATATAAATACCTATCTTAAAATGACCCCTTATTTAGAGGCTCTGGCCAAAGAAAAAGGAGGGGGTGATAATGCTATATTGCTTACAGAGGCCCATGACTTTGATGGAAATCAGGCCAGCAAGGATTGGGGACCTATGGCCAAAAGCTATACCCAGGCCAGTCAGGTGGCCCAATGGTTTTGGGATTATTATCAATTTACGGGAGATATCGTTTTTTTAAGAGAGGATGCCTATCCTTTTATGAAAAAAGCCTCGAACTTTTACTTGAACAAACTTCAATGGGATAAACAAAAAAAACAGTATTCTTTAATATCTACCTTATACGAATCTGAAAGCATCAAAAAGGCTAAGAATGTACTTTCGGATAGGGTTGCTATCGAAGCCTTGTTCAGAAACTGTATTTCTGTAGCAAAGCAATTAAAAATGGATAAGGACAAGAAAAGGGAATGGCAACATGTGATAGATAACTTGTGGCCAATTGGTTATGAAACAGACGCAAACTGTGAAGAATTGCCAACGGCGGCAGAAGCTTATTTTACGGAAAATAGATATACCCCTTTTAATTGGGCCGTTGGTGGTGCACCCGCGTTCCCGACAGGACTTATTGGTATTGATGATAGCGAGAGCCGTTTGGGTAAGGCCGTGATCAATTTCATCAAATGCAATGGTATGGTAAATGCCCATTATCCAACACCTATAGTTGCCGCACGTATGGGCATGGGTGATGAAGCCCTAACGTACCTATTAAATGGTATAAAGGAACACCAGAATTTCCCCCAAGGGCTGTTGACCAATGTTACGGGGTACCCCCATAATATTTACAATCTAAAGTCCGTTCATGATTTGGTAGGTGGCTACAAAATACGTTCAAAGCCTTTCTTCCAAATGGGAATGGAACCTATTAGCGATTATGCCACTACGGTAAATGAAATGCTGTTACAAAGCAATGAAGGTAAAATTAGGGTTTTTCCAGCCATACCTACCAGTTGGAAAGATTCTAGCGATGTAGCTTTTACTTTGCGGGCAAGGGGTGCCTTTATGGTATCTTCGTACATGGACAAACAAGGAGATATTTCGCAAGTGGGTATAAAAAGTTTAAAGGGAAACACCTGCAAGCTTCAGAACCCATGGCCTGGAAAGAAGGTTGTCGTTTATTCTAACAATGAGTTGGTTAAGACCAAGAATCAAGCGGGTGATGTAATAAGCTTTACTACCAAAGCCGATAGGGAATATTCGGTCCGTTTGGCCGGGGCGTCCGTGGATTTTGAAAAAATCATCTATGATTCAGAACCTAACAAAAAGCCCAAGCAATTAGGTCCACGTACCCTAGGTAAGATAAGTGGCTGGAATGAAGATTTTTAACTATTCCCAAAATCCTGTATGTAAAATAAAAAGGCATTTAAGTTAAGGAAAGGCCATTAAATATAATGGATAAAGTAAGACATTTCACAAATGGAGAACGACGAAGTAGTCCTACTTAAAATTCAATATTAATTGCTTACCATCACAAATAAAAGTGGAATATGCCCCTAAAAATAACTTTAGGGGCATTTAATATATCGAATTATTAAATATAGAAATAGTACAGCAGGGAATTGGAGGGTAGAAACAGCCTTGTCAAGAAAAGGTTCAATAATATTCTATGAAACCATTTTCTGGGGAACGCTTAGGACTGGTATTAAATATAGATTGCGTTGCCCTCTATTGAATGGTCTGATCACAAATTACTTTGGGGAGTTTTTCCGAACTCTGATGGGGTTTGTCCAAATTGTTCCTTAAAGCACAATCTAAAATATTTGGGTGAGGAAAATCCAACTTCATAAGCAATCTCAGAAATATTCTTATCACTTTTTGTTAGTAGTTGGACAGCATGCTTCATTCGGACCATCCTTATAAATTCATTGGGGGAAAGCCCTGAAAGGTTTTTCAACCTTTTATAGAAAGGGCTTCTGCTCATTGCAATTTTGTTGGTTATATGTTCAACCTTAAAATTTGAATCCGATATATTATCCTTGATGATCTCTATAACTTGTTTGAGGAATTGTTCATCTGCCGAAGTTGAAGTGATAGCTTCAGGCTCCATTGCTATTTCAGTTTTAAAACGTGCAATTAATTTTATACGGTTCTTGATTAAATTATGCACTTTGTGTATAAGCAGTTCGCTATTAAAAGGTTTGGTAATATAATCGTCCGCGCCTTTACCCATGCCTTCAATTTTTTGATTGTTGGATGTCAAAGCTGTTAAAAGAATTATAGGAATATGACTAGTTGAAAAATTTGATTTCAAATGTTGGCATAGTTCCAGTCCAGATAATTTTGGCATTAAGATATCAGATATTATGAGATTAGGATTCAAGTCTATTGCCATTTTATAACCATCTTCTCCATTTGAGGCCTCCCATACCTCAAAAAACTCTTCAAGGCTTTCTACAATATATTTCCGTAGGTCCTTTTCATCTTCGATGACAAGCACCGAATATTTATTGGACGCCAATTCAAGTTGATCACCTTGCAAATACGGTTCTTCTGTTTGTTTAAATACTATTGGGACATTCCCGTTTTCCATTTCTTCGTTGGAAGAGTCAATTTCCGGAATCTCCATATTGAAATGGCTGCTTCCAAGAGGTAATCGAACTGAAAAGGTACTTCCAGATCCTAATTTACTTTTTACCTGTATAGTTCCTTGGATCAATTTTACCATATCGTGGGTTAGGGCCAATCCGATTCCAGTACCAGTATTAGTATTACTCTTTACTTGATAAAAGCGCTTAAAGATATTGGAAAGTTCATTTTCCGGTATTCCCTTGCCCATATCTATTACATCAATTACCGCTTCATTCGTATGTTGATCCATGCTCAGATCGACTTCAATTTCATCATTTTCCGACGAGAATTTAATTGCATTTGCCAAAAGATTAAACATGATCTTTTCAATGGTGCCTGAATCAGACAGTACCTCAAGGTTGTCTATATGGGGTGTATATTGTATTGAAATAGATTTTTCATTCGCCATCTCTTTAAAAGAATCACATATTTCACCAATAAACAGGACTAAATTGATTCTGGATATATTAATATTAATCTCTCCTAATTCCAATTTTCTAAAATCAAGAATCTGGTTGATCAAAATTAGCAACCTATTCGTATTTTTTTTAATAAGGTGCAATTGCTTTCTTTGAGACAAATCTACCTTGGTATTCGTTATGAGTTTATCAATGGGACCGAGAATAAGGGTAAGGGGGGTTCTAAGTTCGTGGGTTATATTGGTAAAGAATTGAATTTTGTTTTCGTTGGCCTCTTCCTGTCGAAGTTTGTCCATACGCTCTGTCCGCAATGTTTCCTTTAATTTAATTTGTCTCCATATATACCTATTCACATAGAACAAGAACAGCAATGCCATGATTATCCATAAACTAATGGCCCAAACGGTATTATACCATGGCGGATTAATCCTAATTTTTAGAGTTTTTCCATCGTTGTTCCACACTCCATCGTTATTTGAAGCCTTAACTTGAAACACATATTCCCCAGGTGGCACATTCGTATATGTTGCTTTTCTTTGCCTATCGGTTTTATTCCAGAATTTATCAAATCCATGAAGGATGTGCCTATATTCATTTTTATTAGCCAAGGTGAAGTTAATACCTACAAAATCAATAGAGAAAATATTCTGGTCATAAGCCAACTCAATTTCGTTTTGATTAATAAGGTTTCTAGAATCAACGGAATTAATGGAATCCAAATGACTCTTATTTTGGTTGTATATTGAAATTTTAGAAATAACTATAGGTGGAATTTTGTGGTTCTTTTTAATTTGGGTAGGAAAAAAACTATATACCCCGTTTGTACTGCCGAAATAAAGTTTACCATCGCTACCCTTTAAAGTGGCATTTTCGTTAAACTGGCCTTCAAATCCATCATCAAAACCAAAATTTCGGAATTTATTCCTTTTAATATCATATTGAAAAAGACCTTGTGTAGTAGCTAACCATAAATTACCCATGTCGTCGTTCAACAACCCATTAATTACCGTACAGGATAGGCCATCATCCGTAGTATATTTCCTCGTCGTACCATCTTTGGTTTCGTATTGGAATAATCCCGATTTCGTCCCTATCCAAACGACATCATCAACTTCAAGAATAGAGGTCACAATAGGATTGGAATCATCAAAATTCACTTTTTCCATGATACCCAGTGAAGGTAGATATCTTGCCAAAAGGTTATTGGTTCCAATCCAAATAGATGAATCGGCCATTTCTTGGATGCACATTACCAAACCTAGATCCTGGCGGTCCTCTTCGTCAGTTTTGTTAATATGCCTAATGAGCATTCCATCTGAATCGTGGACAAAAACACCGTTTGAAGTACCTATCCAAAGATTTTTTTTGCTGTCGATGTGCAGACTTTTTATCACTTCATTGTGTTTGGTGTCGGCTGTAGGATGGTCTATAAAAGAGAAAATCGAATTCTTCTCGCGAAACAGATTTAAACCATTTAAATAGGTACCTACCCAAATATTGTTCTTATGATCTGCTATAATGGAATTTATTACATTCTTATCCTTTTGCGGATGCAGGTAGTGCTCAAATAAATTAGTTTCGGTGTCGTAAATATTAATGCCGCCACCATCCAATCCTACCAAAATACGGCCATCTAACGTTTCACTGAGACACAACACAGAATTACTGCTAAGTCCTGTTAGATTACCTTTTTCATAGCCCCAATGGGAAAATTTGGATTGGTGTGGATCAAAAACCTTTAAACCAGAATTGGTGGTGCCTATCCAAATTATTTCGTTCCTGTCCATAAAGAGCGAGCTAATAGCATAAATTGGAAACTCGCTTTCTAAATCCAAATCTTGAATTCTTTTGGATTTTCGATTATATCTCATTAGACCATGTCCATCTGTGGCTATCCAAATAATAGAATCATTGACCTTCAAAAGATCCGATATAAATAGGGCCTGTTTATTGTCTTTTGTGTTGGATATCATCTCCAGCTCCGTCAACTTCTTATTTTGGCCCAATTGAAATAATCTTTTCCGTGACGCCAAAATAATCTCGTCGTTTTCACATTTTACGCCATTGTAAACAGGCTCATTCCCCAAATTCAACTTCTCAAGGTCCACATCCGAACTGAATGTCCTTTTGTCCGTATTGAATGTCTCAAACTGGGAATTTTCAAAGCTCAAGATCAATTCATTTTTAGTAAAAGGAACTATTGTTGTGATAGGGGAATCATGGGAGGATGGGTACGCAATCAAACCTTTATTCTCTGGTGTATAATAAAGCATTTCGCCTTCACTTGTCGAAAACCATAAATCCTCTCCTTCTCCTTGGTAAAATGATGAAATTGAATACTGATCAAACTCCAAAGGTGGCGCGATTATTTTTTGGGTAGTAAACTCGAAAATCCTGATGCCAATACTGGTGACAATCCAGATATTCCCGTAATTATCCTTAAAGAGGTGTTCGATATAGAACAAGGAGTCCTTTTCTTCAAACAAGGACAAGGAATAGGTTGATTGACCATCAAATTTGTAGAGCTCATTTGAGGTACCCACCCAGATATACCCTAAAGAATCTTGGATGATATGCCTAACATTGTCACTATTTAATCCACTAGAAAATTTAAAGGAAGTAATTGCAATATCCTTTTTTTCATCTTCCTGGGAAAACGTTTCCCAAGAAAAAGTAAAGATAATAAGTAAAATAATCACCCTGTTCATATATCGTTGCTTTGTCGTTGTTTATTTTGTTGTTAAGGACATAAAAAAAATTATTTACTGCCTTATTTTTTTTATCATAAATACAGTAACCTCATGAATACCTAACGGGAACAAAATTCCAGTTACTTACAAAAATAAGCAAGGGACCAAAACCTCTGGCAGGAAATACGATTTCACCCCTATTTAAGTCAATTCTTTCCGTTGCAACAATACAATACTGCCTCTTCTTTAATCAAAAAGTAACCCTCGATTACTTAAGTATATGGCTAGTTTTACTCCTTTAAGAATCACAGTTCCTTATAAAAAAAAGATATGGTTACGAACTCTTGAGACAGGACCATATTTTAAAAATAAGAATTTAAGAACGACGCAAATATTAACTAAATCAATTATCAACCTTAAAAATCAAATAGGCTTATGAGAAGATGTCATTTAATTGAATCCCTCCAATTAAAAGGAAATTCTACGGAGGGAGCAACCAAAATAATTAGTCTTAATAATCAATCAATTTTGCCTGCGATGGTCTAAAATCAACTTATCCTAAACGGATGGGATTTAATCTAAGTAGCATTTAAATTTAAAACTAAATACTTATTGTAAATGAAGAATTTATTATCACTATTTCTATTACTTTTCACTACCATCACAAGTATGGCCCAACAAATCCAAGTTACGGGTGAAGTGTTGGATGCGGATGGAAATCCTTTACCAGGTGTAAATATTATAGTTGAAGGTTCAACTAATGGTGTAATGTCAGATTTTGACGGTAAATACACTATTGAAGTGAATACTAATGACAAATTGGTTTTCTCATATCTTGGTATGGCAGATCAAATTATAACAGTAAAAGACCAAACAGTTGTCAATGTTACGATGGCGGCAAGTCACGATGAATTGGATGAGGTAACTGTCGTAGCGTTTGGTAAACAGAAAAAGGGTAGTCTTGTTTCCGCTATAACTACAATACGACCGGAAGAATTGCGCATCCCCTCGAGCAACCTTACAACAACCTTGGCAGGTAGGTTGGCGGGATTGATATCTTACCAACAAAGTGGTGCACCTGGAGATGATAACTCACGATTTTTTATCCGTGGGGTTACAACGTTTGGCTCGGGTGTTCCCGATCCTCTTATTTTGATAGACAATGTAGAATTGACCTCTCAGGATTTGGCTAATTTAAACCCAGATGATATTGCCAGTTTTTCGATTCTTAAGGATGCAACGGCGACAGCTTTATATGGAGCTAAAGCAGCAAATGGTATAGTGCTGATTACTACCAAAGAAGGACGAGAAAGTAAACTTAGAATCAATGTTAGGCAGGAACAATCCATTTCCTCCCCGACCAGAGAATTTGAAATGGCAGATCCGGTTACTTTTATGGAGCTGCACAATGAGGCCGTGGCAACCAGAACACCATTGGCACACCGCCCTTATTCTCTTGAAAAAATTGACAAAACTAGGGATGCAGTAAATCCATATGCCTATCCTGCTGTAGACTGGTTGGACTTAATGACAAAAGACATTGCTTCTAATAGCCGAACCAGCATTAATCTATCTGGTGGAGGCAAGATAGCCAGTTATTATATTGCTGGGACAATTACAAATGATAATGGAATTTTAAATGTTCCTGAAAGTAATGGATTTGATAATAATATCAACCTTAAAAAATATGGCGTTCGATCTAACATAAATGTCAATTTAACCAATACCACATTGGCTAAAATTAAGGTAAGTGCCCAATTTGACAATTATAGAGGTCCTATCCCATCTGGTAATGATGTTTATAATAGCAGTTTAAATGCTAACCCTGTGTTGTTTCCAGCCACCTATGAACCTGATCTTGCTTTTTCAAGCGCATCACACATTTTGTTCGGCAATGTTGGCAACGACTCCCCTCAATATTACAACCCTTATGCCGATTTGCATAGAGGATATAGGGACACACGGTCCTCGACAGTAATCGCAATTTTGGAGCTAACGCAAAAGCTGGATTTCATTACCAAAGGCCTGGATTTAAGAATGCTTATTAATTCATCTACCAAATCGAATTTTTCAATATGGCGTTCCTACAATCCATTATACTATGAACTGAATTTGTACAATAAACAAACCAACGAATATACTTTAAGGGAAATTAACCCAGCTACAGGCCGTCAGACCTTGGATCTGGAAGGTACCGCAACCGATGCTACCAATTTGGTGTACATGGAAGGTGCATTAAACTATAACAGGGTTTTTGATGAAAAGCATGCTTTAGGCGGTGTACTGGTTTACACTATGCGAGAACAATTATCAGGATCGGCTACTGATTTCCAATCCTCATTGCCATTTCGAAATTTAGGTTTGGCAGGAAGATTTACATATGGATATAATAATAAGTATAATTTGAATCTCAGTTTTGGTTATAACGGTTCGGAAAGATTTAGCAGTAAAAACAGGTATGGATTCTTTCCATCTGCTGGATTAAGCTGGACCGTTTCTAGGGAAGATTTTTGGAAAAATTCCAAAATCAATGACATAGTTACCAAGTTCAGGCTACGTGCCTCTTACGGTATTGTGGGTAATGACAGAATAGGTGATGAATCGGAGCGATTCTTTTATTTATCGGATGTAAATCTAAATGCCGGAAGCTACGGTAGGTTTGGAAACAATTTTGGAGAAAGTTCCCAAACGACAAGGATTAACAGATATGGCAACGAAGATATTACCTGGGAAAAAGCGTATAAAACCGATGTTGGTATCGAATTGGGTCTGTTTAATGACTTGGATGTAAGGTTGGACCTATATCATCAAAAAAGAACCAATATCTTGATGTCACGTAGTGATATTCCGACCACTATGGGGTTAACTTATACGCCAAAATCTAATATTGGAGAAGCGGCTAGTAAAGGATTTGATCTCTCAGCCGATTACAATTTGATAGGTGGCGACCGATTTTGGGCTACAATTAGGGGGAATTTGACATTTTCCAAAAGTAAGTTTCTAAAGTACGAAGAACCTTCATATCCCAATGCACCGTGGCTATCCCGTGTTGGCCAACCTATAGGTCAACAATTAGGATATGTGGCAGAACGCCTCTTTATTGATGATTTGGAGGTTAGAAACTCTCCAACCCAAATGTTTTCAGGTCTTCCTGTACAAGGAGGAGATATCAAATATGTAGACCTGAACAATGATGGTGTAATCAATTTTTATGACCAAACGTTCATAGGACATCCCACTACACCTGAGTTGATTTATGGATTTGGTGCCTCTGTAGGATATAAGGATTTTGATATATCGTTCTTTTTTCAAGGATCTGGACGTTCAAGCTTCTGGATAGACTACAATTCCATGTCTCCATTTAAACAAGAATCAATAGGAGAGGAGGGGGCCATTGGAAATACGGCACTTTCCCAATTCATAGCAAATGATCATTGGTCTGAAGATAACCGAAATTTATATGCAACTTGGCCACGATTGGCAGCTTCACAAGATTTATTAAATAGCAATAATGCCCAACCCAATACTTGGTTCTTAAGAAATGGCTCCTTTTTGCGCCTTAAATCGTTCGAAGTAGGATATACTATCCCAGAACGGATAATCCCTTGGAAATCTAGATTATATTTTAGTGGTATTAATCTTTTGACATTTTCGAATTTTAAATTATGGGATGTTGAAATGGGGGGGAATGCCTTGAACTATCCCATACAGAAAGTTGTCAATTTAGGACTAGTCATAAACTTATAATTTTAAACTAACACTATGAAAAAAATAATTTTTCTAACCACTTTATTGATATCGCTTTCCTGTAATAAGGACTATTTGGATGTAGTTCCGGATAATGTGACGACAATAGCCGATGCGTTCCAGAATAGAAATTACACAATGAATTACCTTTATACTTGTTACAGCTATTTGCCTGAGGTATCCAATCCGGATCAAAATCCTGCATTAGTGGCAGGTGAGGAAGTATTTTATGATGATCAATCGGTAAGAGTCAAGTATTCGGGCAATGTCAATCCACAGAAAATTTCAAGAGGACTTCAAAACTCAACATCGCCTTATTCTAATTATTGGGACGGAGGATCTGGAGGGAAAAGTCTTTGGGAGGCCATCCGAATATGCAATACTTTTTTAGAGAACGTAGACAGGCCCACAGATTTGGATGAAAGCGAAAGAAATAGATGGATCTCAGAAGTAATGTTTCTTAAAGCTTATTATCACTTCTATCTTTTTCAATTGTACGGACCAATTCCAATTATGGATACAAATCTACCATTGAATGCCAATTCTGAAGAGGTTAGGGTGTATCGTGAACCTGTAGACGAAGTCGTTGAGTACATTGTGAGCACTATAGATGAATCTTTAGAAAATTTACCTAATAATATAACAAGTGCGATTAATGAAATGGGGCGTGTTACAAAACCGATTGCCTTAGCATTAAAGGCCAAGACACTAGCTTTGGCTGCAAGTCCCCTTTTTAATGGCAATCCTGATGTTGCCCATTTACAGGATAGTCGGGGCATTTCACTTTTCCCTTCTGGGGAGGACCCCACCAAATGGACAAGGGCACAAGTGGCACTAAAGGAGGCCATCGACGCTGCACATGAATACTCAAATGCTCGTTTGTTTGATTATAGAGAGAATAGTCTATTGGATTCTGAGAGTTTATCTGATTCAGTTCTTCTTGTACTTAATATAAGGCAAGCAGTTTGTGAAAAGTGGAACTCCGAAATTATCTGGGGAAGTACCGAATCAACGAGACAAATTCAAATTAATTCAGCGGCCAAGTTAACAAGTTCTGAAAGGATCAATGGGAGTTTTGCTCAGTTTCATAGTCCAACAATGAGGATCGCTGAACAATTTTATTCTAAAAACGGGGTGCCTATCGGAGAAGATAAGGAATGGGTCGAAAACAATTGGTATACCAATAGGTTTACCACTAGGCTAAATAACCCAGAGGATAACCATCAACCCTATTTGAAAATGAACGATTATTCTCCTATTTTACACTTTAACAGGGAGTCTAGGTTTTATGGAACATTGGGGTTTCATAACGGGCTATGGATACGATCTGAGGAAGAGCCTTATATTTTAAATGGTCTGGTCAGCGGAAATGCCGGTCCGTATCAGAATGAGGATTTCTCAGCAACTGGATATTATTCAAAAAAATTGGTGAGCATTTATACCAAGCCCGAAGCACCCTATGGAATCATTACTGAAGATTATTCTTTCCCAAGGATAAGGTTGGCAGACCTGTACTTGTTATATGCGGAAGTATTGAATGAAGTTGGAGCTCCGGAAGGCGAGATATTCGAATATGTGGATAGAGTTAGAGAAAGAGCTGGACTTGAAGGAGTAGTGGATTCGTGGACAAAGTATTCGGTCAATCCATCCAAATATACCTCCCAGCAGGGCAGAAGGGAAATTATCCATCATGAAAGATTAATAGAACTTGCTCTTGAAGGCCAACGCTATTGGGATTTGCGAAGATGGAAAAAATTAAGTGACCAAATGAATAACCCCATTTGGAAGTGGAATATATATGATGAAACCGTAACTGGGTATTTTGATCGGGTGGCTCTAGAATTTAGAGTGTTTCAAGCAAAAGATTACTTCTGGCCAATTAAATTATCATCAATAGATGTAAACAATAATTTAATTCAAAACCCAGGATGGTAAAGAATCAATTGAACTTATTTCAATTCTAAAACTATAATTATGAACATATATTTAGAAAAATTAAAGAATATAACCACCCCTATTTTATATGGCTCACTCTGCTTTTTAATAATAGGTATCTTAATTTCTTGTGAAGGCGAAATGAATGCTTTGGACTTGAAATCTGGAGATAGTACAGCTCCATCGGACCCAGTAGTCGACAAAGTAATTAATATGAGTGGTTCTGCAACTATCGAGTGTTTACTTCCCCCTGATGAAGATGTACTTTATTTGATGGCCGAGATAACACTAAATGGTGAACTTCGCAAAGTAAAATCATCATTTTATAATCCTGTATTGAAAATAGAAGGCTTTCCAGAGGCCGGCGACTATGAGGTGCTTATAAAATCAGTCGATAGAAATGAAAATGTTTCTAAAGGTATTACAACGATAGTATCTCCAACTACGCCATCATATATATCTACAGGAAATAATATTTCAATGGAAGCCACTTTTTCGGGTGTTTACGTTAGTTGGCAGGAAAATTTATCAAAGGATAATTTAATACTTCAATTACTAGGTTACAATGAAGACAATGAGGTAGTGGTACTGGATGATTATTATACCAATTTCGAAGAAGGTAGCTTTTTATCAACAGATCCATCTTATGGCTATGAGGAAAAGGCTTTCGGAATAAAAGTATCAAATCGTTGGGGCTATTCTTCAGATACCACTTGGGTCAATATAAAGCCGAAGTTTGATGAACAGTTGGACAATACAGTAATGTCCCCGGTATTGGATTGGGCAAAACCCAATACTGATGATATTGCCGAAGGCCCTTGTGAGGATGTTGGTCCTAATTTTAGAAATCCACAAACCCAGTTCAGTCATCTTTTCGATGGGGAACTCAATACCTACTATGAAACAGGAGAAGGGGTTCCACCTTTTACTTTCACTTTTGATCTTGGAGTAACAGCCAATTTAAGTCGATTTAGGTATTATCAAAGAAGAGGCCCTGAATTTTCCTTTTTACATAATACGATAAAAAGATGGCGAGTATATGGATCTGAAACAAAGGAACCATGTATCGATGACCCGGCATGGAAACTATTGGGAACTTATGAAATGACCAGACCATCTGGGGAAGATTATACTACCTCAGAGGATATTGAAGCTTCTCAAGCAGGACTTGATTATTTTATAGATATCGAAGCTACTAATATCCCTGTCAGGTATATCAGATTCGCAATTGATGAAAACTGGTCCAATGGTACAATGGCCCATTTCGGTGAATTGATGCTATGGGGCGTTAAAGTTGAATAATTAAAATGAAAAAAATGAAAAACTTATATGTATATGTGATTTTGGGGTTAGGCCTTGTATTTTCCTGTTCCAAAATGGAAGATAATTTTAAAGATTATTTGGGTCGTGAGGATAAAGTATATGCGGGAAAAGTAGATAGTGTGTCCTTAAGGACAGGTTACAATCGTATCCAGTTCGATATTTCGACTAGTGTCCGTAATATAGAAACAGTGAGGGTATTCTGGAATGACTTTGCTGACTCTCTCGATGTAAGTATTATTGGTGAACCTGGAATTACTACCAAAATATTGGATGGGATTGCGGAGAAGGATTACAACTTTAATTTTGTTAGTATTGATACTCATGGAAATAAATCGTTACCTTTTAGTGTGCCTGGAAAGGTATATGGAGAAAAATATATTGCGGTCCGCACTGTACGACCGATCAAAGAAATTCAACTACTGGATGCCGAAAATTTGATTGTTGTATGGAACGGAATAGTGGATGATGGGGTGTATTGTGATTTAACGTATACAGACATTAATGATCAGGTCGTAAATATTAGAGTACCAATGTCCGATACGGAAACAGAACTTAATGATATTAATGCAAAGCTAGGTTTTAGCTATACCACCGTCTATTTACCTGAAGAAGATGCAATTGACGAATTCTTTTCCGATGCCGTTCAGGTTCAGCCCGAAATTGCCTTTGAGCTCGGTAAAGAAACTTGGTCCTTGGTCAGCCTACCCACTGACGTTAAAGGTGATTGTTATGGCGGAAGTATTGCAGGTTTATGGAACGGTAAAACCAATGATTATTATCATAGTGGCTGCTATGGTGATGTTGAGGATCTTATTCCACATCATTTTACATTTGATTTGGGGGTTGATGCTAATTTGGTTAAAGTCCGACTAGATCCAAGGACTGGATGTTGCCAAGGAAGAAATCCAAAACGCTTTCAAATATGGGGAATTTCAGATTTAACCGATGCGGAAACTACTCTGGATTCAAACGACCCAAATTGGGAACAAGAAATGATCGATAAAGGTTGGGTCCAATTGCTCGATCACGAAACCGCACCTAGTTGGAATGGTTCAGCCGAAGGATATATTACAAATTTAACCGATAACACCAGTGTAAGATATATTCGCTATAGAATTCTTGACAATTGGAATGGTGAACCATACTCAGCATTGTCTGAGCTTACATTTTGGTATGGAGAATAATTCAATTCTCTTTCGGTATAAAAAATTGTCTTTTCTTTACTAGGGCAATACCTTAAGAAGTGTAGTTCAATTTAAGCAGAGGGGACAATGTCCCCTCTGCTTTTTTATTTCCAATCACATATTTGGGCCGAAACTTCTCATTCCATTTTTTACAAAAGGGAAGAAAATATTCCAGACATAATTAATAGAGACTTGTATAGGTTATCTGCTCTTTTGGAAGTAGTTGACGAAAAGCTACAAACCATAAAAAATACTGTTGAAAACACTTTTATTATATCAGTAGCGCACCCTATGAAGATATATTAAAATTAGACTTAAATTCTGAAACATTTAGGAGAATAATGATTGAGAATTCTGGAGGTAATTACAAACTAACTGACCTAAACAACAATTATTTATCGAATTTAGAGGTGTCCTAAAAAGGGGAAGGCTACAGAAGAACCGTGCATTCCGCCAATTCCAATGTGTAAGTGCCGGGAGCAAGGAACGGCTGAGAATCGTTTCACGAACAACTGCTTATAATATGTGGAGTATCGAGAAAATGAGACATTTTGTCAAAAGTGTTTGAAGTATAACAAAAATTATAAGTCGAGTCACCTGTTTATCTGAATTCCGACACGTTTTAAGGAAGATTACATGCACATTTTTTTTAAAATAATCGACAATTATTCGGCAAAAAAGCGTGTAAAAAAACCGTAAATATCTGTTTTTAAGATATTTACGGTTTCAATCAGTACTCGAGGTGGGAATCGAACCCACACTCCGAAGAACTGGATT
>TARA_R110002050_G_scaffold254641_1_pt1 | contig 20490 bp, 18 predicted proteins | sample TARA_R110002050 | Tara Oceans TARA_R110002050 (sample SAMEA4396988) | marine metagenome | biome: Polar Biome; feature: [DCM] deep chlorophyll maximum layer (ENVO:01000326); material: water (ENVO:00002006), including particulate matter (ENVO:01000060) such as... | depth 25 m
CAAGTGTTATGCCATTAAAACTTGGTCTGTATGGAGGTTTTGACTATGGCAGAGTATGGCTGCAAAATGATAATTCTAATAGATGGAATACATCTGTAGGTGGAGGTGTTTTTGCCAATGCAGCAGATTTAGTAACAATGAATTTATCCGCATTTAATAGTGATGAAGGCTTACGTTTGGCTTTTAGATTAGGCTTTGCATTTTAAAATTCTGAGCACTTACAGATAATTAAACATTATAATATTAGCAATATGAAAGCAATTTTTAATAACAAAACAATAGCAGAAAGTAACGATACAATAGTTATAGAGAACAATCATTATTTTCCGCATGATAGCATTAATAAAGAATTCTTTAAACCTAGTGAAACACATTCCGTTTGTCCATGGAAAGGCACTGCATCTTACTATACAATAGAAGTAGATGGTAAAGAAAATAAAGACGCGGCATGGTATTACCCCGAAGTATCAGAATTAGCAAAAGGAATTAAAAATAGAGTAGCCTTTTGGAAAGGTGTAAAAATTGAAGATTAAATAGGATATAAATTAAAATATACCTAAAACATTCTGTCGTATTTTTTAACAAGATAGGCGTGATATTAAATGACTATGAAAAGCACAAAACTGAAAATTAAAAATAGAAAAGGACTAATTCTTAATGCACATATAGAATTACCTGCAAATCAGAAACCAAATTATTATGCCATTTTCGCACATTGTTTTACATGCAGTAGTAGTTTAAGTGCTGTAAGAAACGTAAGTAGAGCACTAACACAACAAGGTTTTGCTGTAGTAAGATTCGATTTTACAGGTTTGGGCAGAAGTGAAGGCGAATTTGCAGATAGTCATTTTTCAGCTAACGTAGAAGATTTGTTAGATGTACATGCATACATAACTGAATCATACAAGGCACCAAGTTTATTAGTTGGTCATTCATTAGGTGGAGCAGCTGTACTTGTAGCGGCTTCAAAAATTAAAGCAGTAAAAGCTGTAGCAACGGTTGGAGCTCCTTCTTCTGTTGGTCATGTAAAACATTTGTTTTCTCATCAAATAGAGGATGGAAAAGATAAAGGCAATGTAGAAGTTAATATTGGTGGACGACCATTTGTAATTAATAAAGATTTTGTTGAAGAATTTGATAAAACAGACTTACCAGAAATAGTTAAGAATTTACGCAAACCATTATTAATTATGCACTCGCCATTTGATAAAATTGTTGGTGTAGAAAATGCAGAGCAATTATATAAAAATGCGCATCACCCTAAAAGTTTTGTCACTTTAGATGATGCAGACCATTTATTGACTAACGAAAAAGATAGCCAGTATGTTGGTGAGATGATTGGCACTTGGGCAAAACGATATTTTCCAAAAGTTGAAAACAAAATGCTAAGTACTGAAGGCGAACAGTTAGTTGGTCATTTAAATATTATAGAAGATAATTTTACAACATCGATTCAAACAAAAAATCACACCTTAATTGCAGATGAGCCAGCAAGTGTTGGTGGTAGTGATTTTGGACCATCACCTTATGAGTATCTTAATGCAGCATTAGCAGCTTGTACAGTTATGACTCTAAAGATGTATGCAGAAAGAAAGAAATGGGATTTACAAGAGGTATTTGTCTATATTTCTCATTCTAGGCAGCATAGTGACGATTTAAAAATTGAAGTAGACAAACCAAAATACTTAGATCATATTAGTAAAAAATTAAAATTTGTTGGTGAGTTAGATGCTGCTCAAAAAGCACGATTAAAAGAAATTTCTTCGCGCTGTCCTGTGCACAAAACAATAGCAAGTGAAGTGATTTTTGAAACGCAAGTAGTAGAAGATTAAAGTGTAGCATAATCTCAATAATAAAACACTAAAAACGTGCTTTTAGAAATTAGATACGAAACAGAATTAATAATATTAGTCTTTTGTAGTTTATCATTGTAATTTTATGTTTTTTAAATCAAAACATTGAATACCCATAAAGATATCATTATAGTTGGAGGAGGAGCTGCAGGCTTCTTTGCTGCAATTAATATTGCAGAACAACATCCCGAATTGTCCGTTGCCATTTTAGAACGTGGTAAAGAAGGTCTACAAAAAGTAAAAATTTCTGGAGGAGGACGCTGCAACGTTACGCACGCTGAGTTTATTCCATCAGAATTAGTGTTAAATTATCCAAGAGGCGAAAAAGAACTTTTAGGACCTTTTCATAATTTTATGACAGGTGATACCATTGCTTGGTTTGAAGAACGTGGTGTAGAATTAAAGATTGAAGAAGATGGCAGAATGTTTCCGGTTTCAAATTCTTCACAAACCATTATAGATTGTTTTTTAAATGAAGCAAAAAAGCATAATGTTGAGCTATTATACAACCATGCTGTTAAAGCAATTCATCCTTTAAACAATGGGTTTAAAATTGAAACCTCTCAAGGTGTTTTTGAATCTAAAAAAATATTAGTTACTACAGGAAGTAATCCTAAAATCTGGAAATTACTCGAAGATTTAGGACATACCATTATACAACCAGTACCATCGCTTTTTACTTTTGATATTAAAGATAAACGGATTAAAGATATTCCTGGAGTTGTTGCAAAACATGCCGAAATAAAAGTTGTTGGAACTGATTTAGAGTCTAATGGTCCACTTTTAATCACTCATGTTGGTATGAGTGCACCAGCTATTTTAAAATTGTCTGCATTTGGTGCTGTGGAGTTGGCAAAGCGTAATTATAACTTTCAAATCGAAGTTAATTTTATAAGCTTGGATACTGAGAGTTGTTTAGACGAACTCAAAAATCACAAACAAGAATTTGCTAAAAAGACACTTATTAACTCCACGCAATTCGATTTGCCAAAACGCCTTTGGAAACAGTTAATTTTGGCAGCTAATATTGGCGAAAATGAACGTTGGGCAGATATCAATAAACAGCAACTAGAAAATTTAGCAGAGCAATTAACAAAAGCAATTTTTCAAGTCACTGGAAAAAGTACTTTTAAAGACGAGTTTGTTACCGCAGGAGGTGTGGATTTAAAAGAGGTGAATTTTAAAACTTTTGAAAGTAAACTAATTTCTAATCTTTATTTCGCTGGCGAAGTTATTAATGTAGATGCCGTAACAGGTGGTTTTAATTTTCAAAATGCATGGACAGGCGCTTATATTGCTTCAGCATCTATAATGTTGCATTGATTATACATAGCGCGATAAGATAGAATTATGGCTTTAAAATCCTCAAAAATATAAGGTTTTGTAATAATCTGGTTTATTCCTGAAGCTTCAGCTTTTGCAGAAATCTCAGAAGAATTTAATGCAGTAAGTGCTAAAATAGGAATATAAGGATTGAACATTCTTATATGCTTTGTAACTTCATAACCATCCATGTCTGGCATATTAATATCCATCAATATTAAATCAAAATCTTTATCTTTTACAAGAGATATAGCTTCTCTACCATTAGAGATAGTTTGACAGCTATAACCAGCAATTTTTTCAATATTCTTTTTTGTGATTAATAGGTTGATTTTATTGTCATCAACAATTAGAACATGCATATCTCTATGTGCTAAAAGTGTAGGTGTACTTTTGTTTTCTTCTGACACAGAAAGCTGAAAGGTTATTTCAAAGAAAAAACAAGTCCCTTTGTTTGGTGTTGACACAAAATCGATATCAGAATTATGGCTTTTTAATAAGGTCTTTACAATATATAATCCTAAGCCAGAACCACTACTGTTTTTATTTAAAAACGTTTTGTTTTCAAAAGCACTAAAAACAACTGACCTGTGCTCTTCTTTAATGCCAATACCTGTGTCTTTAATTTCGAAACCTAAAGTGATTTCCTCATCATTTCTGCTTTTTTCAAGAACATTGATGGTTATGGAGCCCTTTTTAGTGTAGCGAATAGCATTGTAAGCCAAATTGATTAATATTTGACTAAAGGCAACTTTGTCAACCAAAATATACTCACTCTCGTCTGATTTGTCAATATTAACTATCAGTTCTAAATCTTTATTTTTAGCAGCTATTGCAATTGTGCTCACAACGTGGCTAACAATTTTTTCGATTTTATCTGGTTTCAATCGAAGGGTTTTATTATCAAATTTAAGCCTGTTGGCTTGTAAAATGTTATCAATTAAAATGGAAAGGTAGTTACTCGATGATTTTAATGAATCTAAATACGATTGCTTTTTTAGACTATCATTTTCTTGGTCGATAAGTGTTGCTAAACCACTAATACCGTAAATTGGTGTGCGTAACTCATGGCTTAGAATAGAGAAAAATTCTAATCGGTCTTTGTCAATTTCAATAAGTTTAGAGTTGGAGTTTTTTAATGCTTTATTAATCTTAACTATATTCTTTCTGGCCTTAAAGTAAAAGTAGAAAACAGTTAATATTATTGCTAAAACAATACTCATTATAATAGTGCTTACTAATAATATTTTTGAGTGAAATGCTTCTTCTTTACGGATTTCGTTTGCTAATGCTAGCTTTTGTTCAGCATTTATAATTTTATAGACTAATTCTCCGTTTCTAGTATTCTGAATCTCTGAATTATTTAGTGCTCGATACTTATAGGTATCAGATTTTAGTAAGTACTTGTTGGCAGAATCTAAATTTTTCTTACTATTGGTAAAATAAAGGTATTTGTAATAATTTAAAGATGCTATCTTTCTGTAGGAGTTAATATCTGTAGTAATTAAGTCTTCAAGCTCTTCCTCGTTTATTAAAAATAACTGCTCGTAATCGTCTGGTTTAAAGTTAGATAATTTAATGCGAGCTATGGCATTGTAGTATTTAAAGGACAGCGTTAAGTTCTTTTTTAAATCTTTGACTCTGTAACTTTTAGAATAATTTAAAGTATCAAAATCTACAGCATTTATAGCTTTTAATCCGAAATCGCTAGAGGTTAGCATACTGGCATTCTCAAAACTGAAATAGTCTTTTTTTATTTTATACTCAAGGTTTATAAAGTATGTTTCACTATTAAGTTTCTTAGATGTTTCTTGAGCTATTGGAAAAAGACTATCAAATTTAGAGTAGCTTTTTTCTAAAACATAAGCATTTAGTAATCCAGAATAAGAGAGGTCTATTCCCTTTTTTTCTTGAAGAGAGTCGTAAATTTTTAATGCCTTTTCGTGGTAATTTTCAGCTTTTTTGAAATTAGACATTTTTGTCAATACACGACCTAAAGCATTATATGATTTGGCTTCAGCTTTCTTTAAATTGTGTTTTTTAGAAAAATGTATAGCATCGTTAATGAGAAGTGTTGCTTGATAAAGACTGTCGTTTCTAACGAGCAAATCTAGTCTGTGACTATTAAAAGAGTACGAACTGCTATCAATGGTTATAAGAGATTCTTGTGCTTGCGCACAGAAACTGCTAGTAATTAAGCTTATAAACAATAATAAAACAGTGTTTAATTTGGGAAAACACATGTTAGTAATCGGTTAGGGTTGCGGTAAAACTACACTTTTTTATAAAATAATACGTCATTAAACGTTTTTAAATGCATTTTGTGGACTTTTTTATGTCGATTTAGGTGTGTAAATATGGAATTTCATCTAATTGTAGCCCTTTATTATTCTATAGAATGGTGTAAAAGATGTAGTTATGGTGTTACATTTGTTTTAATTCAAGATAATTTTCATTTATGCAAACTTATATAGCACTTTTAAGAGGAATTAATGTTGGTGGACACAAAAAAGTGCCAATGGCCGAGCTTAGAGAATTGTTAACTGAATCTGGTTTGCAAAATGTAAGTACATACATTCAGAGTGGTAATGTAATTTTTCAATCTACTAATGAGGATTCAAAAATTTTAGAAAATAGTATCCAAAAGTTGATTATTGACCACTTCGGATTTAAAGTTCCTGTTTTGGTGAGAACTAGAACGGAATTATTGACTATTTTCAATAATTGCCCTTTTTCAGATGAGCAAAAATCAGAAAGTTATTTTGTAATGTTAAGTGATGTTCCTGATGAGATGTTGGTTAATGAGGCCTCTCAAAAAACATATCCAGATGATGACTATGTAATTCTTAATGACTGTATTTATCTGTTTTGTTCAAAGGGTTATGGTCGTGCAAAATTCAATCTTAGTTATTTTGAAAAAAAGTTGAATATCCATGCTACTGCCAGAAACTATAAAACTATGGTGAAACTACTCGCATTGTCAGAAGAATAAAGTAAGAACCTATAGAAATTACTTATTTTTGCAAATAATAATTAGAAGTAATTGAAAAGGCTGCCTCGAGGCAATCTTGGTCAGATATTTAGAGTACAATGACAGAACAAGACTTTATTCTTAAAACCTACAATTCAACAATAGAAAGCGGTTCCGTAAAATGGGCTTCACCAAGTAATATTGCTTTGGTAAAATATTGGGGAAAAAAGAAACATCAAATTCCAGAAAATCCATCTATAAGTTTTACACTTTCAGACTGTAAAACCATTACTGAAATCACATATACTAAGAAGCAAGATCAAGATTTTAGTTTCGATATTTATTTTGAAGGTGAAAAAAATGAAGCTTTCAAACCAAAAATTCAAACCTTTTTTGAGCGTATTGAAATTTATATGCCTTTTTTAAAGGATTATCATTTTAAAATAGAAACATCAAATACATTTCCACATAGTTCTGGGATTGCATCTTCGGCATCTGGCATGAGTGCGATTGCACTTTGTTTAATGAGTATTGAACAAGAACTTAGAGCTGATGTCATTTCGACAGAGCGAAGTATGAGTGACGAGAAACGTAAGTTCAGCGAAGCTAAATCTCACTTCAATCAAAAAGCATCATTCTTAGCAAGGTTAGGTTCTGGTAGTGCTTGTAGAAGTATAGAAGGCGAACTTGTGGTTTGGGGAAAAAATGAAAGTATAGAAGATAGTTCTGATTTATATGGTGTAAAATTTGAAGGTGATGTGCATTCAAACTTTAATAAGTATCAAGATACTATTTTATTAGTCGATAAAGGTGAAAAACAAGTGAGCAGTACCGTTGGTCATCAATTAATGTATGGTCATCCGTTTGCAAAAGAACGTTTTGACCAAGCCCATGTTAATTTAGCAAAATTGAAAGCTATTTTAGCTTCAGGCGACTTAAACGAATTTATAAAAATTGTTGAAAGTGAAGCATTAACGCTACATGCCATGATGATGACGAGTATGCCGTATTTCATATTAATGAAACCAAATACGCTAGAAATCATTAATAAAATTTGGGCATTTAGAGAAAAAACAGATTCTAAGGTTTGTTTTACGTTAGATGCAGGTGCAAATGTTCATGTCCTTTATCCTGAAAGTGAAAAAGAAAATGTCCTTGAATTTATTAAGGATGAATTGGTTAGCTTTTGCCAAAATGGTCATTACATTTGCGACCAAATCGGACAAGGCGCAAACCAAATACAATTTTAATACGTATATTTGTTAAAGTAATTGCACACTATATATGAAGGGACCATTATTTTACTCTAAGATTTTATTATTCGGCGAATATGGAATTATAAAAGATTCTAAAGGCTTATCTATTCCTTATAATTTTTATAATGGTGCTTTAAAAGTAGATAAAAATCCTAGTCAAGACGCTATAAAATCTAACGAAAGTTTAGTGCGTTATGTGGCTTATTTGAGAAATCTTGATAAAGAATTAGTAGCTTTTGATATTGATACATTGCAAAATGATGTTGATAAAGGCATGTACTTTGATTCCTCAATTCCTCAAGGTTATGGTGTAGGAAGTAGTGGTGCTTTAGTTGCTGCTATTTACGATAAATATGCTTCTGATAAGATTACCGTTTTAGAAAATCTTACCCGTGAAAAGTTATTAAAGTTAAAAACGATATTCTCTGAAATGGAATCTTTTTTCCACGGAAAATCGTCTGGTTTAGACCCTCTAAATAGTTATTTAAGCCTTCCTATTTTAATTAACTCTAAAGATAATATTGAAGCTACAGGTATTCCGTCTCAACAAACAGATGGTAAAGGTGCTGTGTTTTTATTAGATAGTGGTATTGTTGGTGAAACTGCACCAATGGTGAGTATTTTTATGGAAAACATGAAGAATGAAGGTTTCCGTAGCATGCTAAAAGACCAATTTATAAAACATACAGATGCTTGTGTAGATGATTTTTTAAAAGGCGATATAAAGTCCTTATTTAAAAACACAAAGCAATTATCTAAGGTGGTGCTAAATAACTTTAAACCAATGATTCCTTCTCAGTTTCATGAGCTATGGAAAAATGGACTTGAAACTAATGATTATTATTTAAAACTTTGTGGTTCTGGAGGTGGAGGCTATATCTTAGGCTTTACTGAAAATATAGATAAAGCAAAGGAAGCTTTAAAAGGGCAGAAGTTAGAGGTTGTATATAATTTCTAAATCAATTTAGTTATACTGAACGTTTTTTAAGTGTTCTTTCAAGATTTACCTAATTAACTCATGTTATCTAGACGGCAGAAACACATTCTTCTTAAATTTTTCAGCCTATTTTCTGTTGTGAGAGGTTACAATATTCTTGTAATTGTAATTGCTCAATATTTAGCTTCGGTTTATATTTTTGCTCATCACAGACCTTTAAAATCCGTTTTATTAGATGTTAATTTGTTAATGCTTGTACTAGCATCATCGGCTACAATTGCATCGGGTTATATTATCAATAATTTTTACGATTCAGAAAAAGACTTAATCAATAAGCCAAGAAAAACGATGTTAGATCGTTTGGTGAGTCAAAACACAAAACTATCCTTTTATTTTGTACTTAATTTTGTAGCAGTTGTTTTTGCAAGTTATGTCTCATTTAAAGCGGTTATCTTTTTTGCCGTTTATATTTTTGCGATTTGGTTTTATTCACATCGATTAAAAAAACTACCCATTATTGGAAATATGGTTTCTGCCATATTAACCGTTACCCCATTTTTTGTCATCTTTATTTATTACCAAAATTTCGAAAAAGTGGTTTTTGCACATGGTATATTTTTGTTTTTATTAATCTCTATGCGAGAGCTCACCAAGGATTTAGAAAATATAAAAGGGGATTTGGCTCTAAATTATAGGACTGTTCCTGTGGTTTATGGTGAAAAAACATCTAAACGTATGCTTACTGTTGTGGCAATTTTAACTATGATTTCGGCTGTCTTATTGATTTCATTTTTTGAAATTGGGCACATGTATTATTACTTTTATCTCAGTATAGTCTTGTTGCTGGTTTATCTTGTTATTTTACTAAAATCGAGTAATAAAACCCATTACTTAACGCTTCATAATATTTTAAAATTTATAATTGTAGCAGGTGTATTTTCTATATTGCTTATAGATGTTTCAGTTGTTTTAAACCGTATTTAAATGAATTCTACTTTAAAAATTGCAATGGCTCAAATTGCACCAGTTTGGTTAGATAAAAAGGCTACGTTGCAAAAAATCGAAAATTCCATTATAGAAGCGGCAAAAGAAAATTGCGAGCTTATAGTTTTTGGTGAGGCCTTATTACCTGGTTATCCTTTTTGGTTGGCATTAACAGGTGGCGCGGAATGGGATAAAAAAGTAAACAAAGAATTGCACGCACATTACGTTAGGAATTCTATTTGTATAGGAAAAGGTGAATTAGATGCAGTTTGTAGCTTAGCTAAAACCAATAAAATTGCCATTTATTTGGGGATTATGGAACGACCAACAGATAGAGGAGGTCATAGTATTTATGCCTCTTTAGTTTATATAAATGAAGACGGAAATGTAAAATCCGTGCATAGAAAATTGCAACCAACTTATGATGAGCGCTTAACTTGGGCTCCTGGAGATGGCAACGGATTGCAAGTGCATCCACTTAAAGAATTCACTGTTGGTGGTCTTAATTGCTGGGAAAATTGGATGCCTTTACCTCGCACAGCTTTATATGGACAAGGAGAGAATTTACATATTGCTGTTTGGCCAGGAAGCGATCATAACACTAAGGATATTACACGTTTTATCGCTAGAGAATCGCGTTCTTATGTAGTTTCTGTATCGAGTTTAATGTCTAAAGCAGATTTCCCAGAAGACACGCCTCATTTAGACGCTATTTTAAAAAATGCACCAGATACTTTAGCCAATGGCGGAAGTTGTATTGCAGGACCAGATGGTGAATGGATTATAGAACCTGTTTTGCATAAAGAAGGACTTATTATTCAAACCATAGATTTTAATCGTGTTTTAGAAGAGCGTCAGAATTTTGATGTGGTTGGTCATTATTCTAGACCAGATGTTACTAAGCTGACTGTAAACCGAGAACGTCAAACTACTGTAGAAATTAAATAGTTAATGTCAACTTTTGTTTTACCTTTGCGAAAAATTACAACATGAGCAGAAATCAAGACAGCAAAGGAAAAGGGAAAACATCAGGAAGAGGAAATGCTAATACTAAAAGCAAAAGTTTTGCTAGAGGAAATGCTCCTTTTAAGAAGAAATCTACACCAACGAAATCAGTAGAAAACAAAGGGCCTAAAAAACCTGCGAATTCAGATGAAATTCGTTTAAACAAATACATTGCAAACTCTGGTATTTGCTCTCGTCGCGAAGCTGATGAGAATATTGCTATTGGTTTGGTTACTGTAAATGGTAAAATTGTAACAGAAATGGGTTACAAAGTAAAGCGTACTGATGAAGTTAAATTTGACGGACAACGCCTTATCCCAGAAGCAAAAGTTTACGTTTTATTAAATAAACCAAAAGGTTTTGCTACAACAACATCAGAAGGAAAAGGTAGAACTGTTATGGATTTAGTTGCTAATGCAACAAATGCTAACATAAAGCCAATTGGTCGTTTAGGAAGAAACTCTGTAGGTTTATTGTTGTTTACAAATGACGATACTGTTGTACAGAAATTTACAAATTCTAAAAATGGTATTGCACGTTTATTTCAGATTGAATTAGATAAGAACTTAAAATACGAAGATTTAAAAAAGATTCAAGAAGGTTTTAAGATAGATGGTAAATTAGTCGCTGTTGAAGAGATTAGCTACATACAAGATGAGTCTAAAAACCAAATTGGAATTAAGATTAAAAATACAGGAAACACTATTCTTCGTACTATTTTTGATCACTTAAACTACGATATCGTAAGAATTGATTGTGTGGCTATTGGTCATTTAACCAAAAAAGATATTCCACGTGGTCACTGGAAACACCTAACGGAACAAGAGTTAAATACTTTAAAAATGATATAAGTTTTTAGTTTTTAACTTTGAAAGTATAAGTTGAAACTAATTCATTTTTAATATAAAGATGAACATCATAAAAGCCTTTGGTTTTAAATAGATGTTCAATTTTTAAACTGCATTCTTCAATAATAACCGAGGAAGGTTTTACCTTTTTACTGTGAGAACCATTGTCTATTAAGAATATAATATCTTCAGTTTTTGGAGGTTCTTTTGTTTTAAATCCAAAAGTAACTTTCTCTGAAATATTAATGTCTTGATGTAATTGCTTTGGGAAATTATGAACGTTTAAAGCTTCATAAGCTTTTCCATATACAATTGGAGCTCCTAAGAAATCTGCAAACGTTGGTGTGCTATCTTCAAAAAGCCACCATTTTTTTTCAATAGGAAAATGATTGATTGCAAAGAGTTTTGGTTCGGCTAAAAAGAATCCATCGTTATATTGAAACTTAAAAGTATTGGTATTTGGGTCAGGTATTCCACTAGCCCAAGTTGGGTCGCACAAATACCATTTATTATCTAGTTTTATAGAATTCCATGAGTGGTTTGGTAGATTTAGATTGTCAATATCTGTAGTGCTAACTCTGCCGTAACCTTGTACAATTTCACAATTTAAGTTAGCGAGTTGTGCTAGTTCTTTTACCAAATAAGCATAGCCTGTGCAGATGGTTGTATTCTTTTTTAATAATTTTTTGAAAAGCTTTTTCTTGAAATCGTAATTCCAATCTTCAAGTTTTATACTATCATTTTTAAAACGATTACGTTGGTGTTTATTCCTAAGAAATAAACTGTAATTGTTAGAAATATTGTGAGTTACCCAAAAATAAATAGCTCTAAATTGTTCTGCTTCTGTATCTAAATCTGAAGTTAATTTATAAGCTAACAAAGGTAAATTATAAAGATCCTCCTCTGAGTTAGCTAATGCAATGCTATCTGCTTTTTTAAAATCAATATGTTTAAAATCAGAGATTTGCGCATAAGATTGAAATGCGATGATGAATAGCAATATGTTAAGTAAGGTTTTCAGAATTTAAATATTTAAGTAAAAAAAGGAATCAATAATTATTTCAACTTTAAAAGCTTCTCGATACAAAATTCCTGAAAAGCGGAATTTCACTCGAAGTGACGGTGTCGTTTATGTATTACAACTTGAGTCAGCCCGAGTATTCACACTTTTTTGTAAGTATGTATCGAGAACCTTATGTGCTAAACAATTCTAGTTGAGCTCTGCTTAATTCTTACGTTTAGACTTATAAGGTTTACCAGAATCTAATGCACCAATCATGGTCACAGAATCGATTGTTAACTTTAATTCAATAAAAGTAGTATTGTCTTTTATTTCTACCTTTTGAGTCTCATAACCCAAATAGCTAAACAATAAAACATCGCCTGTTTTAAGCTTTTTAGGAAAAGTAAATTCGCCTTTCTCATTAGTTGTTGTTCCTGTAGTGGTGCCTTCTAATACAATGTTTACACCTAATAGCGTTTCGGTTTCATCACTTACAACGCCTTTAATTGTACGTTCGTTAGTCGTAGTTTTTACTGTAGTTGTGGTTGCAGTTTGTCCGTAAATAGGGTTTAAGGCTGCAAGCGTCATTAACATAAGACCAATAAAGGTTAAGGTCTTTAGATTTTGTGTTTGATGTAATGTAAATGCTGTTTTCATAATATCTGTATTTTGTTTTTATCAAAGCTAGATGTTATGCTTACAAGTTAATAATTGTTTTGAGTAATGACAATGTTTGGGTTAGTAAAGTATTGGTTTTGGTTAGGGAAGCTTGCATTGGTAATAGTGAGATAAATCAATAAAACAAAAAAAAGCCTCAGATTAACACTTTAAAATCTGAGGCTTAAAACTAGCAAAGTTTATATAATCAACACAGTTTATGAAAGACTGTTTTTTAATTCGGAATTATAATTGTCTCATTTTAATCATTTTTTGAATCATGTCATAAGTTTCGCGCAGTTCACTTTCACTCATAGTTGCCATTTCTTCATCATTTGCTTGTGCATACTTCTTCCATTCTTCAAAAGACATGTTTTTTAATTTATTTAGATTTTCATCCATGTCTTCATAATCTGTATCAATTTCTTCATCTTCAAATAAGCCATCTTGTTCTACAATTGTATAATCTGGTAATTCAAAATTACTTTTATCTACATCTGTATTCAACTTAATACTTGTTGCTAGTTTGGTTGTTGTAATTCCCATCATAGTCCCAGTAGATTTTAAAGTTACGCCTTTGTATATCCATTGTTTTACTCCCATGGCTTCCCAAATTTCACAGTCATAACCTTTGTAAGTTTCATTACCTATTTTTTCTCCTCCTATACCTTTAAGCATTTCTTTGCCTACATCTCCAGCATCTGCATTTGGTTCAAATCTTTTGGTTAGCTCCATGGCAAGGTCTTTTTGTTTATAGATTTTTTTCTGTTTAAAATCTACATTATAAGTTTCTCCATTGTCTAGTTTATTAATGGTGTGTGTGTCTGTTGTATTGGTAGATTTATTCCCAAATACATTAGTTACTGTAGTTTGTGTGGAGTTTTCTTCAACAAGTTCTAATGCGCCATAGTCAGTAAAATACAAGCTTTCTGTACCAGAACCCGTTATTTTACTTCCTAAGACATTACCAGTAATGTTCATTTCATATTTTATAATTCCAGATTTTACTTTATAGCGTTTAAGTAAGGTATCTTGCTGTTGGGTATTTATAGAAGAATCAGCAAGTGTATTACTTTGGCTTTCGTTACAACTTAGTAACATTAAAGCAAATACAAAGAGGCTAAATGTTTTCATATTTTAAATTTTATAGATTATAAAGGATTTGCTGTTACTTCTAATTCTGCTGTCACTTCAATATTAAAGTTCATTGCAGCTTCAGTTGCCACAGTATTACCAGAGATGCCTACAGTTGTACTTTTGTTAGTTTTAAGCAAATCTGCCATGGTGTTTAGTTTACTAACGTCAGTAACCTCAAAAATGGTTGCTGAGTTATAAGCATCACTAACAATAAATGCTTCTGTTCTTAAAGTGATGTTATCGGCATAAAAATCAACATCAATAGAGCCTTGAGAATCACCAGAAAAACTAATGATTCTGTATGTTAGTTTTTTAATTTTAACGTCTTTTATTTTGTTTAAATAATCGTGAGTATCATTGTTATCTAAACTTAAGACTACGCTTTCGTTTATAGTTTCTTGATTTTGGTCAACGTTGGCAACTATAGTTGCTTTTACAGTGGTATCAAAATCTACATCTAAGAGGTCATCATCGCAAGCTGTAAACATGAAACAAATAAGTAATGCAGATAAAATTTTTACAGTAGTTTTCATAATAGTATGTATTTAATGGTTAATATTCCTTTTGCTCTTTTATGGGCTTTTTAATTTAATTTCTTCTAATTCAATTATTGAGTAATCCACTTTATCAAAAAGATCAATATCTTCTCTAATTATTTTAGCATAAACACCTGGTTTGTCTAAAATCATCCAATATTTAACCTTAGAGTCATCATAGAAGCCTTCAATTACTTTGCAGTTAAATGTACCTGCATTAACGGTAATGGTTTCGGTGGTTACAAGTCGATAAGGATTTAATTCTTCTTGTGGAAAAAAGTCGTTGTATTCATTATATAAATTTCCTTTTACGCTCTCTGAATATTGAATAGTGTCTTTATTGATTATACTTAAATTAGACAAACTAATTCTTCTTTCGTTTTCGTTAATATTTATTTTAGATATTAATATATTATGACTAAATGATGATGTATTTGGTATAAGTTTACTTTGCTTATACTTTAAATAGTTAGTGCTTTTTAATCCGTTAAGTAAAGCGTCAAAATCTTGCCAAGGTGAAATGTCAGTGGACTCTTCAGGGAAATCTTCATGTTTAAATAAAAGTCTTTCTATAGGTGATTTTAAAGTTTCTTTTTTGCCAATAATTTCGACTCCTTTTCTCTCTAGTGTAAACTCTATTTCAGAAATTTCTTTAACAGTACAGAAGCCTTTTAATAAGTTAGTTCTGCCGATAAATAAAACTGAGTTTTCTTCAGGATTAAATATCCAAGTTCCATTATAGGCTGAAGATCCTCCGCCAGAAGTTAATCTTGTTATCAGAAAAGTATCTGGAAGTTCTATTTTTAGTAATTGCGTTTCGTTTTTATTATTTTCTAGTTTCCATTCACCTTCAAAATTCATTAAAGCATTATTTTTTGCTACATCTTCTAAGTTTATTTTAGTGTAAAATAGTTGAACAGCGCCTTGCTTTAGTTGAAATTGTTTTTGGTTGATAAGAACAATTTTAAATTCGCCATTAAACTCTTTAGATTCTTCAGAGTGCATAACGAGGAGCTTTTCATTTGGTGTAAATTCCCAAGTGCCTAACTCGTGTCCCATAGCTTCCATTTTGCCATTCTCTTTGAAGTTTTGAATAAATAATGGCTCATAAGGTTTATCACCTTGAATAACTTTTGTTAATAACCAGTTACCACTTATTTCTTCTTTTTGAGCGTTGGTTAAGCCAACAAATAAGATAAATATGATAATTAATAGGTGTAATTTTCTCATGATTACAAAGCTTAAATTGTTATTAATGCTGTTTTAGATTAAAAAGCAGGAGCATATACTCATTATTGATTAATAGCCCTTTTTGTTTTAAGAATATACTCCTGCTCGCTCTAAACAATAAACATCATGTATTATTTTATAAATTAGAGCTCTGTTTTTTTAATCTATGACTTCCCATGCGGTAGATTGCACAAAACCTGTAATGGTATAAACTTGTGCTTCCATTAGTTTGGTACAGGTGCCATCAAAAGAAATTTTACTTGCAGATGTTCTCGTCATAGTGCCAGAAATAGTTCCGTAGTAATCCGAGTCTACATTAATATTAACACCAGGATCGCTATCATTATCCATAGTAGTTACATCACTTATCGTTGCTGGGAAACCAGAAACTACAATACCAGTTTCAGAACCCATGCCAATGGTAACGGTATTAACATAGTTACCTTGGTTATCTTTAATTAAGCCTACTTCTGCATTTGTTCCTTGCTTAAATAGAACACCATCTAAATAAATTTCGAAAGAGCCAGTTGCTACTTGTGGGTCATTGCTTTCGTCGTCGTCACTGCTGCAAGAGTTAAATGCTAGGCTAAAGACACTTATTAAAATGATGAATAATGCTATAGATTTTTTCATGATTAGAGTATTTATATTTTAGTTTAAAATTTTACAAATTCTACACGTCTGTTATTAGCTTTTCCTTCAGGTGTACTGTTATTATCTATTGGTTTGCTTTCTCCAAACCCATTAGATTTAAGTCGGTCTTTAGAAATGCCCATGGCTATTAATTGATCCATAACAGCTTTTCCTCTTGCTTTAGATAATTCCATATTTGTCTCATCACCACCATCAGCATCTGTATGTCCTTCTACACTAAAGTTAAGGTCCGAATTTTTAGTCATTAAATTGTATATTTTATTGATAGGACCCATGCTTTCTGCTTTTAAGGTGGCTTTATTTACATCGAATTTTATACCGTTTACTATGATTTTTCCTTCAGAAAGGACACTGTCGTAGTATTTAACACCTCCTTTTGCTATTCGGAAATTTCTTAAGTATTGATTTCCTTTCAGAGATCGGATAGTGAATCCCCAAGGATTTCCTTCTAGATGGGGAATGTTAACTAATCGCGTATCATCCATATAGGCTTTAAACTTACCTTTAGTATAAGCAATTGCAATATGTCGCCATTTTCCAACAGGTTCATTGCTCCAGCCAAGATTTTCGGTGCCAGGATATCTTTTGTCAGTTTCTCCAAATTCAAGACCATTTGGGTATACCGTTAATTCCTTTCCTAAGCCTTTGTTCCATTGATTTTTTTTATCTCTAAAAGCAATGAAAAATCTATTGGCAGTAGTCTGTCCTTTCTCAAACCAAACATCAAACTCTATAGTAAATACTTCTGGCAGATAATCTTGATCAGAATCTTTCAAATAAGGCACTATTCCACCTCCACTGCCTAAAAACATAATGATGTTTTCTCCATTAACACTGGCTATTTCGGCAGAACCATTGTATAAATCCCAGCGACTCGGAAACTCACCGTTTTCTTCATTTATACTTGGTCCATCTTCAAAGATTACAGTATCTCCAGGTACAAAATCGAACTTACTCCAAACCACATTTGGCTTTTGATTTTTTGTTTCTTCATTACTTTCAGTGTTTTTGTTAGTGCTAGTTTTTTTAGATTTTGTTTTGTCTGATATGCTATCAGTTTTCTTTGTGTCTTTACCATCAATAGCATCTTCAGCTTTATCAAATTCTTTATCAATCTTTTTATTAATACGTTTTTCTGCTCTTTTTTCTGCTTCGCGTTCTACTTTGTCCTCTGCTTTCTTTTTTAATCGTTTTAAGATTTGCGCATTAGAGTTTTGAGGAATTACTATGAGCATACTGAGTACAATCAATATCTTAAATAGAAATTTTGATTTTATTTTTGGGCTAGAAGTTTTCATAACGTGTGCTGTTTATTACCTAAATTTACAACAGACATTTGGTTCTTTTTAACAGAACTTGATTACGTTATATTTCAATTTGAATTCGTTAGTTTTTTAATGGAATTTGTGCTGCAAGTTTTTAATTTATAGCACATTGAAGTATTCTTTAACTAGGTAAAACTATAAAGGAAGATGTTATTTAATTCTCTTAAGAATAAATATTTAGTAACGATTGTTGGCTACAAATTATCTAATAGGTCAATTAGATTTTTCTTTTGACGTATTGAAATAGGAATTTCTTTTTTGTTTTTCATTATTAAAAAACCATGATCTGTTTTGTCAACCTTTTTTATATGATTGAGGTTGACTAAATAGGATTGATGTGGTCTAAAAAAACCATATTCTTTTAGTATGCTTTCGTAATCTTTTAAACTTTTAGACACCAATATCTTTTCATTATTATCTAAGTAAAATGTAGTATAACTATTATCACTTTTGCAAAAATGAATATCGCTAATGTCTACGATATGCATAGAGTTTTGGGTGCGTAAAACGAGCTTTTTGTTTTGTAGTTCTTTTTTAAACGAATCCATTAAAACATTGACTTGAGATTCTGTATGTACTTTCTTTTCAATTAACTCAATAGCGCGTTGGATAGCTTGTTGAAACTCAATTTCATTAACTGGTTTTAAAATATAATCTATAGCACTAAACTTTATGGCTTTTATGGCAAAGGAATCAAACGCGGTTATAAAAACAACTTTAAAATCATAAGATGGTAGTTTTTGCAACAACTGAAACCCAGAACCATCAGATAATTGAATATCTAATAACACTAAATCTGGCTTTTTTTTATGTATTAAATCAATGCCTGTTTTAATACAATCCGCAGTCCCTACGAGTTTAATTTGTGGGAAATACTCGGATAGTAATTGGCTGTTTACTTCTTGCATTGCAGGTTCATCGTCTATGATAATAGCTCTAATCATTATTTAAAATTGGAATGTTAATTGTAATTCTTACTCCTGTTTTGTTAGGGTGTTTGTCTCTTAAATTGACGATTTCGAACTTAAAGTCCTTTTTGTATTTCTGTCTTATTAGTTTTCTTCTATTTTCAAAAATGGACATTGCCATAGATTTATGATCTTTCTTTGTGAAGCCTTCTAAAAATCCTTCGCCATTATCTTCAATAATAAATTCAATCCAATCTTTTTTGTCTGTAATAGTAATAGTTAAAATGCCGCCTTTGTCAATATTTTTGAAACCGTGTTTTATAGCATTTTCTATAAAGGGCTGGTTAAGCATTGGCGGAATTCTTATAAAATCTAGATCCAAGTCTTGGTCATAATTAATGCTATAATCAAATTTATTTTGCTTTCGCATTTTCTCTAATGCCATGTAGTTTTCAATCATACTAATTTCATCAGCTAAGGTAATGGATGCTGCCGTTGAGTTGTTAAGTGTAGCACGTGTTAAAGCTGCAAATTGCGAAAGGTATTGTGAGGCTTTACGAGCATCATTCTTCATCATAAAATTCTGTATAGAACCTAGAGCGTTATACACAAAATGTGGATTCATTTGGGTTCTTAATACCTGTAATCTCAAATTATTTTGTTTTAATTCTGATTGCTTGTTTTTAATATTTAAAATGTATAATATGAGTAGAATTAAAATGATTAAGAATGAAAGAATTACGATACCTGCATTAATACGTTGATTTTTTAACTCATTTTCAGTGGTCAATAATTCTATTTGTTGTTCTTTTTTTTCAGTTTCGTATTTGGTTTCTAATTCTTCAATCCCTTTTTGAACCTTAGAATCGTGAAGTTTATTTTCTAGAGAACGTAGGGAGTCATTCCAACGTAAAGCTTCTTTGTAATTTAATAAATTGGCATTTATCTCAGATAAGAGCTGTAACGTTTTTTGGTGCTCCATAGAATAAAAGTAAAGGTCTTTAAGTGTTGTGTTCTTTAATACTAATGAGAGCGCTTCATTGTCTTGTCCCAATATGCAATAGAGTTCTGCCTTACTATTGTTGTTAGAAATAATTTCATATGGGTCACTAAAATAGTTCTCTGATTCTTGTAATAATTGTAACGCTTTTTCGGTTTGGTTTAACTTTTTATAAATATTAGAACTATTACTTAGTGCAGCACTGATACCTTTATTAAAGCCAACTTCTTTACTTAATACCATTAATGAATCAAAATAGGCAAGTGCTTTTTTATGTTGCCCTTTTCTTTCAGAAATAGAACCTAAGTTGTTATATATTTTAGCAATATCGCCAAGTGAAGCACAATTTTCCTTGTCTTTTAATTTATAAGCTTTGTTTATGTAGAATTCCCATTTCTCAGTATTATTAGTTTCTTTAAAAATAGTTGCCATTGAAACATAATGATAACAAATGCGTTCCCAGTCTTTGGCTTTTTCTTTTATTTTGAGTGCGTTAAGTGCGTATTTTATGGCTAAGTCATACTCGCCTAAATAATTGTAGTTGCTTGCTAAATTCATGCTTATTTTAGCAATCTGACTGCTATCTTTAGTTCTTACGGCACTTTCATAAGCAATAATATATACATCTATTGATGGTTGGTAAGTGCCTACTTCCCAATAGGTACTTGCTAAATAATTGCCTATTGCAGCAATTTTTTTATCATTCTTTAATTGTTTTGCTATTTGTAGAGCAATTTTTAAGTTTTTTATGGAGGCTTCTTTTTCTCCATTGACATCTAAGTATTGACCATAATCATAATAGGCTATTGCTATTTTTAAACTGTCATTATTCGCTATTTTTATTTTGTTTTGCAGAGCAACTT
>TARA_R110002050_G_scaffold124684_1_pt1 | contig 20479 bp, 21 predicted proteins | sample TARA_R110002050 | Tara Oceans TARA_R110002050 (sample SAMEA4396988) | marine metagenome | biome: Polar Biome; feature: [DCM] deep chlorophyll maximum layer (ENVO:01000326); material: water (ENVO:00002006), including particulate matter (ENVO:01000060) such as... | depth 25 m
CAGGGAAACCCCCTTTTTAGCGGCTGCAAACATACAACCCTTTTTCTATTTTACAAGGTTACTTATTGCTTTTTTTAGAAGATTTTTAAAGCTCTTCATAACCCCTTTAATACCTGCTATTTATAAAATAAAAAAGTGTGAATTTTATTTATAAATGCATAAAAAATAATATAAATTGATATTTTGTAGCTACTAAATTATATCCGAAACATTTAGTTTTTATAAAAATATGCGTTAGGGATGGCAATGACATCCTTTTGCAAAGCAAAAGATATAGTGAACAGCCCGCCCTTGTGTAACAAGGTAACGCCCAAAAAAATATTTTACCAAAGCCTTCATAGACCTTAAATAATATAACCGTTATAAAAATGGAATTTAGTAAAGAAAAAATTATACCTATATATATATTGTATGTCTATGTTTATACTATTATCTTTGCCAACTGAATTTAATATATTTTAATGATACATATAACATTGCCCGATGGAAGTGTAAAGCCGTTTGAAAAAAACGCTACACCTATGGATGTTGCTAAAAGCATCAGTGAAGGATTTGCAAGAAATGTAATTTCGGCAAGCTTTAATGGAAATACTATTGAAACGGTTACACCATTAACCACTGATGGTGCTTTGGTTTTATTTACTTGGAATAACGATGAAGGAAAAAAGGCTTTCTGGCATAGTTCTGCTCACGTTTTGGCTCAAGCTATTGAGGAACTGTATCCCGGAGCGAAATTGACCATTGGCCCTGCTATTGAAAATGGGTTTTATTATGATGTGGATTTTGGTGAGCATGCCATTTCGGAAAAGGATTTTAAGGCTATTGAAGATAAAATGTTGGAGATAGCAAGAGGTAGGCATGATTTTAAAATGCGTTCTGCCACTAAAGCGGAAGCATTGTCCTTATATAAAGGTAACGAGTTTAAAACCGAGTTGATTGAAAACTTAGAAGATGGTACCATTACGTTTTGTGACCATGCTACTTTTACAGATTTATGCCGCGGAGGCCATATACCAAATACAGGCATTATAAAAGCGGTTAAAGTATTGAGTGTAGCTGGAGCTTACTGGCGTGGGAATGAAAAAAATCCACAATTGACCCGTGTTTATGGTATTTCGTTCCCGAAACAAAAAGAGCTTACCGAATATTTGGAAATGCTTGAGGAAGCCAAAAAACGTGATCACCGGAAATTAGGCAAAGAACTGGAGTTATTTACTTTTTCACAAAAAGTTGGTGCCGGTTTACCTTTATGGTTGCCTAAAGGTGCCGCTTTAAGAGAACGTTTGGAAGATTTTTTAAAGAAAGCACAAAAAAAAGCGGGTTATGAAATGGTGGTTACACCACATATTGGCCAAAAAGAACTATATGTTACCTCTGGTCATTATGCAAAATATGGAGCAGATAGTTTTCAACCAATTCATACTCCAAAAGAAGATGAAGAGTTCTTATTAAAACCAATGAACTGCCCACACCATTGTGAAATTTACAATAGCAGTCAATGGTCATACAAAGATTTACCTAAACGTTACGCTGAGTTTGGAACTGTTTACAGATATGAACAAAGTGGAGAGTTGCATGGATTGACCCGCGTACGTGGTTTTACCCAAGATGATGCACATTTATTTTGTATGCCCGAACAACTGGACCAAGAATTTAAAAATGTTATTGATTTAGTATTATATGTATTTGGATCATTAGGATTTGAAAATTTCACAGCACAAGTTTCTGTAAGGGACCCCGAAAACCCTGATAAATATATTGGAGATATTGAAAATTGGGAAAAAGCAGAACAAGCCATTATCAATGCAGCAACTGATAAAGGTTTAGATTTTGTTATTGAAACTGGCGAAGCTGCCTTTTACGGACCTAAATTAGACTTTATGGTTAAAGATGCCCTTGGAAGAAAATGGCAACTTGGCACCATTCAAGTAGATTATAATTTACCCGAACGTTTTGATCTTACTTATAAAGGAAGTGATAATGAACTTCACAGACCCGTAATGATTCATCGGGCACCATTTGGCAGTATTGAAAGGTTTATTGCTATTTTATTAGAGCATACTGCCGGTAATTTTCCGTTATGGTTGATGCCAAAACAAGCAATTATACTGTCTATTAGTGAGAAATATGAAAAATACTCTGAAAAAGTTTTAAATTTGCTAGAAAATGACGAAATTCGCGCCCTCGTTGATAATAGAAATGAAACGATAGGAAAGAAAATCAGGGAAGCTGAAATGCAAAAGTATCCATTCATGATTATTATTGGTGAGAATGAAGAGCAAGATGGAAAAATAACTGTGCGTCAGCATGGTGGGGAAGATTTGGGAATGATCAGTATTGAAGAATTCTCTAAAATTGTAAACACAGAAATAAGTAAAACGTTAAAACCGTTTAAATAATAAGTTTAATTTAAAAAGATAAAGCCATAGCAATTCGAAGAAGAAATGTTCCCAATAGAAGGGTAACACAAGAGGATAAACATAAAATAAACTCTAAAATTACATCACCAAACGTACGTCTTGTAGGAGAAAATGTAGAAATAGGTGTGTATAGTACCAGAGATGCTATAAAAATAGCAGATGAGCAAGGGTTAGATCTTGTAGAGATTTCACCAAATGCTGATCCTCCTGTTTGTAAGGTTATGGATTATAAAAAGTTTCTTTATGAGCAAAAGAAACGTGATAAGGTCATTAAAGCGAAAGCAACGAAAGTCATTGTAAAAGAAATTCGTTTTGGGCCTCAAACTGATGATCATGATTATGAATTTAAAAAGAAACACGCAGAAAAATTCTTGAAAGAAGGTGCCAAATTAAAGGCTTTTGTGTTTTTTAAAGGACGATCAATCATATTTAAAGAACAAGGTCAAATTTTATTATTAAAACTTGCCCAAGATTTAGAAGAGTTTGGAAAAGTTGAGCAAATGCCAAGGTTAGAAGGTAAACGGATGACCATGTTTTTAGCTCCCAAAAAATAAATACCCCTGAACAAATCAGGATTTACGATAATTAAGCGAAATAATTAAAAACTAGGAGAACAAGATGCCTAAAATGAAAACCAAATCTAGTGCCAAAAAACGATTTAAGTTAACAGGTACTGGGAAGATAAAAAGAAAGCACGCTTTTAAAAGTCATATTTTGACCAAAAAATCTAAAAAGCGTAAACTCGCCTTAACTCATGATACGTTAGTTGATAAAGCAGACGAGAGCAATGTTAAATACATGTTGCGTTTAAAGTAACATTATTTTAACCGGTTAAACAATTTATAAACCCTGGAGATAGGCTAATAAAAGAGTTAAAAGTTAAAAGTTAAAAGTTAAAAGTTTTAAATCTAAACTTAAAAATTGATTAGACTAAAAACTAACAACTAAAGACTAAAAACTAGAAAAACCGCCTACTACAAAAAACAATTAAAATTATGCCAAGATCAGTAAATTCTGTAGCAAAAAGAGCCAGAAGAAAAAAGGTTCTTAAACAAGCTAAAGGTTACTTTGGACGTCGTAAAAACGTCTGGACAGTAGCAAAAAATGCGGTTGACAAAGCGATGTTATATTCGTATAGAGACCGTAGAAACAAAAAGAGATCATTCCGTTCATTATGGATTACGCGTATTAACGCCGGAGCCAGACAATACGGATTGTCTTATTCTCAATTTATGGGAAAAATTAAAGCTAATGACATTGAATTAAACCGTAAGGTTTTAGCAGATTTAGCTATGAATAACCCTGAGGCTTTTAAAGCCGTAATAGAGAAAGTAAAATAAGGCGTTTCGCCTATTGTAAAACATATTATTCGCTTAATAAAAATCCGATTCGTCCCGATAGCTATCGTGGAGAGTCGGGTTTTTTTTAATATTTACCAAATGGATTTATCAAATATAAAAATGATTGCCACCGATATGGATGGCACCTTATTAAACTCAAATCATGAAGTTAGTGCCTTGTTTCTTGAGTTATTTAAAAAAATAAAAAAACACAACATTCTTTTTGTGGCTGCCAGCGGAAGACCTTTTTATAGTATAACCGAGAAATTAAATTCCATAAAAAAAGATATTATCATAGTTGCAGAAAATGGGGGCATTGTGGTAAAAAACGAATCTGTTTTAATATCTACACCATTAAAAAGGGACAATCTTTATAAAATTGAATCAGTAATTAATTCACAAAATCATATTCATCCTATATTTTGCACTAAATCAAAAGCTTATTTTAAGCATTCATCAAATAGTCATATTAAATTATTGACTGAATATTACCCAAATTTTACGCTTATTGATGGCATAGATGATATTGAAGAAGATATCATAAAAATTGCATTATACGATAGTATAGATTCAGGAAAACACATTTATCCGCTTTTTAAACAATTTGAAAACGAATTTAAAATAAAAATTTCAGGAAAAAATTGGGTAGATATCTCAGATGAATTAGCCAATAAAGGACATGCGCTTGAACTGCTTCAAAACACCTATAATATTTCAAAAGAAGAAACCCTGGTTTTTGGTGATTATAATAATGATATAGAAATGCTTAAACTTGCATCCTATAGCTTTGCTATGGCAAATGCACATCAAAATGTGAAGGATATTTCCAATTTTGAAACTAAAAGCAATGATGATTTTGGAGTTGAATATATTTTGGAAAAAATAATAAAAGCTAAAGAAGGTTTAATCACTTAAAAAATAATTTTTCAGTAAAATAAACGCAACCATTATTGACATTCCTTATCTAATAAACAAAAAAACGATCATGAAGTTAAAAAATATAATATATGTTGTCTTGATGATGACATTTTCAAGTTGTTCCCTTAATAGTGATAGTAACACTCCGCAAGTTGTTAGAAATGAATGGCATTTAAGAAATGTAAGCGGTGGGTTAGAAGGTGTAAACAATGACCTTGGTTTTAATACCGTTATTTGGATCTTTAATGAATCTTCAAGCTCGCTAAAGGTTGAAAATAATAATACCAATGCTTCAATTGAAGATGGATTGGATTCTGGAACTTATTCTTACTCACTGGATGAAGATGGAAATAACATATTTCTTACCATTGATGATTATGAAATGGGCAGCTTAACCATTTCAACCAATCAATTAATCATAAATCAAAATCTGACCAGTAACGGCACAGCTGCCGACGGTTTTATTTACACCTTTCGTTTAGTAGAAATCATAGAATAAAGGCAATAACCTTACGTTTTTTGTTTCTTTTTTCTAGCCGCAGGAAACAGCACATTATTAAGTATTAATCTATATCCGGGAGAGGTAGGATGCAAATCCAATTCTGTTTTAGAATCTCCTACTCGGTGCTGATAATCTTCAGGGTCATGACCGCCATAAAACGTAAAAAACCCTTTTCCTTTAATGCCATGAATATATTTTGCTTCGCCATTGGTTTTATTTTCACCCATAACCAATACATTTGATTTTATTTCATCTCTAGTGAAAGATGTAGTTTGTCCCATAAAGCCTTTTATTAAAGCTGTATGGTTTTGACACAACATGGTTGGAATAGGGTCCCATTTAGCTGAAAAATCCATTAATGAAAAATAATCCACTGTTCTGGAAATCATTCGTTTCTGAGTCATATCAATAGAAGAGAATTCATAAACTGTAGGGCTTCTTTCCAGTTTAAAATCAGTAAACGCAAAGGTTTTATCATAATCCATTTTACTTTGATAATTCGGGTCACTGCCATCTCCATCAAACATAGGTTCACAAATATCAACACCTTCGGCTGATAAAGCAATATCAAAACTATCAGTGGCACTGCACATGGCAAACATAAAACCGCCGCCAACCACATAATCTCTAATCTTTAAGGCAACATCCAGCTTTTCTTCAGACACTTTACTATATCCTAGTTTTTTTGCCAAAGCTTCAGCGTCCTTTTTCTCTTGAATATACCATGCAGCCGATTTATAGGCTCCATAAAATTTACCGTATTGACCCGTGAAATCTTCATGATGTAAGTGTAACCAATCAAACAATAATAATCCGTCATTTAACACGTCTTCATCATAAACAGTTTCATAAGGAATTTCAGCATAGGTTAAAACCATGGTTACCGCATCATCCCAAGGTTGTTTACCATAAGGCGTATAAACTGCTATTTTTGGGGCTTTTTCAAGCACTACCGCTTCCATATTTTGGCTTGGGCTACTTATTTCTTGCAAAATATCCTCGGTTTTAAAATCTGAAATCACTTCAAAAGAAACGCCCCTAATCTGGCATTCGTGACGAATATCTTCCAAATCTGGCAATAAAAATGAACCCCCTCTGTAATTCAATAACCATTTTACTTTGAGTTGTTTTTCAAGTACCCAATACGTTATGCCATATGCTTTTAAATGATTTTTTTGCGTTTCTGCATCCATGGGTATGAGGATATAAGAAGCATAAGACTTCCATCCCATTATGAGAATAAGTACCGTGATAAATATCTTTTTCAAAAGTAGATTTGCTTTTTTAGAACCAAGAACAAAGACCGCTTCGCTTTTAGAATAAAGACTTTTGGTTATTGATTCATTTTGAGTTGAAAGATACTTAAAAAATGCTCCTTTTAAAAAAGTTTAACAGAAGATTAATTTCTAAAAAGGCACATCATTTTCTTCATCATCATTCAATGAACTTCCAAATGCCTGGTTTGGACTCGCTTTAAAATTATCGGTTTTAAAGGTATCATCATTGGCCGCCGCATTCATTTTACTATGAAACTCATAGGGCGAATCAAAATCATCCAAATTATCGAATTTTCCTAAGTGACCCACAAATTTTAAACGGATACTATCCAATCCACCATTTCTGTGTTTGGCAACAATAAATTCAGCTTGCCCTTCTGTAGGAGAACGCTCATCATCATCCCACTCTTCAATTTTATAATATTCTGGTCTGTAAATAAACGAAACAATATCAGCATCTTGCTCAATTGCTCCAGATTCACGAAGGTCACTTAATAATGGTCGTTTACTTCCACCTCGCGTTTCAACAGCACGGGATAATTGGGATAATGCTATTACAGGTATGCTTAATTCTTTTGCTAACGCCTTTAGGTTACGGGAAATGGTAGAAATTTCTTGTTCTCTGTTTCCTCCTTTTTGATTTCCACCTGCAGTCATAAGTTGTAAATAATCAACAATAATCAATTTAATTCCATGTTGAGACGCTAAACGACGTGCCTTGGCACGCAAATCAAAAATGGATAATGATGGTGAATCATCAATAAATAAAGGTGCTTTTTCTAATCCTTTAACCTTAACATTAAGCTGTTCCCATTCATGTGTTTCAAGTTTTCCTGTCCGTAATTTTTCAGATGACAATCCAGTTTCACTTGATATCAAACGGGTTATTAATTGCACAGACGCCATTTCCAACGAGAAAAATGCTACCGGAATATTATGGTTAACAGCAATATTTCTTGCCATGGACAACGTTAAAGCTGTTTTACCCATACCTGGCCTAGCAGCAATGATAATTAAATCACTTTCCTGCCAGCCAGATGTTAATTTGTCAAGTTTATCAAATCCAGAAGGAATCCCACTTAAGCCTTCTTTATGTGAAATCTCCTCAATTTTCTTTTTTGCTTGAATCACTAGATTCTGAGCAGTTTCACTGGATTTTTTAATATTCCCTTGGGTAACCTCATAAAGTTTAGCTTCTGCCTTATCCAATAAATCAAAAACATCTTTCGTTTCGTCATAGGAATCCTCAATAATTTCACTGGATATTTTTATTAAACTACGTTGAATATATTTCTGTAAAATAATACGGGCATGAAACTCAATATGTGCGGATGAAGATACTTTTTGGGTTAAAGAAATGAGGTAAAAATCACCACCAGCCAATTCTAGTTTTGAATTTTTCTTTAACTGAGTTGAAACGGTTAATAAGTCAACAGGTTCACTGTTTTCAAACAACTGAAATATAGCCTCAAAAATATGCTGATGTGATTCTTTATAGAAAGCTTCCGGGCTTAAAATATCAATTACTTCATCAACACCTTTTTTATCAATCATCATAGCTCCAAGCACAACTTCTTCTAAATCAAGTGCTTGCGGAGGTATTTTTCCTTTTTCAAGACTTATCAATGTACTTCTATCTACTTTATATCCTTTAATTTGATTGGGCTGTTCCATAAGTGCTAAAGTAGTTAAAAAGAGGATAAATTTAAATTAAAAAGAAACTATGATTATGAACTCTTCATTAACAATTTAACTGTTAATAACTTAAATATATTGTTTATAACGTAAAAAAAATCTGAAGTTTGGAGCTTCAGATTATACTATAATGTGGTTTTAAAAGGTTTAGTCTTTATAGACTCCCATTTCTAAATATTTATTCATGCGTTTTTCAATCAATTCTTTTGGTGATAAGTTTTTAAGTGATTCAAAAGTTTTTGAAATGGCATTACTCACAATTACATAAGTTTGCTCTTTATTTCTATGCGCACCTCCAATTGGTTCTTTAATAATTTCGTCCACCAATTTTAGTTTTTTCATATCCTTAGCTGTTAGCTTTAAAGCAGCAGCAGCCTGTTCTTTATACTCCCAGCTACGCCAAAGAATTGACGAACAAGATTCAGGGGAAATAACGGAATACCATGTGTTTTCAAGCATTAAAACAATGTCGCCGACACCTATTCCTAGAGCACCTCCAGATGCACCTTCACCTATAACAACAGTAATAATAGGCACTTTTAAGCGGGTCATCTCTAAAATGTTTCTGGCAATAGCTTCTCCCTGACCACGTTCTTCAGCTTCCAGACCCGGGTAAGCACCTGGTGTATCTAAAATAGTAACAACAGGGATTCCGAATTTTTCAGCAGATTTCATTAAACGCAATGCTTTGCGATAGCCTTCTGGATTTGCCATTCCAAAATTACGGTATTGTCTGGTTTTGGTATTGAATCCTTTTTGCTGACCAATAAACATATAACTTTGGTTGCCAATTTTCCCCAAACCACCAATCATGGCCTTATCATCTTTAAACCCTCTATCGCCATGAAGTTCTAAAAAAGATTCCCCACAAATGGCTCTTATATAATCTAATGTATAAGGCCTATTTGGATGACGTGACATTTGAACACGTTGCCATGGCGTTAAATTTTTATAAATTTCAATCTTGGCACTGTTTAATTTTTTTTCAATCTGTGCGCATGTTTCAGTCACATCTACTTCACTTTCTTCACCAATCAATTTGCATTTTTGCAACTGGTCTTCAAGTTCTTTAATGGGAAGTTCAAATTCTAAATATTCCATAAGAATTTATAGTTTCAATTTTAGTTAGTCTACAAATATAAAAACTTTAATTATGATAAGATGCTATGAATGTTTTCTTTTTAGCCTTCTTTTGTTTTTTAATATGGCATTTATCATGACCGTTAGAAGAATAACCGCAGCACCATAATAAAATGTTGTACTCATTTTTTCTTTTTCAGGAAAAAGAATAATGGCCAAAACAATCCCGTAAACCGGTTCTAAATTATAAGTTAATACAACAGTATAAGGACTTAAAACCTTCATGACATGAACAGAAGCAATAAAAGCATATGCCGTACATATTGAGGCCAAAATAAAGAGATAGCCAAAATCCGCAAAACTTAATTTGAAGAATTCAATAGAAAATCCACCTTTAAAAAGAAGTATAAATATTGAAATAAAGGCAACTCCGCTAATAAATTCATAAAAAGAGATAACTGTGGCCGTATGTTTTTGTAAAAATTTTCCATTTAGAACTGCAAATAATGATGATAAAAATGCTGAAGATATTCCAAGAATAATTCCAGTGAGGTATTTTATTTCACTTTTTGTAATTATAAAAACGCCAACAATGACCAATATTCCAAAGATAATTTCATACCATATGATTTTACGTTTAAAAATTATAGGTTCCATAATAGATGCAAAAAAAGCTCCTGTAGAAAACATGGCTAAAGCAATTGAAACGTTCGAAGTGTCAATAGCTCCAAAAAAGGTTATCCAATGAAGGGCGATTATAATACCAGCTATAAAAAGTTTAAAAAATGATTTTGGAGAAATGCGGATATTAACTTTGGCTACTTTTATATAAATAAATATAATAATTGAAGCCATCAACATTCTGAACCAAACCAATGGAACAGCAGATATAGATATCAGCTCACCTAAAATAGCTGTAAATCCAGCAATAAAAACTAAAAAATGAAGGTGGAGATAATTTTTAAGTTTAACGTTTTGCATTCCGTAGAAGGTAAGCTGCTAAAATACCAAAAATCACGTTAGGAAACCATACGGCAATTATTGGTGGAAAATTTGATTGTTCAGCCATGACACCAAATATCTTATCAAAAAACACATAAACCATGGCAATACAAATTCCAACCGCAAGATTTACACCCATTCCACCTCTTCTTTTTATTGATGACACGGCAACGGCTATGATAGTTAATATAAAAACTGAAACTGGCAAACTCCATTTTCTATAAAGCACTAATTGATACCTGCCAATATTTGAAGATCCTCTTTTCTCCTCCTTATCTATAAATCTGGTTAATTCGTGATACGGTAATATCTCAGCAATATAAATAACAGGTGTTAAGTCTTCTACATCAAATGAGAATAATGTGTCTTTACTTTTTTCAATATCTAATTGATCATTTATATCTCCAACGGTTCTTTTAACGTAATCAACCAATCTATAAATAGTATCCTTATCTATATACTTAATGGTTTTCGCGCTTATTTTATATTTCAATTTATTGTCTTCAATATGTTCTAAAGTGAAATTGACGCCTAACTTGTTTTTAGAATCAAAGCTACTAACATAGATAAACTCATTATCATTAATTTGCCTGAAAACATTTCTGTCCTGAGTTGTTTTTCTATCAGGATACAAATATTTATATTCAAATTCATTAAATCCTTTGCTTGAAATGGGTGCCAGATACATACCTAAAAACAATGCTAATCCCGCTATAATTGTAGCGCCAATCATATAGGGCCTTAAAAATCTTGAAAATGACACTCCTGAACTTAAAAAGGCAATGACTTCTGTATTATTAGCTAATTTTGAAGTGAACCAAATTACTGATAAAAATAAAAATAACGGAAAGAGTAAATAAGCAAAATAGACTGTGAAATTAAGGTAGTAAACTACAATTTCATTAAACGGAACTTCATTACCTAATAATTTTCCAATTTTTTCAGCCAGATTAACTGTAATTCCAATAGGAACAAACAGTAATAACATCATGAAAAATGTAAACAAATAACGTTTTAATATGTACCAATCTAAAATTTTCATCCTCTCCAAACCTCTCCAAAGGAGAGGAGGTCTTTGTTTTTATATTATAATTTAGAAAAAAAGTGCCTTTAAAAATTTTTCATATCGTTTTAAAGACGTTTATTCATTTGATTAACCATTTGGCTTTTCCAAGTACTAAAATCTCCCGCTAATATATGTTTTCTTGCTTCGCGAACCAACCATAAATAAAACCCTAAATTATGTATGGTAGCAATTTGCTTTCCTAACAACTCATTAACTGAAAATAAATGACGTAAATAAGCCTTGGAATAATCAGTATCAACAAAGGTGATACCCATCTCATCAACTGGAGAAAAATCATCTTTCCATTTTAAATTTTTAATATTCATAGTGCCATGCGCCGTAAATAACATGCCATTTCTAGCATTTCTTGTTGGCATCACACAATCAAACATATCAATTCCTAACGCTATATTTTCAAGTATATTAATTGGCGTACCTACACCCATTAAATATCGAGGTTTATCTTCCTGTAAAATATTGCAGACAACTTCTGTCATGGCATACATTTCTTCTGCAGGTTCTCCAACTGATAAACCTCCAATAGCATTACCGGCAGCTCCGGCATTTGCAATATATTCAGCAGATTGTATCCTTAAATCTTTATAAGTGCTACCTTGAACTATTGGAAAAAAGGCTTGGTCAAAATCATATTTTAAAGGCGTTTTTTCTAAATGATTAATGCATCTATCCAACCAACGATGCGTCATATGCATAGATCTTTTGGCATAATTATAACCACACGGATATGGCGTGCATTCATCAAACGCCATAATGATATCGGCACCAATTTTTCGTTGAATTTCCATAACGTTTTCTGGTGTAAACGTATGGTAACTACCATCAATATGTGATTTAAACTTAACCCCTTCTTCTTTGATTTTTCTATTTGCCGATAACGAATACACCTGATATCCGCCTGAATCAGTTAATATATTACGGTCCCAATTCATGAATTTGTGAATTCCACCAGCTTTTTCTAAAGTATCTGTTTCAGGGCGTAGATATAAATGATAGGTATTCCCCAGAATAATATCAGGAACAATATCGTTTTTAAGTTCACGTTGATGCACCCCTTTTACAGAAGCTACGGTACCAACTGGCATAAAAATAGGTGTTTCAATAACACCATGATCTGTAGTGATTTTTCCAGCTCTGGCTTTGCTTTGTGTGTCTTTTCCTTTTAGTTCAAATTGCATGTTCATAAAATCATCAGTCGGCAAACCTACATATTTTTTTAATTTTAAATTAATTTTATCCTATTAATATGTAGGTTCACTGATTCCAATTTATTTAAATAAGAAATAGAAGTAAAAATAATTAACTAAACAGTATATCAATTAATTTAAAAATAAACTTTTAGGCTACCAACTCCTTTACTTAAAATAGAACATTATTACTTTGTTAAACTACCTTAATATATTACTTTTGTCAAGCAAAAAACTAACAATAAAAACATGCCAAACTCACAACATTTAAAAAAATTAACCATTCAAGTACGAAGAGACATTTTGCGAATGGTACATAAAGTAAACTCCGGTCATCCAGGGGGTTCATTAGGCTGTACAGAGTTTATGGTTGCATTATATAACAACATTTTGGACAGAAAGAAAACTTTTGATATGGACGGTATTGGAGAAGATATCTTTTTTCTGTCAAACGGACACATTTCTCCGGTTTTTTATAGTGTGTTAGCAAGAACTGGATATTTTCCGGTTGAAGAATTAGATACTTTTAGATTAATCAATTCCCGTTTGCAAGGACACCCAACAACTCATGATGGATTACCTGGGGTAAGAATGTCCTCAGGATCGCTTGGTCAAGGTCTATCAGTAGCGATTGGAGCTGCTCAGGCAAAAAAACTTAATGGTGACAAACATATGATTTATTCCCTTCACGGAGATGGTGAATTACAGGAAGGCCAAAATTGGGAAGCCATTATGTATGCTGCCGCTAAAAAAGTTGATAATCTTATTGCAACCGTTGATTTAAATGGACAGCAAATTGATGGCGCAACAGATGATGTATTACCAATGGGAAGTATAAAAGCAAAATTTGAGGCTTTTGGTTGGTTGGTTTTAGAAATTGAGGATGGTAATGATATAGATGCTATTTTAAAAGGAATGGCTGAAGCTAAATCAAAAACCGGCAAAGGAAAACCTGTTTGTGTATTGTTAAAAACTGTTATGGGGCATGGTGTGGATTTTATGATGTACACACATGCATGGCATGGAAAAGCTCCTAATGATGAGCAATTGGCCATTGCATTATCCCAAAATCCAGAAACATTAGGGGATTACTAAAGCCCCTCCTAGCCTGCTCTTTGGGAAGGAATATTAACAAGCAATAATGAGAACTAAAATTATCAACAAATAAACAAATTAAAGTCCCTCCACTGGCGGGATTTAGGGAGGCTTATGAAAACATACACATATACAGAAAAGAAAGATACAAGAAGCGGATTTGGTGCTGGTTTAGCAGAATTAGGTAGAACAAACCCAAATGTTGTTGCACTTTGTGCTGATTTGGTTGGCTCATTAAAAATGGAAAAATTTATTGAAGAAAATCCAGAACGTTTTTTTCAAATTGGTATTGCTGAAGCCAACATGATGGGGATTGCCGCTGGCTTAACCATTGGAGGTAAAATTCCATTTACAGGGACCTTTGCAAACTTCTCTACAGGGCGTGTTTATGACCAAATCCGTCAATCCATTGCATATTCTGAAAAGAATGTGAAAATTTGTGCATCACATGCAGGTTTAACATTGGGGGAAGATGGGGCAACACATCAAATCTTGGAAGACATCGGGCTTATGAAAATGCTTCCGGGAATGACCGTTATTAATACCTGTGACTATAATCAAACCAAAGCGGCAACTATTGCTATCGCTGATTATAACGGACCTGTTTATTTGCGTTTTGGTCGTCCTGCAGTACCAATATTCACCCCAGCTGATCAGAAATTTGAAATAGGAAAAGCCATTAAATTAACTGAAGGTACAGATGTGACCATTGTTGCTACCGGACATTTAGTTTGGGAAGCTTTAGAAGCCTCAAAAGTATTATTTGAACAAGGTATTTCTGCAGAAGTTATTAATATTCATACCATTAAACCTTTAGACGAAAAAGCCATTTTAGAATCTGTTGCAAAAACAAGGTGCATAGTCACAGCGGAAGAGCATAATATTATTGGAGGATTGGGAGAAAGTGTGGCCAGGGTTTTAGCTTTACATAATCCAACGCCTCAAGAATTTGTAGGAACCAATGATACTTTTGGAGAATCTGGGATCCCAGCACAACTTATGGAAAAATACGGATTGAATGCTAAAGCTATTGTTTCAAAAGCTGAATCTGTAATTAAAAGAAAATAACTGGTTTTTCAAATTAATAATTAATATGAAAAAAATATTCATTTATACTTTCATTCTGGCTTTTAGTTATTTAGGTCATACTCAAAATAAAATTGTTTTTGGAATTAAAGCGGGTATGAATTATAATTCCAATGGCGATTTAATAGCTTTATCGGAATTTGAATCATATATAGGAGAATCAAAAGCCAGAGTAGGCTATCATGCTGGGGTTTGGCTGGAAGGAGAGATACCTTCTACTCTATTATTTATTCGTCCAGAACTTTTATACATACAAACTAAAAGCACATATGATTTAGGAGGGACAGAAGATTTTATTTTGAAAAAAATTGATATTCCAGTTATTGTTGGAGTCAAAATATTTAAGGTGGCAAGGGTTTTTGTTGGCCCTGTTTTTCAATTCTTAATTGATTCGAAATATGAAAATATTTATCCTATTGAAACAGATTCTTTTGCATTAGCTTTAAATTTAGGAATTGGATTTCAGCTTGGTAAATTTGGTCTTGATATAAGATGGGAAAAGGGGCTTTCCAACTCAGAAACTATCTTATTTAAAGATCTGGTTACGTTAGACAATAAACCCAATCAATTAATCACCGGGGTCACTTATAAAGTTTGGTAACAATTAAAATAATATCCGTTTGGCAACGTTTTTGATTATGTAAATCAAATTCAAAAAAACGAATATTATGAAAAATTTAAAAAAGAAATTAAAAGCCAGTAAAAAAACGATTTTACTTGCATTATTTTTAGTATCAATTTCTAGCATTACATATGCTCAAACTGCAACTGGCTTTGGTATTAAAGGGGGTTTAAATTACAATGCCAATGGAAATTATTTTGATTCGGCTAGTGCCAATGCTCAACATCCGGATAGAAATATAGGATATCACTTAGGCGTATTTGGAAAAATAGGTACTCAACTCTATTTCAAACCAGAATTAGTTTACACAAGTACTAAAAGTGATTACAATAGTGATGGTTTTAAAATGCAAAAACTTGATGCTCCTTTATTGGTAGGTTTAAAAGTTCTTGGACCTGTTAGCGTGTTTGCTGGCCCTTCATTTCAATATATACTAGATTCTAAATTTGATGGTATAACCATTAATGATGTTAAGAATGATTTTTCGGTTGGGCTGAACTTTGGTATTGGTTTAAACCTTAATAAAATAGGTGTTGATTTACGATATGAAAGAGGTTTTAATAAGAATGAAGGAACGTTTGTCAACAATATTGGTTTAGCTAATCCAAGTCGAATAGACACAAGACCCGACCAACTTATTTTAAGTTTATCGCTAATACTTTAAAATCATAAGTTATTTTAAAACAAAAAATCTCGCAAACACGAGATTTTTTGTTTTACCAAACTTTTTTAATCTTTATCTAAATAGTCAGGAGTACCATCGCCATCTGTATCCGTAAATGTTACCGAAATGCCTGTATACGTTCCATCAGTTTCTTCAATAATTTTAATAAGTACTTCATTTGCTGCTAAAGAAATATTTTTTACGGCTTCTTTTGTCGCTTCGTTATAAGTTGTAATTACAATTTCATTTGAAGTTAAAATACCATCACCATCATCATCTGTGTCAACATAATTTGGAATACCATCACCATCAGTGTCATCACTTACTAAAGTAAATTCTCCATCTCCATCTAAATCTTCAAGGTAAGAAGGCACGCCATCACCATCATGGTCATTTTGCTCCATTTGCAATAATTCAAATTTAAAAATTATAGGAGAATATGAAGCTATAATTGATGTGGGAGTTGAAAAATATCCTAATCCAGAAGGCAAAAACATGACTCCTACACCATAATTAAAATAATCTACTGTGCCATCACCGGCATCAACAAAACTTTCTGCCGTACTAAAATTAGGAATTGCCTTACTCCATCCAGGTACTCGTGATAGTAGGTCAAAATCAACTGGATTAATAGCACTATCAAAAACACGGTCATCAAGTAAGCTTCCTTCATAATTAGCTCTTATTTTATCAGCAAATGTTGGTGAATCACCACCACCTTGATTTAATTTAAGAATATAAAACTCATAATCAGTATCTGCAAATGTTGTGGTTTTTGTTTCAACAGCATTCTTTAAAAGTGTATTCTTATCTGGATCTGGCAAAACACCACTTTCAGGAAGTTCTGAAATCACAAGACTATCCAAACCGGAACCTGGATAAGCAACAAAAGTTCCAGAATTGTAATAATGAGTTTCTAAATACCCTATAATTGAGTCGTTATCAATAATTTGCTGTTCAGCTCTGTCCCTGACTTCTACAGTAATTGAAGGAGTATCATTCTTTTTACAAGATACAAATCCTATAGATAAACATAAAATATATAAAGCCGCTTTTCTTAAACTCATTATTGCTTATTTTTGAGGTCGCAAGATACAATTTAAAAATAATTTTGCGCAACAACATTAACTTTGTTTTACAAAAATTATATGCGAATAGACAAGTATTTATGGTGTATTAGATATTTCAAAACAAGAACCATGGCAACTACAGCTTGCAAAAAAGGTCATGTAAGAGTAAATGAGGATATAGTAAAACCTAGCCGTGAAGTATATCCACAAGATCAAATTACTTTGCGAAAAGACCAAATTAATTATCAAATTATTGTAAATGATATTCCAGAAAGCAGAATTGGCGCCAAACTTGTTGATATCTATAGAAAAGATATAACGCCAAAAGACCAATTTGAAGCGCAGGCACTATTAAAACTATCAAAAGACTATTATCGAAAAAAAGGTGTAGGCAGGCCAACAAAAAAAGATAGAAGGGATCTTGACGATTTTACTGATGAATCATCCGTAGCAGACATTTAATTCAACTGAAAATATTTACAATGAATAGTTAAATCAGACCTTTGAAAAAAAATAAAATAAACAGATAAAATTGAGTAATTTTATAATGAATTAAAAAAAGATATTTATACAATGACCGTTAAGAATAATGTAATACTGACCCATAATGAGATTAATCATAAAATAAGACGGATTGCTTTTCAGATATACGAAAATAATGTCAATGAAACAGAAATTATTTTGGCAGGCATCGACAAAAATGGGTATATTTTCGCCAAAAAATTAAGAGCTGCTCTTCAAAAAATTTCTGAAATAAACCCTATTCTGTGTAAAGTAAGTATTGATAAAAAAAGTCCTTGCCTTAAAATTAAAACCTCTATAAAACCTGAAGACTACCAAAATAAATCGTTGATTTTAGTTGATGATGTATTAAATTCTGGCACTACCCTAATTTATGGTGTAAAACATTTTTTAAATGTGCCTTTAAAACAATTTCAGACAGCCGTTTTAGTGAATAGAAATCATAAGAAGTACCCCGTAAAGGCTGATTTTAAAGGCATTTCATTATCTACTTCCTTACATGAACATGTGCATGTTATTTTAGAAGGGAAAGTCTTTGAAGCTGTCTTACAATAAGGTTGAAACCAATTCTTTTACGATCTCTTTTTTAGGTTTATTATCGGTTGCTATTTTTATATTGGCCTGTTCATAAAACTGAGATCTTTCAAACAAGTGTTTTCCTATAAACTCATTTAGTAACGCATCAGTTTCAATATGTGCAATTAATGGTCGCTTACTTTTATTTCTTTTTAGCCGTTTAACCAATTTTTCCAATGAGGCTTGCAAATAAATACTTTTAACATTTTTAGCTTTCAAAATTGTGTCCATGTTGCCACTATAACAGGGCGTGCCTCCACCAACCGAAAGGATCAAGTTATTTGAATTTTCAATTATTTTTTTCAAATACACGGATTCTAATTTCCTAAAATAAATTTCACCTTCAGTTCTAAAAATTTCACTGACAGACCTGTTTTCCTTTTCTTCAATATAATGATCCAAATCAATGAATTGATAGTTTACTTTTTTTGACAAAAGCTTCCCTAAACTTGACTTTCCTGAAGCCATATACCCAATTAAAATTACAATCATAATTACGCTTTGAATTGATTATTAAAAACATACGTTAAAGCAGTACAAAAAAACGAAAAATTCTATAAAAAAAGTATGGTTTTATTAATTAAACATTTTATATTTGCACCCTCGAAAGAGAAAGTAAGACCTGGTAGCTCAGTTGGTAGAGCATCTCCCTTTTAAGGAGAGGGTCCTGGGTTCGAGCCCCAGCCCGGTCACTAATTCGGATACCATCCGAAATCAAAACCTTGCTAATTTTATGATTAGCAAGGTTTTATGGTTTTTAGACCATCCTTTTATTTGATGTAATTTGATATATTTTTTAAATTATTGACACTCCCTTCATAGTTATAACCAACATCCTAATCACTCCCTGTTTTGGGATTCGGTTTAATATCTCTAATTTTAGTCTCTTTTTTTTTGATTTAAAATATGATGAAAAAATGCTACAAAAAACTAAGTGACGGATGTAAGTTTGAATTCAATTAATATAAATATCCAACTTCAAAATTATTGTAACCTCAATACCATCTGTGCAAATTCAATCTCTATACTTTCACCTAAATTTGGTATTACATTGTTCAATCCTGTATCTGAAACTAAAACCTGTCCTCTTGCACTAATTATACAAGACATATCGGTACCTTGATAAATGTGGATAATGGTTGCCTTAAAAGGCGATTTATAGGTGTTGTTTTTGTATGTAATGGTAACCCACCAATTAAAATCGATGGGGTCGTGTATTTTTGATAAAAAATCTATAGATGGAATATCCCCAATGAATCGCAGTATTAGAGGCTCTTCTTCTGCTGCTAAAAGGGTATTGATTTCAGGAATATCCGTTGTTAAGGTTTTAAGGTCCAGAACACCATTTAATGTTTTTGAATCGTAATGGAGGAACAAACTTAATTTATGGCTTTCTGCTTTAACAGATTGGTCATCTTGCAAAGCCATCATCAAGATATGCCCTTCTTGGGTTTTAAAAATAGTTTGTGCCCTGACCTTAGAAAAACCAATTAATAAGATTGCTAAAATAATGTGTTTTGTATTCATTTTTTGTTTTTAAGTGTATTAATCATTTTCTTATTTAAATATACGAATTATAAATCCTTGCACTTATCGCAAATGCCTTTTGCTACCAAGTTAATATTTTCTGACACAAATCCAAAAGGAACTCTAATTTGAGGAATCTTATAATCTGTTAAACAAATGGTTTGATTGCAATTTGTGCAATGAAAATGCAGATGTAAATCTGTTTCAATTTCGCAATTACAGCTTTCTTCACATAATCAATGTTTTCTCTCAACTAAATTATATAAGACAATTATAAATGGCCAATCATCCCCTTAAATTACTGCAAGAGTTTTGTTCTTATTTATTCCGACAATGAATTTAAAACTTCATTTTCTGTATCCTCACGGCATTCAAAATAGCCAATAATGCTACACCAACATCCGCAATGACCGCTTCCCATAGTGTTGCCATACCAAGCGCCCCAAGCGTTAGCACCAATACTTTGACGCCCAATGCCAACCCAATGTTTTGCCAAATAATTGTATTGGTAGCATTGCCAATTTTTATGGCTGTGGCAATTTTTGAAGGCTGGTCGGTTTGTATCACAACATCGGCCGTTTCAATGGCAGCGTCACTGCCCAAGCCACCCATTGCCAGACCAACATCAGATAGTGTAATTACTGGTGCATCGTTGATACCATCACCCACAAATGCAACGGTTTTACCTTGTGCCTTGAGTTTCTCCACTTCGGCTATTTTATCTTCGGGAAGTAAGCCACCAATGGCCTTATCAATGCCCAATTGGCTTGCTATTTTATCGACAACGGATTGTTTATCGCCAGAGAGCATCA